>OGWN01000053.1_pt1 | contig 14850 bp, 16 predicted proteins | sample 1575921 | NCBI WGS metagenome assembly OGWN01 (sample SAMN07581531, study PRJEB24739) | freshwater metagenome
TACGTGCTTTTTCCTTAGCTGTAGTAGGGTTTGATCCAGCTCCTTTAACTCCCTGCTGCCCAAACCTGATTAATTTCTCTTTGTCTCCAGACTTAGCTAAAACAGCATGAGACTTCGTAGGGTGATTGGGTGTACGCTTAGGCTTATTGTAGCCAGCAAAGGTCTCAGAACCCTTCTTAATCATTTCTTAGCCTTCTTCTTAGGCTTCATCATCCCTGCCTCAGACATAGCGATAGCTACAGCTTGTTTACGAGACTTAACTACTGGACCACCTTTACCGCTATGCAGTGTACCAGTCTTGAATTCATGCATTACTTTACCTACTTTAGCAGGTTGTTTCTTAGTTGCCATTTAAATCTCCTTATAGGTGCTTTAGAAGCCAGTCCTTAAAAAGTGTTAGAAATATACCAATACCAGAAGCGATGAACGCTATACCGCCTAGAAAGCCTTTATAGCGAGTCATTTCATCCTTGATTTCGTGCATCAATTTTAGCATTTCATCATGGTTATCCTGAAGGTCGTTTACCTTAGTTTCCAAGATAGCTATGCGCTCATTATATTCAGACATTTCCTAATTCTTTCTGTGGAAATACTAACTGTAATACAGCAAGTTCATCTACTGTAGTACAAGCATTAATAGCTGTTTCATTGTCATTAGACGCTGTACGAATAGCAGCTCTTTCAGCTAATACTTCAGCACTTGCTGCAACACCAGTCTCAGCAGCACGAATAATCTTCCAGTCTGTTTGCGACAACAAAGAACCAGCCATGGATTTGCTTTGTGTAATTAACATCGCTTTAACTTGGTCAATATCTTTTGGAGTATTGACATCACCATTCCAGTAGAATCTGTCATCAGCACGTACTGGGTCAGGAACTTCAGTAATCCCAATAGCTGCTTTTTCTTCTGCAGTGGATAGGTTTAACCAGTTCTGTGGATATTGATTACCTTCAGCGTCCTGAAAAGGAACACCTACTGGAAGTGGACTACCATTAATTAAAAACATAAGTTACCTCGCTAAAGAATATTTGAATGGGTTTTCTGCAAATGCCATGTAGATGTAAGAACCGTTGTTGGTGTTGATATCTACCCAGTTTGTTCTGAGTTTGAAACCATTACTCAATAAATCAACAGCAACGCCTGAACCACTTCCAGCATCCTCTTCATTTCCTACGTTGGCTCGCAATAAGTGGAAAGAATAATTATAAGGGTCTCTACGAGTATCATATATCGACCAAGGGTTTGTGCTACTTGTCATTTTTATCATGACATACTTAGGTCTGAATCCTGTGTAGATAAATGATCCATCGGAACTGCCATTACCTACATAACTACCGAACTTGGAGAATCCATCAACTTCTGTCCAGCAATATGCTACATGAGGTTGACTATTAGCATTTACATCTCCGCCAGAACCTAAAGTAAAGACTGTAGAAGTAGCTGAGGTATTATTCCAGAATCCAGAGTCAGAAAACCACGCACCGTTCGTATTTAAATAGAAGCCACCATTCTGACCATTACCTCCGTTTGCTGCTTTTGCATATACGGAATAGTTAGTTGTGGTTCCTCTACATTTGACAATGATGAGCTTAGGAGCAACACCTAATCCATGACCAACTGTAGCACCAGCTGTGGCATTACCAGTAAACGTGACGATGCTAAATCCAGCAGAAGGGTTTACACTTACAGTAGATGTGATAGAGCCATTAGTATTAGTAGATGTAGTGCCTTGTCCTGCTTGAAGCTGCCAACCAACGTAATTACTTCCATTGACGTTAGTAAAACCACCAGCTGCAGCTCCTAAGCTAAAGCCATTTGCATTAAAGGATGTTACCTCATCAGAGACTGTGTAATCACCATTGGTGTTGTTGGTACATAGAATCTTGTTTGTTCCACGAACACTATCAGTAATACCGTGACCATAAGCCAAAGTACGGTTCTTAACCCACACAAAGTCTGGTTTAAATCCAGCAGCATTAGTAATAGTTTGTGTAGAACCATTACCAGTATACAGCGTAGCGTCCATAACCTTATTACCAGCTTTAATGGTAGAGTCTGGTAAATTATAGGTGTTTAATCCTACATATCCAGAAGGAGGTGCATATTGCCACGGCTGCTGACCAAAGTTTACATTGTAATTAACGATTGTATTTGAATAACCAGTTCCGAAGAATGGGAACAAAGTTAAACCAGAAATGTTGTATGTCAATGTGGTCTGTAGAGAACCATTTTTGTACAGATAGATATATCCGCCAGTAACATCAATCGCCATTCCAAGGACTTCTCCAGCAGAAATACTAGGAGCACTTGCAGATGTTCCATTGTAATACACTGTTCCGCTATACCACTCAACACGAGTTGTGCCACTTAAAGGATATGATTGCAATCCCCAGTCAGCCTGAGCACCGTTTTGGGTACACACAGCTTCAATGTAGTATTTCCCTGAAGAAGGAATTGCCATTGTGCCAATCGTGTTTCCATAGGTGCTTCCGTTGCCACATGAAATGGATAGATTTCCATTCGTGATGGTGACTGGATTTGCAGCAGCTAAAGGATTCAACACAGCATAGTTAGCCGCAGTAGCGCTTGTCAATGTAGGCACATCTGTCATTGAATCGTATGTGCTACCAGCAAGCAAGCTAATGTTGTTTGGTGTCCAGTTGTTTCCGTTGCCTGAGTAATCTGCGGCAATATTTGTAGTAAATGGGTATTGAACAGAAGTAGATACAGACCCAGTATTTGTAATGCTAATAGAATTGCCACTATTATCAACAATACTGCTATTTTGTAATGTTAATAAAGAAGTTCCGCTAACCGCTGTTAATGCAGATGTTGGAACGGTTATTGATGAAGAAGATGGATTGTAAATTGCTGTTCCTTTAACAATCCTTAAATTTGACATATACCCAGTTAATCCGTATGCTGGGCCTACATTTATTCCAATATTGGCTACAGATTGTGAAAAGTTTGTTGAGTTTGTAGTAGTTCCAATTCTTATTCCATTTTGGAATAAAGACATTGTTGTTCCACTTCTTGATACTGCAATATGACTCCATTGATTTAATGGCAATGAAGTGCTACCAGTAATTAAAGTAACGCCAGCGGTTTCAACACATACATTTCCAGACAAATAATCAATTACAAATCTTCCAGTTGTATTTGATGTAGCAATATCAACAAATCCTGCAACACTAGGCGCTGAAGATGGGTTTGCCCAAAATTCAACAGTAAAATCACCAGTTCCTAAAGCAAGCGCAGAGTTACTTGCTGTAGTTAAATAATTAGAACTATTAAAAGAACCAGCATAAGTAGAATTAGAATTTGAGGTAAATGGCAAATAAAAGCCATTAGTGCCGTATGTTCCTGTGTATTTTTTAGGTTGCCATACGCCTGTATCTGCGTTGTTTTCGCCAAATGATGATGGGGTTAATTGCTGACCGTCAATAGAATTAAATTCAGCAATATAACCATCAAAACTTCTAGCTGTAACGGCAGAATTTGTTCCTATATATTGTGCGTTTCCACTTGAATTCCAATTATAAGATGTGTTTTGCGATGGATAGTTAGCAGTTGAAAATGAAGTAACCTCAGAACCGTTTACATAATAACGAATACGATTGCTTGCAGTTGCTTGAGTAGTATCTACAGCAATAACAATATGATACCAAGCTGCTGGGTCACGAAATACTTGTGTTGGAACTAAGTAGCCAGCACCGCCAGCCAATTGAATTGGCATTGCGCTATTGCTATTAAAATACAATCCAAAATTTTGGTTATAACAATCAAATAACCATGCTTCAGAGGATGTAATTTTTAAACCAAGTTTTACCCAAAAAGAAATAGTAAATTTTTGACTACTTGTTGCTGTAGCAGATGGTGTTCGATTTAAATAAGCGTTAGCAGAACCTCTAAACCGCAAAGAATTGGTTAGGTTATAACCTGTAGCCTGACTACCAGACGCACCAGCAAGAGGTTGTGTATTAATTACACTCATTAGCTATAGTTCGCTGTGAATACTGCGTGAATAGAAGTTGAGCTACGAACAATGTAGTCAATACGGTCTACTGCAGAAGCTGCTGTAGATAATGTAGGAGCTGTGCCACCAGCAAAGTCCCAATAAGAACCATAAGCAAGTGTACGAGAACCAGTACCGTCTTGACTTATAAAGATAGAACCAGATTGACCAGCAACTAAGTTACTTGGGTTTGCTAGTGTGCGATTACCACCTAAAGTTACTGAGAAGTTATTAGCTACAGCAAAGTCAGGAGTAATTGTAGAACCGTCAGTTAACGCAGAGATAGCACCACGTTGAGCTGCAGTAAATGACTGAGCTACGTCAGTCTTAGCAGTATCAGCATCATAGGCTTGAATATCAGTACCAATAACTAAACCAGCAACGGTATCGCCAGATTGTAGTTCTTCAATAGTTGTACCGTCTAGTACAAGAGGATAACGAGCAGTCATTTTATATTCCTATTAGTTTACGGCTACATTAACGGTAGAGCCAGCACGATTTAGAATTGGTAATAATCCATTACCTACTGAAACACTTACAGTTGAACCAGCACGAATTAAAACAGGAAGCGCAGTTGGTAGATATTGCCATGATGCGTCTGTTCCGTCTGTTTTTAAGAATTTATTAGCATTACCAGTCTGAGATGGTAAACCACTAATTGCTAAATCACCAGAACCAAGAACAGAAGCACCATTGATGGTTTTAATGTTTGTACCGCTAACTAAAGCAGCTTGTTTATTGTTAAATGTATTCCAGTCTGTAGAAGACAAATAACCATTAGCACTTGTCGTAGCTTGAGTAATGGTTAAATTAGGATTAGAACCACCACTAGAAGCTAGAGGAGCTGAAGCAGTTACGCTTGCTACTGCACCAGTGCCATCAGCACCATTGTAAACAGTAAATGTATCTGTTGTAGTATCGGTGTAAGTAATCGTATAGGTGTCTGTAGTTCCAGGAGCATGATTACCAGAAGTTAATGTAATCGACGCAATACCGTTACCTGTAGCTCCTGTTGAGCCTGTCGCACCAGTTGCTCCAGTTGCGCCTGTTGAGCCTGTAGGACCTACTAAAGATGTACCAGATCCCCATGAACCTGCTGTCTTAGGACCAAAGATATAATGAGTAGATGTATTGATGTAGAAGTCACCGTCTACACCTTCGGTAGTTGGATTAACAGTACCACTTAAAACAGTCTTACCATCAGTACCATTAGTTCCGTTAGTACCATTTGTTCCATTAGTTCCTGCTGCGCCAGTAGCTCCAGTAGGAATACCGAACTCAATAATTAAATCATTGGAATCGTAAGTAACTGTGGCAGAAGAGCCAGCAGATAATGTAGTAGCTTGTACTGAGAGATTCTCAGCAAAGTTAATTGAAGCAGCACTGGCAGTCTCTGCTGCTAGTTGAGCAGCTTCTGCAGCAGCTTGAGCAGTTTCTGCATTAGCTTCTGCTGTTTCAGCATTTGTTTCCGCAGTCTCTGCGTTTGTCTCTGCTGTCTCTGCATTAGCTTGTGCAGTTTGTGCTGCAGTCTTTGCAGCCTCTGCAGCTACCTGTGCAGCAATCGCAGCATCTTTAGCTTGTACAGCTAATAATACTTCACTGGAAGCATCACTAGTTGCGTCTCCTGCACCACCAGGTCCACGATAGATACTCAAGGTTTATCTCCTATTTTGTTTAAGAACTCTCTAAAGAACTCTTAAACAAAACCACCTCCGAAGAGGTGATCTTGATTACTACTTGATTAGCCGTTAACAGCCAATACGAAGCCAGACTCTGGGCGAACTGTCTTAGCACCGAAGAGGGTATCTGCAGTGTAGAGAGTTGCCAAGTATTCTTGCTTGTACTGAGTTTGGCTACGAACAGCCATTTGCTCAGCGAGAACCATTGTGTCGGTGTGGAACAACAATGCGCCACGAATAGCGTCACCAGCAGAGTTCTCAGCAGCAGTCTCAAGTGTTGGGCAGTTGCTAGATACAAATACGTCAACACCATAGAGGCTACCGATCAAACCAGTCTGAACACCACGACCATCAACGAAGTCGCTAGAGTTATAGCGTGTTTCGCCCAAGATTGCATTACGCAATGAAGGAGGAATTACGAACTTACGACCATCCATTGGAACATCAGCGTCGTCCATCTTCTGGATCAAAGCACGGAAACCAGCGTCAGAGAATACATCAGATGTAGTTACTGTGTCAACAGCATAAGTTGTCAAACCAGTAGATGCATCGATGTAGTATGCATTGCTGTGTGTCCAGTCAGAAGCGTCACCGTCACCGAATGATTTGCCCAAAGCAAACAACACGTCGTCAACTTTCTTACCTAAAGCATAGCCAGCGTCGTCTGTGTAGAAGCGACGTAGGGAAGCCAAAGCTTGAACTTCAACGATATCCTCGATGAAACGTGAATACTCGAAGTGCTGGTCGATAACAACTTGAACTTCAGTCTCAGTATCAGCTTGGATTGTAACGGCTGTGTTAGCTGCCTTAGCTGTAGCTACACCACGAGTTGGCTTAGGAATGTGAAGTGTATCACCTTTCTTACCACGCATGGTCATCTTGTTAACTAAGTTAGCGAGGATGATGTTTTTCTTATAAGCAGCAATAACCTCATCAGACCAGATTTCTGGAATGAACTTATCTGCTTGTGTTTTTGCTACGATTGAACCTGAACCACCAGGAAATGTTGCTGTACTCATTTTTAAAACTCCTAAATAAATTTAAATTTAACGAACCCGTTTCTCTGCGTAAGCTAACAGAATTTCGTCTGCCATGCTTTCGTAACGATCAGGGTCTTGCATTTTTAACCGAATAATATCTTCACGACGATAAATAGGTTTAGTAGATTCTCCAGTACCGCCTTGTTGGACGGCAGCAGCTTTTAGAGTCTTAGATCTATTTGCTTCTTCAGCTTTTTGCAAAGTAGCATCAGCAGCTTTAGCTTGTTCTTGACTCTGGGAATTAATACCTTTAAGAGCTTTGTAAGTTCCTAAAAGTTCTAATCCAGATTCAACATCAAAGTTTTCAGCTTGCGTTAATAACTGAATACGAACTCGTGATTCTTTAACCCAGTTAATAAAATCTTCAGACTGCACGATACTGCGGAAATCAGGATGAGCTTTTTCAACTTGTTGCAATGCTGCTTGCTGAGCCTGTTGAGCTTGCTGCTCTTGCAATTGCTTCAATATTGGATTGTTCTCTAATGCCTGATTTACTGCTTTAGCAGGATCTTCATACCAATCGATCTCTTGTGACTGAACAGGCTGTGTGTCGTGTTTCTTAGCTTCGAGTTGTTGCTTAATAAAGTCATCTAACAGTTTACGGCTTTCACCTACTTCCTGAGCTTGTCTACCAATTAACTTTTCAGCTTCTTGGTGCATTTTAACAATCTCATCGATTGTCTTATTGCGATACTTCTCAGGTAGTTCAGGTTCTTTAGTAACCTCTTCAGGTTGTCCTACTATTTCTTCAGCAGGAGCTGGGGTTATACTTATATCCTGATCTAAACTAGTAATTTCTTCTGTTGATGCTTCGTCTTGCACTTCGATAAAATTTGCAGCCATGTCATATTCTCCTGTCGCAATGCGATTTTAGGACTATTTTAAAAATAAGTTCGGTGGTCAAGAGCTGCCACTTGTGAACTTGCTTAGCTATTTTGTTTCCTCTCCAATGCCAGCTTCTCAGCTCTCATCTTGGACCACTTCGATGTTGCTGAAGGGTACAACCCACTAAGAGGATCTAAAGATATCTTAGCAGGGGAGATGATACGGGTTGCTTTCCCGTCACACTCACCACACTGAACTTCTTTTGTGTCATCGCTGACGAAGGACTCAGTGATATGTGAATTCTCGCACTTAAAGTCGTATATCCGTCTAGGCATTATCTTCCTCTTCAAGAAGCTGCTCATAAACTTCTGTACTAGACTCTTTAAGTGTCTTAATCCAGTTCATAATGGAAAGTTCACCTTTCCTGAAATGGAGTTGTTGTTCTGTTTCAATGCCACTAATAGTATCAGTGGAGTTAATCATTAATTCGAGATCTTCTATCAGTTCTTGCCACCCTTTGGTAGCCATCATTGCAAAGCGATTCTCGTAATAATCCTGTAATTCTCGTTTCATGTAACTTTTTCCTTGACAAGGGAGTTAATGTGTGCTAGTATATAATATATTATAACACAAATCGTCTCAAATGTCAAGGATTTTTTACATTTTCAGTATCTTTGCTTGCTTTTCAAACTGTTTAGACTGCATTTGCATAGCAGCGATACGTTCATTAGACTGGATATCAGCCTCTTTAAGGGCTAAATTAGCTATTTTCTCGGTCTTGGTGAAGTCATCCATACCCTGAGCCTTAGATTGCGCCTCTGCAGCCTTAATTTGCAGTTCTACAGGCATCAATTGAGTCTCAACACCTGCTTGTTGTGCATTAGCCATTGCCAAAGCAGCTTCAGCTTGTGTCTTTTGTAGCTGTGCTTGTAGTTGCTGGATCTGTAGTTGTTGCATGACAGCCTGAACTTGAGCTTCTTCAGGGTTAGGTTGGCTCATTTGTTGTAAAGTAGCAATGATTTCGTCTCTGTTAGACATGCTAGAAGACTGGATAATGCCTTGCAACAGTACTGGAGTGATTGGGCTGGATGGTCCTAAGGTCTGCATCAAACCAACCATCTGTTGTTGTTCGTATTCACGAGCTACCATGCCCATTGTAGAGACAGGAATAAAGATAAAATCACGTACAGGATAACGCTCAGGATCAAACTGCATGAATCTCCATGCTGCCTTACGAATGAAAGGCATTAAGAAGTCTTCTTGGAAGTTAATCAATGCACGTTTATTCTTCTTCATCAAACCAGACAAAGCCATAGACAATCCTGCGCCTGAGGCTTCCCCACCAGCGACTTGACCTGGCATAGAAGCAGCATCTATAGTACCAGTTGCTTGTAGAAGCATTGCTTGGAAATTCTGAGCAGTAGCAAAGTTAGCAGGATCAGTAGTGCCAAACTTAAATGGCATCATGATCTCATTAGGATTACCATTGACAAGCATGTTCTTGCCTGGTTTAACATCATACTTAGCACCACGAGGTAGACGAGTTGCGTCCATAGCCATCATAGGAGCTGTAGTAAGAGCCAAGGAATCTAAGTGAGCACGAATCTGAGCGTCAATAGCTTTTTGCATATTGTAGCCCTTCTCAGCAGTACCACGACCCCAGAAGCGTCCTGGCATGGAGTCTGCTTGATATGCTACTACAGGACGATCCTTCATCATGTAAGGAGAAGCTTCAGCTTTTAAAAGCCATTGATCATCAGCAATAACAACAATAGCCTCAACCATGTCGTCATAGTCTTCGCCAGAAGATCCCTCAGGGAATAATTCTACTGCTTTAGTACCATCAGCTTCTTCTACTTTATTCAAGTACTCACGAGGAACTAAACCATAGTAACGAATTACTCGTACCCGATCATCACGAGTTTCACTAATCTCTTGTACTGGCTCTAGTTGTTTTACTTGTCCGCTAGGCTGAATAAATACTTTACGATAAGTACCATCAGCAATGCCTTGAACAACAGTATGATAGGAGATAAACTCTTCAATTGCAACACCAAGAGAATCTTCTACTGAACGAGCATTAGGCTCGATTAGGAAGTTACGTGGGTTAACTGGATACAACTCAACCATGAACTTAGTTGATTCTGTTGTTCCGATAGCTGCCATATTACTACCAGGAATAGGCTTAGTAGCAGGAGCTAGTACATTCATTTCTTTGACATTGATCTCACCAATGCCTGTACCGTAGATTTCACCTAAGAGGATGATATCATCAATAGCTTTTTTAATCTTAGAGAACTTGAAGTCCTCATGCATTTGTTGACGAACAAGAGAGATATCCTGCTTTTCAGGATCTTGTCTATCATCAACAATATCAAACCATTCACCACGTCCAAATACTGCTTCAGCGATCTCAGCTTGTTTAGCTTCAATTGCTTGCTGTAATGCAGGAGTAATTAAACGTGAACGCTCAGAGTCTCTTGTCTTATCTGCAGCATCCCAGATACCACGAAATAAACGCTCATATTCTTCCCAACGATCTAGGTAGTTGGTATCTCTATGATCTCTCCACAGACGGCAATGCTCAGAAACAAACGAAACAAGTTCTTTATCCTGATCTGTTACTTCGTCTTCGTTGAATGTGGTGATATTTTCAGCCATTAGTATAAGTCCTCAGTTGTATCTGTGATAGAAGATTTTGTTAAATCAGCGAATTGTAGGATTTCTTCGGTATCGTATTTCTCTGCTTCTTGAGCAAGCTTGAGTGCTTGCATCTTAAGATCATCAATAGGACCACCCATCTCTTGAGAATCACATGTTCTTGTAGGTGAACAAGTAATATTGTACAAGGAACAGAAAGCTGTTGGATGATCTTCTACATCAGCCCAAGGAGGGTCTAAAGGAAGCTCAGAAGCCTTGATATTCCATGCAGGTCCATTAGCAATGCATTCTTTGATATCAGTCGTAGCAATGTAGTGCTCACAGTTGTTACATAAGCGACCACGAGCATCTCCTTCTGAGACACCCCATTTCATTGCTTTATCTCTCCAAAACTCCACATTAGGAGCTTTAGGATCAGCAGGACCTAAACCATAGTTCTCAATTGTGTCTAAATGATTTTTTGCATTCAAAGAGTTGCTTTGAAGTGCTAAAGGGCAATTATCTAGTTCCATTAGTATCCTGCTATAAAGTCAGTTGGTTCATAATCGTCTTCCATATCATCAGAGAAGTACGAGGTTACAGCTAATTGGTCTACATATGATAAAGCATCAATCAAGTCATCGTGTACCTGAGGAGTAGGAAACATAAGCAATTGGTCTACAAACTCTTTCCAATCTTCATCCTCATTTAGGATTACTTTTCCATGCTCAAATCGTCCTTGTAATGCCCAGACAACACGCTCAGTCTTTTGCTTACCGCCATGAGTTAAGTCATGGATAGTGGCATATGTATTTCTAGCTCTCATTAGATCGCTTAAATAAGGCAATACAGCGTTTCTCACTGTACCACGCTCCATACCTACCCCAATAGGTTCAAACTCCTGTATGTTCTTTAGAATACGATTGGCAGCATCTTTAACATCCCATCTGCCATGCTCTATCTTATGCACATACCATATACCATCATCTGTAACTTTCACTACAGCGATAGCTGATTCATCTAGTCTTTTCTTTCTAGATTCGGAATAGTTTGTGTTGGTAAAACCTGCCAGGTCGATGGCAATGTAGTACGATCCATCCTTAGGTTCTGTACCGTATTGCAACCAATCTTCCTTAAACAGGTCTGTTCCAGCATTATCAAACGATGCCTCGTACTCTTGCTTAAATGCAAAAGAACTTAAAGTCTTTCTTGCTCCCTCTATCTCTTTTGGATCAATGAGGGGATTGTCTTTAGTAGTGAAGTGCCACGACTTCCAATCTTCGTCGGTTGCATTAAGACCAAGGTTGTACATATCGTAGAACCAATTACGACCTTTCGGAGTACCGATAAATAATGCGTTACCTTTTTTGTCAGATAATGAAGCACGTAAGACCTTCTCCCAAGTTTCAGCTTTAATGTCAGCTACTTCGTCAAGTACAAGAAAAGTGAGACTAACACCACGCAAAGTATCAGGTCTATCACTACCTCTAACATAAATCTTAGCTCCGTTAATTAGAGTGATGTCCATGTTGTTGACATGGCTAGACGCAATAACGTCTCTTCCTAAGTCCATTAGCAAGTCCCAGATAATCTGTCTTGCTTGTCCCTGGGTAGGGGCTACATACATCACAGCAGAACCCTTAGGACATCTTAAACCTTCTACAAGCAGTGCTACTGCAGATAGTCTCGACTTACCACAGCGTCGCCCTGCAACAATAACCTTAAACCTGGTCTTATCTTGAAATACTTCTTTTTGCCAGGGAAGCAGCTCGAAATTAAGATTCATCGTCTACATCCTGATAATCTACAATCTCTGCTTCTACTTCTTCTACAGCTTCAATCTTTGTTTCACCAATGCCAGTAATGTTAATGGTTACTGCATTACGTTGTCCTTTAGCATCTTTTTCAAATAATGATGTGGGTAGTAATCTATCCATACACATCTTCAAAGCTGCTATCTGATCCTTGTCATTATCATCTAAAGCTTTACGAATGACAGTATCTATAATCTTTGTACCACTAGAACTTAAGAGTCTAGCTTTAAACTCCTGAATTCTAGCTGCATCACCTGCTGGTCTACCTACTTTTCCAGGCTTCTTTTTGCTCTCTACAAGAGACTTAGGAGGACGACCTCTCCTACGAGGGACTGTAGGAGTAGACACAACCAGCTCTTTAATAGAGACACTATCTTCAATATCAGACATCAAGATCTTTCTTTACCTGCTAACGCAGAGAACAGAATACAAATAAAATTAAAACTCTTATATAGTTAAACTAAGTAGTTTACTAAATAGTTTCTTAATAGTAGAGGTTTTTATTATTGTTGTTATTTATGTTTTCAACTTAGTTTTCTTCTTAGTACAACTATTATACCACAACTATCAATATTTGTCAAGCTTTATTTTTACTTAATTGTCTACGATGCACGACTCATGCGGGTCTGGGGAGACAAGCTTGCACGTATTCCGCTATCTGTCTTTATCTTCCTTTATCTAGTAGCTATTATACACTAACTTCTTTGTATAATAACTATATCTATGTCCTTGATTTATAAGGTTATTTAGTTCTACTTAGATACTGCCTAATTATTAAGCAATTTCAGTAGTTTTTCTTTTTTCTTTTTTGCGTATTGAAGAGCCTAGATCAAAATTTTAATAGAGCATTAACCCTCTCCCCCGTCTAGATTTCATAATATGATATAGAATTTCACAATATGGAATGAATTAGGGTAAATACCTATTGACAAGATAATAACCTACTAAATTACTCAGGAATTATTAAATATTTGACAAATGAATGAGATTGAGATAGTCACTCATAATCACTTAATAACATTTATAAGATCTAGCAAGATCTACAATAACCACACTCTTAATAGGGTTATTATACTGCCTAAATATTAAGCAATATTTCTATAAGTTATTGATATATAAGGATTTTATAGACTAAGGGAAAATACCTAGAAAATAATTGTTGACAATCTAGAATTTTATGTTTATAGTTTAATCATGCAGTAAAATTTAAACACTTAAACAAGGAATAAATTAAAATGAATAAAGCACAATTAAAACAATTAGCAATGATTGAAGCTTATATTGATAATAAAATGACTGATACTGCAGCTAGATCATTATCGGCAATGATTAGGGCAGCAATGACTAATAAAAGTAAAGAATTTTTAATGCAAAGGGCTATTGACCTGAATTTAACTAAGCGCCCTGAATTTATAGTTTAATAAGGGTTTATCCTAGTTGACCTAATAAGTTGACTAGGATATCCTGATTATAAGTTGATAATTTTATGGGGGTTTAACATGTTACAATTTTTATATGGTTGCATTTTAGGGGTTTTATGTTTTACAATTCCACTATTAATCTATGTCTTATCTACAGGAGGGTTTTAAAATGACATTCAAGCGCAAAGAATTACTAGGGTTCAATACTAATGCTAAAACCGTTAAAGGTGAAAAGATAGGGTTTTATACAGGTATTCTATATCTCGCTCCATCCGATATTTCAGGGTATCAGGTTTGCCCTTTAGCTAAACTTGCTAAATGCGATAAACCATGCCTATATACTGCAGGACGGGGCGCATTTAATGCTATTCAAATAGCTAGAATTAATAAGACTAAGGCATTCTTTGAAGATAAAGCCAATTTTATGCTTAACCTAATAAAAGATATTGAAAAGGGCTTAAGAGCTGCAAAAAAGCTTAACCAAGAGTTATTAATTCGCTTAAATGGTACTAGTGATATCAAGTGGGAAAATGTAGATTTTATAGATTTTGACGGCAAGCATTACAATAATTTAATGGAGCGATTTCCTAACGTACAATTTTACGACTATACAAAAATTGCCAATAGAAAAGATCTACCAAAAAATTATGATCTTACTTTTAGCTATAGTGGCGCACAATCATTTAGCAAGTACAATGACATCGCCATTAAGCAAAATATGAGAATTGCAGCAGTATTTAGGTTTGAAAAAGATATTCCTAGTACTTTTCAGGGAATGCCCGTTATTAGTGGAGATAATTCCGACGTACGGCATATTGAACCTAAAGCGCATATTGTCGCATTGTACGCTAAGGGTAAGGCAATAAAAGATAGTAGCGGGTTTGTAATTTAACTTAACTATAAGGGGTTTATTATGCAATTCCAGGGTAAATTGTGGAATAGATATCAAATATATTTAGCATGTACTAATGACAATCCGCCAAAATCTTTTGATCAATGGCTTAACTCATAAGGGGATAATATGTTAATACCATATACAGAAAAGCAAAAAAGCTTAATTGTGAATAACATTGTGAAAGCTTGCAGCGATATAGAGAAGCTTAACGGTACGGGTTATAAATTTATATATTTAGCTAATGGTTTTATTGCTCACTATAATATTAATGGTTTTAAAGATCACTATTCTAGGTATGATCTAGAGACGGATATAGTTAAAAATTTAAACTCTAATTTATGGCTTAACCTTAGGGAAGGTGATCAAAATTATCTCTATTATAAAAGTAAGGCGGATATTTATAAGCGCATTGTAGGAAAGCTTAGCAATAAAACATTAAATTTATATAACACTTAGTGAGGGGTATCGTGACTGGGAAACAGATCGGAAGAGCACACGTCTGAACTCCAGTCACCGGCTA
>OGWN01000054.1_pt1 | contig 14777 bp, 16 predicted proteins | sample 1575921 | NCBI WGS metagenome assembly OGWN01 (sample SAMN07581531, study PRJEB24739) | freshwater metagenome
CAATATGCCAATTCGCATTGCGAAGACAGTAGGACCTACTCGAGCAAAGATGCGTCAGCAAGACCCACAGATGAAGGCAACTTCACCAAAGGCTGCTGCTAAGGCTAACGCTCGTGGACTCAAGGCTGCTAACAAGCCAGGACCGCTCAAGGTTCGCACAACAGGTGGACTCGGAATCACTGCTGCTCGCCTCGGTGGCGGCGGTATGAACTGGCAGTCAAAGTAATTTAATTTTCATCAATCGTTAGGACAACAATGGCATTAACAATCGAACAGATTGCTGCAAGAGTTGCATCTCTTAAGCATCGCAACGGTGAGCGTGACGCACGCAACCTTGACGTGCTTGCAGTCCGTAAGGGAAAGATTTCAGAGGTCTACCCAGACTTCTTCCCATCGGGTGTAGATGCTAACGTTGTCGCAAACTTTATTGATATCGTAGCCCGCGACCTTGCGGAAGTTATGGCTCCACTTCCTGCTGTTAACTGCTCTGCAGCAAACGCAGTAAATGACAAGGCTCGTAACTTCGCAGACAAGCGCACACGAATCGCATCAAACTACTTCTCCCACTCAGACCTAGCAGTCCAGATGTATTCTGGCGCTGACTGGTATATTACATATGGTTTCGTCCCTTTCTTAATTGAACTCGACGAAGAAGCAGGAATGCCGCGTATTCGCATAGAAAACCCTATTGGTGCTTACCCAGAGTTTGACCGCTATGGACGCTGCGTTGCATTCGCAAAGCGCTACACAATGACACTTGGCGAACTATGTTCACAATTTCCTGAGTACGACGCAATCCTCCTTGGACCAGCAGGTTACAAGCAGGACCTCAACTCTCAGGTTGAAATCATTCGCTATTATGACAAAGACCAATCAGTAGTCTACGTTCCAACAAAGCAGAATCTTATTCTGTCACAGGCAATGAACCCACTCGGTAAGATGATGGTAGTTGTTGCACGTAAGCCATCTGTTGATGGCGAACTTCGTGGACAGTTCGATGATGTTCTTGGAATTCAACTACTTCGTAATCGCTTTGCATTGCTTGCTATGGAGGCTGCAGAGAAATCTGTACAGGCTCCTATTGTTCTACCTAATGACGTTCAGGAACTACAACTTGGTGGAGATGCTGTTATCCGTACGGCAAACCCAGCGGGCGTACGTCGCGTAGAACTCTCAATTCCAGCAGGCTCATTCACTGAGCAAGAAGTTCTCAACCAGGAACTCCGCGTTGGAACACGCTACCCTGAAGGACGTACAGGCAACATTGATGCCTCAATCGTTACAGGTCAAGGCGTGCAAGCGCTTATGGGCGCATTCGATACACAGGTTAAGTCTGCTCAGGCAATCTTTGCTTCAGCACTTCGTGACGTAATTTCAATTTGCTTCGAAGTTGATGAGAAGATTTTCCCACACGAGAAGACAATTCGTGGTGTCGATTCAGGCTCACCATATGAAATTACATATCTTCCTGCAAAGCACATCAAGGGCGACTACTCAGCAGACGTTCGTTATGGAATGCTTGCTGGTCTTAACCCTGCACAGGGACTTATCTTTATGCTTCAGGCTCTAGGTGGCGGTCTTATCTCTAAGGATATGGCTATGCGTGAACTTCCATTCACAGTTAACGTCACACAAGAACTAGAAAAGATTGAGATTGAAAAGATGAGAGATTCTCTTCTTGCTTCAATCACTGCCTACACACAGGCTATTCCACAGATGGCAACTCAAGGACAAGATGCTTCAGAAGTGGTTCGCAAAATTGCTGCGGTTATCAAAGCGCGTCAAAAGGGACAGGCGTTAGAGGATGCTATTGAAGCATCATTTGCTCCGCAGCAACAAGTTCCACCTACTGGGGCTGCCAATCAAATGGTTGAGCAACCGTCCCCTGCTCCCGAAGGTGCTCCAGTAGGTGGCGCTCTTCCTGCAGAAGCAGGAGGAATGGGTGCTCCAGCACCTCAAGCACCACCAAGCATTATGAATATTCTCTCTAGCCTTTCAGGCACAGGAGAAGCAGGCGGTAGCGTAAGAACAATTCAGCGTCGATAGGTTAGCAGGGGACAATGACAACAATTATTGGACTTCAGTACGATAACCGTTGTGCAATTGTTGTCGATAGTCGCGTCGTAGATGACAGTGGCTACATCTACACTCATCCTGATAGCAAGAAGATTGCAGAACGCAATGGATTCCTTATTGCAGGTGCAGGCGAGGTTACACCTTGCGACATAGCACAGCATATATGGGAACCACCAGTACCTAGCAAGGCTGATAAAAAGGATTTGTTCCACTTTATGGTGGCAAAGGTAATGCCTTCTCTACGCAAATGCTTCTTGCTCAACGGCATTGACCTTAATGCGCCTAAAGAAGAATCAAGATTTAATCTACTTATCGCAATCTGCGGAGAACTATTCGACATTGATGACGAACTTAGCGTAAGTCGCAATGAAAATGGAATTTATGCAGTGGGTTCAGGTGGCGCTTACGCCATCGGAGCACTCTATGCAGGCGCAGATGCGTACCAAGCAATGGAGATTGCATCAACGGTGTCAGCATTTACCGCTCCACCGTACTACTCAAGAGAACAATTTAAACACAACTAGGAGATATGATGGCAGGAAATCAAAACAGTGGCGGATTCCGTCCTACTGCTCCGCAGAATAACCCTGCAAACATCAATGCTATGGGCGGTAATGGTCAGTCAGGACAGGCTGTACCAGATTACACAGGTTTTGCATACGGTCAGAACCAGGCTATCGCAGAGCAAGCAGCATCTGCTCCTATGGCTAAGGCTGCACCTGCGGCTGCTCCTGCAGCACCATCACTAGATGGACTAATGGGCGGCATTACACCGCTCGATGCACCTACTGGTGACAATCTTCCAATTTCTGATGGAGTTGACTTCGGTGCAGGACGTGGCACAGAGGCACTCCCTGGTCGTGTAACAAACCCTATTAATCAGAGCGAGAACCTTGACCTTATCAAGAAGTATCTTCCTGATTTGATGAATGCCACACGTGTTCCAGGTGCTCCTGATTCATATAAGCAGTTTGTTAACTATTTGAAAAGCCAGATACTTTAATGCGCTGGATTGAAAATAGTTTCTACGATAACTTGGACAAGTTTGCAAACTCACTAGGTTATGAGAACTTTCATATTGCAATCCCAATGGCGATGATTCCTTGGGAGTCTACACAAGAGAGAGACGTGTTCATTATGACCATCACTGGTGCTGACGTTAAAGGCGGTACGCCTTCTACGTTCAACCCATTGGAGGTCAAATAATGTCATTTTGGTCTGAGTGGTTAGATTCAGTAAAGAATCTTCCAAGTGCTTTCTTAGGTATCCAGCCATCGTCTGTAGTACGCCAGGCTGCTCCTTCTTTTATTCCAACACAAGTTGTTGGCGGTCAGAACGTTACACCTCAGGTACAGGCTGGCGCACAGACTACTACAACAAATGCACTCAAGGCTGCAGGTATTGCGCCCATTGAACAGGCTGCAAATACTATCAATACTGCTGCACGTCCAGTTACTGACCCAGTTCTATGGGTTGGCGATAAGGCTGAAAAGTATGTATTCAGTCCAATGGCTCGTGGCATATCCACAACCAATTTGTTGACAGATGTTTCAAGCCCATTATATGAGAATGGATTCCAGTTCTCTGATGTTCGTGCTGCGTGGAATCGAAGCGAAAAAGTATCGCTTGGTCAATCAATGCTCAAGAGTTCAATTAGCCCATTGGGTTTTGTTGAATCAAAGATACTTGAAGCAAATGGCGTAAACGTTTCTGAAATTGATTTATGGAATGACAAGGATATCCAAAAGAACTTTGTCGATAATACACTCGGCAAGTGGATTACTGGAACCAATGACTTTGTAATCAAGAATGTTGCTGCGTATGTTTTAACTGATGGAGCAGCAGCAATCGCTAAGGCTGGTGCAGTACGTGCTGGTCTTACAACATCGCTCAAGGCTGCCGACATCGGCGCTATGCCAAAGTACGAAAACGATATCTATCAGCACATCGCTAAGGTTGAGACTGGACAGGGTTCATACTCTGTACTTGGTCAAGATGTTATGGACCTTGCAGCCGCAGATAATATTATTGATATCACTCGTATCACATCTAAGCATAGTTTCAATCAGCAACTTCCTGGACTTATTGCGAAGACAAAAGACCCACGTATTGTGGCTGACTTTCTTCTTGCAGATAAGGGATATGGTCCAGCAATCGAGCGCCTTGCCGCCGCTAGACTAAGCGATGACCTATGGGTTCTAGGTGATGGAACAGCAACATTTGTATCTGAATACATCAACACTGGGAAACTCCCAACACATACACCCGAGCAACGTGCACGCTGGGCTGCAGCATTTGATGATGCTATTGCTAAAGAGCCAAAGCACAAAGAAATTTATGATGCTTTCTTGCGTGAAGAATTTGACCCTGTAACTGGCGACCTTAAAATTGGTGTAGTTGGCGAAGGAAAACTCTATCGTCCAATGGAGCCAAAGTTACTCAAGGAAGAGTTTGGCGCTGCTCGCTCTAAGGCTGGCAAGTGGAAGACCGCAATCACTGAGCGTGACTTTACTAATCCTGAATTAGCAGGTATCGCACAGACAGTTCTTGGTGGTGGACTTAAGCGTCCAACAACAGTTCTTTTGCGTAACCTTGGAACATATATGCCTAAGGGTATTGTCACCCACTCAGGTCTTCGCCCACTAGATGGTGTTCAAGAACTTATCTCTGTATTTGATGATGTTCCTTTGTTCCGTGATGGCTCAAGGATTATTACAACTCACGATATGACACAGATGACTGTCAGCCAATATCGTCAGAACCTTATTAGCAAGTTTGTAGATGCAGCGTCAGACGGCGAGCGCGATGCTATTCTTAAGCAAGCAAACAAGGACCTAGCAAAGACAATCGCATTCTCACGTGACTATTGGGAAGCGGGAACAATTGATAACTTTGTCGACAGTCTTCTTGAAGATGTCGGTTCAGTGCACGGTCAATTTAAGGCTCAAGGTTTTGCTACAGACCCAACAGGTGTTCGCCTAGTTCTTGACCCACGCACACAGCGTCAACTTGCCAACTCAACTGCTATGTTGCCATTTGGCGAACTAGACAGAATGATTCTTAAGTCTGCTCGCAAGGCAAAGGGTCCAATTCGTGGTGTTGCAACTTCAACTTCACAGTTTACTGGTGCTGCAGCAAAGGGATTGTTTGAAGCATCCAACAAGATATTCTCATTTGCTCAACTTTATCGTTTCTCATACATTCCTAAGAACTCTGTATTTGAACCAATCCTTGCTGCGACATTAGCAGAGGGTGGAACATTTACTGGACCACTTCTTAAGCAGGCTTCACGTACTGCAATTTCTGATTTTGGAAATTTTGTTTCACGCAATATTTCAAAGTCAAAGACACTCTTACCTTCCGCAAAGAAAGAAATTCAAGAGGAAGTTAAAACTTTAGCGAAGCAGTATGACCAGGCAATTATCAATCGTGATTTAGCATATGCTCAGTACGAAGAAATGTTTGCTAACGTTCCAGGAGTATCTCCTGCGACAAAGCGCGACTGGGCTGACACGATTCGTGAGACTCTTCGTGATGCGGAGAATGACGTTGCTCGCCTCGAGCAGCAAATGAATGTGTACACAATTGAACTTGGTGGAAAGCCAATCAATGTTCCATCTATCTATGGTCTTCGTGCACGTATCCAGACGCTTAAAGAAGCGGGTAATGTCCGTTACTCATCTGAGATTCGTCAGGCTGAACTTGCAATTCAAAAGGCTGTAGGAGATATCAACACTCTTGCTCCAGAACTCAACGAAGCAACATCTAAAATTGCTGACAGTTACGCACAAATTACTAAGGCTCTTGAAGAACTTGGCGAAGCAAATGTTCGTATGGCAGACATTTTCAAGGTGACAGACGGAAAGTACGTTAAGCGCCCATTGCTACCTGAGGTTCAAACAGCAGTTCTTAAGAATGGTCAGGTTGTAGAGTTCCCATCATTTGCAAGCCGTAAGTCTCTTGGCGATGCATATATGTCTGAGATTGCATCAAGCGGTACACGCAATCTTGAAATGCTTGGCAATAAGGCTACCGTCATTAAGATGAACACCATCTTGAAGAAAAGCCCACGTGACATTACTCCTACTGGTTCACCGCTTTACTTTAGCGAACTTGAATATCTTGTCAATAACCAGATGCGTGGAGATATTCTCGTAGACCGCATTCTTGCTGGCGAGACACGCGACTCTCTTATCAAGAATTGGTCAAAGACTAAGCAAGCACGCTCATATGCAGAAGCAATGGGACGTAGCGAAGATGATATTGTAAAGATTATTGATGAGCAAATGGGATTTGTTGGTCGCTATCTTCCGACACCTGAGGCTCGTATGGCAGCCCTTGAAAATTCAGTAACTGAGAATCAGTTGCGTGCACTTCTTGGAGATAAGTTGGACCAGATGGTTCCAATTCATCCACTTGAAGTTGACTATGCAAAGCCAACGACAGTTATGAAGAATATCAATGCAGCAATTGACTCAGCATTTGCCACATCTTGGAACAAACTTCTCAAGCCAGAAAATATGATTCGTGAAGTTTGGGGAACAGTCAAGCACCAGAAGTTGGTACAACAGCGAGTAACATTCCTCGAATCACAGGGTCACGAAATTGACGTTGCGATGATGAATCGTATTACTCACGCTGCTGCAATTGAAGTTGTTGATGGAGTGAAGAGTGTATTCTACACAGTCCCACGTCAGCATCGTGCGCTGTACCTTGCTCGTGGATTAGCGACGTTCCCTAATGCTGCAGCATCTGGTATTATCCGTTACTCAAAGTTTGCACTGAAAAACCCAGCACGCTTTAGCGTATTCACAAATAGTTACTACTCATACTATGGTTCATTTGGATTAGACCAGTATGGCAATCCAGTTGAAAACCCAATGGATGCTGTCTATCTGCTTATTCCTGGAACAAAGGAACTGGGTCTTAACAACGGTCAAGGCATCAAGATTAGTTCACGTGCCACAAACTTTATGATGAACTTCCCAGGCGCTTCTTGGTTGGTTCCAGTCGCACTCACTGCTGTTACTGGCGGAAGACCAGATGCTACTGCTACAGCCAAAGATGTAATTGATAAAACATTTGGCAATATTCCTGGGTATTCATATGATGAACTATTCCCATATGGAATTGAGTCAAGCGTAAAAGACCAACTATGGAATACATTTACTCCAGCGTGGGGTCGCAATCTTCGTCAGTATCTAAGCCCAGACCTTCAGAATGAAATGTTTGTTAATACCTGGATGTCTGTTGCTAACTATCAAGGTGAGCAGTACGAACTCAAGAAGGGTCCTGCTCCTACATACGATTCTATTATGAATCAGGCTCGTGATATTTACCTACGCAAGGCTCGCACACAGATGTTCTCCATCATTGGTGCCCCACAGGTAGTTGAGTCTCAACCTGACTCTGTATATCAAGATATATTCTTTATGGAGTATAACGCACTTGTTGCAAAGAATGCTACAGCAAAGAAGAAACTTAGCAATGAGCAATTGTGGACGCAGGCTGAAAAGAACTTCCAGGCTAAAATTCTAAAGTCAACTGGTGAAGTATTCCCAATGGACCGCCTATGGCTTTCAAATGCAACAGATACTGCTGGATATATCACACCAAGCGTTACCGCTTACAAGCGTATCTGGGGCAACAATTCTGACCTTGTTAATAAATTGATTAGCATTGACCCATCTGTGGTTGGTCTTATTGCCGCTGATGTTCCCAAGGAATTTGACATACAAACAAACAAGTTCCTTAACTCAACAACTGCGACATTCCCAGATGGAACTCCAGTTAACTCTAAATTAAAGACTCCACAAATGATGGAGAAAGAACTCGAGATTTCTCGCACCTGGTCTGCATACTCTGAGTACAGAGACTATCTCAATGGCGCTGCTAAGGAAGCAGGCTACGCAAGTTACCTCAGCATTCCTGAAGCACGTGAGGCTTTGAGTAAGTATGCCAATGAGACTCTTAAGGAATACAACAGAGACTGGTGGAATGAATACTCTGGCGGAGCAAAGAACATTGACTCTTCCTGGGCACAATCACAGGCTCTATTTACCATCGTAAATGATGATGCCTTTATGTCTAAGTATGGAAAGACTCAGTTTTGGCAACACGCCAAGGCTTTCGTTGCATACAGAAACAGTGTAGTCGCTGCGTATAAAGATGCGCCTACTGGTTACAAGTCAAAGGTGCAAGAGCAGTGGGTTGCATACCTTAACGAATCTCTTCCTAACTGGGACCCAACATTGCAAAAGATAATCACAAGATATTTCCAGAATGATAAGATGAAAGGGAACTCATAATGGCAGCGCCAGAAGGTCCTAAAATTGAAATACCCGATAAAGACGGTAAGCAGGTAAATTACATCTGGATGCCAGATGGTAAAGGCAATCTTGTCAAGACAGACTCATCTGTTGTAAAGAAGGGTTTTGCTAACCTTCCAGCAGAGGCTCAGATTCAGTTGGCTCAGTACATCCTTACTGTAACCAACCGTCAACCTACCGCTGCAGCACGTGAGAATCTTTGGAACGACATCATCCGTGGTGCTGAGGCTAAGTTCAAGGAAGGTATCAAGGATACACCTTGGGATGTTCTCACATTTATGACAGAAAACGCTCCACCTTCTGGCAGCGATAACGTCATCATCACAAAGTACGACAAGATTACATCTGATGCGTATTTAAATAATGTTGCAAAGTCTTTAGGATTTGACGTAACACTTCTTACAGAAGAAGATAAGACAGACTTCCTTAATAAGATTAACGCTGAGGCTGCCATTGGCGGCAAGCAGACAACTAAGAAGGCTACTACTGGTGGCTATGAGACAATCGTTACACCAGCAATCTTTGACCCTAAATCATTTACTGAAGCGTTTATCTGGGCTAAGGTCAACATCGGTGACACAAAGACATTGCCATCATCTGCTGTCAAGCAGGTGGCAAACGTACAGACAATGCTCAAGAACTACGGCATCAACAACCTTAGCGCTAAAGAGATTAACCAGTACGCAGTAGACGTAGCATCAGGAACAAAAACCCTTGATGACCTTATGCTTGATTTTTCAGATAAGGCTCAACGTATCTACGGACAGTTCGCAGACCGACTTAAGGCTAATCCTAAATTGACTATGGCAGACATTGCTGAACCTATTGTCACAACATTGTCAAAGGTATGGGAAATGGACCCAACATCATTTAGCCTCAGTGACCCAAATGTTTCACGATTCTTAGTACCAGACATTACTGGCAAGATGCCAGCGTCTGGGATTGCAGATGTCTATAACTATGCGATGAATCACCCAAATCGAGAGAAGACTAAGGCAGCAAATGATGAGGCTCGTAGTGCTGCTACAGAAGTTGCACGAGCGATGGGATTTGGTATCTAAATGGCGATGACAGCAGCGCAGAAAAAAGCAGCGCAAGATTTAATTAACAAGGCTAATGCACAGAAGGCTAAACTTGAAGCACAAGTTGCTGCAATGGAAAAGGCTCGGGCTGATGCAGCCGCAGCCGATGCTGCAGCGAAAGCAGCCATAGAAAAAGACCTTGCAGATGCTGCTGCCTTAGCAGCCGCTGCCCAAGCAGATGCAGCCAAGGCTAAAAAAATAGCAGACCAGATTAATTCTAACGTTGGTCTTAACACTATTGATGGAATTTTATACAATGGCAGCAAGCCATTTACTGGAACTATCGACGGTAAGAACTACGTCAATGGAAGCATATTTGCTGGAGCAGTACCTGAAAAGGATATCCCTTTTGATACTACTCCTACTCTTGCTGTAGATACATTTAGAAATACACTTGCTATTTATTTTGGTGAGGCTGAGTCAAAGAAGCCTTGGGTCGATGGACTCTACAAGTCAGTATCTAGTTTTTACAAGACTGGCTCTACAGTAGATGAAGCATTTAATCTTGCCCTTCAGGCATCACGCAATGACCCAAATATGACTTCATTCACAAACCGCTTTAAGGGACTCTATGCGCTTCAGGACTTGAAGGCTAAGGGCGGAACAATGGAAGTCCCTACAATTGCTGAGTACTACAAGACAGAAGCGCAGATGGGACAAATCCTACGTGCCACTGGTCTTAACTCACTTGATACACAGGACTTCTTGGGTACCGTCATTGGACAGGGTGTATCAGCAACTGAATTTGCTAACCGCATTACAACAGTATTCGACAGAATCGACCAGGCTCCTACAGAAATCAAGGACACTCTATCTCGATTCTTCCCGCAGGTTGACCGCACATCACTTGCTAAGGCTTTGCTCACTGGCACAAAGGGCGCAACTGAACTTGAGAATCAAATCAAGGGATATGAAGTCCTTGCTGCCGCAGAGAACCAGGGTATTGGTGCATTCCAGGGCGTAGGTAAGCCTGAACTTGTTGGCGGCATTACAGCCGAGCAGGCTGCTAATTACGCCGCTACAGGTCAGACATATCAGACAGCGATGACTGGCTTTGCTCAAGTAGCACAAGCACGTGAGACTGAGCAGAAACTTGCTGAGATTTCAGGACAGCAAGCGATGGGAGTCACAGGACTTTCTGAGGCTGTACTTGGTAAGAATGCAAAGCGACTATCAGACCTTGAGAAGTTAACGAACCTTGAAGAGGCACGTTACCAAGGTAAGTCAGGAGTAGGCACACTCGCTTCATCGAAGCGTAGTTCAGCCTTCTAATAAGAATCCCAATGGACCGACCAGCCCCATTGGCGTAAGAGACTGGTAGCAGGAGCCAGACCATTTCCCCGAATGGATACTGAGGCTTGCGAACTAACTAATAGAGAAGGGTGGATGGTTGCTATGAGCAACAACTACTGGGACGAAGACGAAGACGACGACACAACTCAGACAAACGATGCTGACAAAGGGATGAACAATCTCCGTAAAGCAAAGCGTGCGGATGAGAAGCGAATCAAGGAACTCGAAGAACAACTTAGTGGATACATTAAGAAGGACCGAGAGAACTCTGTCGCCAAAGTCCTAGAAAATAAGGGTGTCAATCCTAAGGCAGCAAGACTAATCCTCAAGGACTTAGACGAAGTTAACGAACAGACAGTCTCTGACTGGCTAGAAGATAACGGAGATTTGTTCGGGTTTACTCCAAGCCAGGAAGCACCTCAGGTAAATAACGAAAACCTTGCTGCACTACGTCAGCAGGACATTTTAACCCAAGGTGCTGTAACACCTGATAGGGCAGAAGATATGGAAATGCGCCTCGACCAAGCACAATCTGCTGAGGACATTTATCGCATTATCGGACGACCTCTTTAACAACATCATAGTTTCTAACTACAAAAGGAAAATACCTAAATGGCAAACGCATACACAGGCACTGGTTCGTCAACACTTGGCGGAACAGCAGGCTCTGCAGGTTTAGTCCAGAAGGCATATGACCGACTTCTCGAGTTCGCACTCCGTGCAGAACCGCTTATTCGTTCAGTTGCTGACAAGACACCTACAAACCAGACAATCCCAGGTTCAACAGTTGTGCTTCAGCGCTACGTTGACCTCGATGCTAAGACATCAACACTCACAGAAGATACTGACCCAGATGCAGTAGCACTTGCTACACCAACATCTGTAACAATCACACTTGCTGAGTACGGTAACTCTGTTCTCGTAACTCGTGCACTTGAGTTGTTCTCACTTGCTGATGTTGACCCAGCAATCGCTAACATCATTGCTTACAACCTCGCAGATTCTATCGACCAGGTTGCAATGACAACACTCCGTGGCGGCTCAAACGTAATCTACTCAGGTTCAACCGCTACATCAACAGCAACAGTTACAGCAGCAGCAACACTTTCATCTGCAAACATCCGCAAGGCTGTTGCAAAGTTGCGCTCTAACAAGGCTGTCGCTCGTAAGGGTTCACTCTACTGGGCTGGTATCCACCCAGAAGTTTCACACGACCTTCGTGCAGAAACAGGTTCAGCAGGATGGCTTCTTCCTAACCAGTATGGTTCTAACCAGGACCGCATCTGGGCAGGAGAAATCGGAACATACGAAGGTGCATTCTTCGTTGAGTCACCACGTATGTACTCTGCTACAGACGGTGCAACATCTGCAAAGGTCTACCGCACAATTCTTGCAGGACAGCAAGCAATGGCACAGGCAGTTGCAGAAGAACCACACGTTGTAATCGGACCAGTCGTTGACAAGTTGATGCGTCACCGCCCAATGGGTTGGTACGGCGTACTCGGATTTGCACGCTACCGTGAAGAGGCTCTCTATCGTATTGAGTCTGGCTCATCAATCGCTTAATTGATTGACGGGTGGGGCTAGGGAAACCTAGCCTCATCAGTAAGTTCATTAGGGAGAACAATGACAAACTATATATTCAGAACACCCACTGTCTCAGAGGGACCAACTGGTAAGCACCGCTTGTTCTACTTCAGACATCGAAACGTCAGCGTTTCAGTTGTCAAGGTAAATGGAACTTGGATGACTACACGCTACGTACAGGACTCTTACTTCTCACAAGTAGACGATGCATACCGTGGTGGCTACGACCACCAAGTAGATGATGCTACTAGAGCAGAACTTATCGCAGCAAATATAGGAATTACAGCAGACAACTTCACAGCAATATAAGGGGACAATATGAAGTGTAGCCACATTAGCCGAGTAATCGAATGGGGCTTTGATGATGACCACAATTTCAAGGCAACAAAATATGACTGCCTACTATGCGGAGAAACTTCTCCAGTCTCTTTCCAGATGGATGAGCGAATAGATATCGACCACACAGGGTGCGATGACGATTGCTTTGGTTGCAAAATCAAAACACTCGAAATGAATACGGGTGATGCCAAGCGTGACATCCCTGACAAGAAGTGGACTAGCGAACTTAAAGCATATAAGGATGCTAGAGCACAAGGTATACAACCAGCAGGAACTACACGTGCTCACGTTGAGCAGGCGTATGAAGCATCAACGGCACTGGGTAAAGCGTATGACGCAGACTCAATGCCTAAGGCAAAAGATATCAATAAGAAAACCGTAGAAGTAATGAAAGAGATAGGACAAATCTAATGTCAGTTAAAGGCGAGAAGTACGCATCTGCCGCTGCTAAGAAGAAGCACGAGAAGATGGAAGGCGCTAAGGAGCGTATGAAGGAATACGGTTCTGCTAAGAAGTCTGCTCCTAAGAAGATGGGCAAGAAGAAGTAATGGCAGCCAAGCGTCCAGTTAAGTATCCAACAGCAGACTCAGCACGCACTGCTGCGACCAAGCGAGCAGAGATGCTACGCAATGAAACTCCAGAAGACAGAGCCTATCGCAAGTTGATGGAGAAGTACAACTACGATGTCACAAAGATTCCTGGCTTCCAGAATGGAAGAGGCACAGAATGAAGAAGCAAGCCACAGGCGCTAAGAAGGTGCAGAAGGTTATGCACGAATTTAAGACAGGAACTCTCCACTCTGGCAAGGGTGGCAAGGTAGTGAAGTCGCCAAAGCAGGCAATTGCTATCGCATTGAGCGAGGCAAAACGAGCAAAGAAGAAGGTTAAATAAATGGCATCATCAAAGGCTATGGGACCAATGAAGCGCACAGGTAACGGTGGCGTGGCGCAGAAGAAGCCAGCAGGTTCTTCATCTAAGGTGAAGATTACTGTTATCGCATCAACACCAGGTCGCCCAGCAGAGTACGATATCAAGCCAGGCGGAATCTCAGGAGCACCTAAGATTACAATGACACGTCCTGCAGTAAAGGGAAGCATTAGTTCTAATGACCCAGAAATCAACAAGAAGTTAAAGGAGATGGTTAAGAAGGGTCCAGGCAAGCCAGAGATTCTTGTAAAGCGACCAACTCCTTCTGCAAATATCGCTGGTTCAGCAACGCCTAAGTTCCGCAGAACAACAGGCGATAACCGCAACGTGAATTCACTATACGGTAACATTGGCGGAAAATTCCGCTAATCGGACAAAGAGGACAATTATGCAAGACCCAAGACTGAAGCGAGCAGGAGTATCTGGCTTTAACAAGCCCAAGGCTACACCGAGCCATCCAACAAAGTCACACGTAGTTGTGGCAAAAGAAGGAGACAAGGTGAAAACTATTCGCTTTGGACAACAAGGCGTTAAGGGTTCTCCAGATGGCTCAAAGCGTAACGAGGCATTTAAGGCTCGTCACGCAAAGAACATATCAAAGGGCAAAATGAGTGCAGCATATTGGGCTGACAGAGTTAAGTGGTAAGGAAATAGGGGACAAAATGCAAGAGACAGTATCAATCGCTTGGTGCGATAATGGAAACGTAGATGGCAAGTTTATGCAGGGCGTTACGGATGTACTCCTAAAGTCAGACATTAAATTTGAAACATCTATCCGCAGCCAAGGAAACCAGATTGCTCGGCAACGAGAAAAAGTAATTCGATACTGGTATGAGAACAACAATTCTGACTGGTTGTTATGGGTTGATTCAGATGTTGTTATCTCTCCAGACAAATTCAAATTACTATGGGATAGCAAGGACGCAGTTGAGCGTCCAATCGTAAGCGGTGTGTATTTTACTTCAGATACGCCTGAAGAACCATTGATGGTTCCAGCGCCTACGATTTACAACTTTGTTCAAGATGGCGAGATGGTTGGCATTAAGCGAATCCATCCAATGCCTGAGAATGAACTTATTAAGATTGAAGCGGCAGGAATGGGCTTTGTCCTTATGCACCGCAGCGTAGTCGAGAGGATTCAGAC
>OGWN01000055.1_pt1 | contig 14696 bp, 8 predicted proteins | sample 1575921 | NCBI WGS metagenome assembly OGWN01 (sample SAMN07581531, study PRJEB24739) | freshwater metagenome
TTTTTTTTTTCAAGCAGAAGACGGCATACGAGATCATAGCCGGTGACTGGAGTTCAGACGTGTGCTCTTCCGATCTGTTTCCCAGTCACGATATAGGCCCTAAAATAGATACTTTTCCTGGAGAAATAGTTGTAGCGCCTAAGTTTACTACAGACGCAGGGTCTGCAGCTTGGCTTTGTACCGTACCAATACTTACCCCTGTACTTCCTACAGTAATAGTTCCGGGCAAGCTAGTACCAGTATCGAACCTATCTCCAGTTATTGTTCCTGCCTGAATACGGTCTGCATTTATAGTACCAGCAGTAATATCAGTATTGCCAACAGCTACGGGGGTGGTACTGGCTACGGTGGAGAATGCAGAAGTATTTCCAGAACTATCCACAGATTTTAGCCAGTAGTAATATGTAGTTCCAGTTACAACCCCAGATCTGGTAAAGCCCCCTTTCTGACCTGATTCGGCATTTAATGTGGCGATCTTAGTTGCAGTAGCAGAGTTATTTACTGTATTTTCCCAAACTTCCACAAACTTAATATCAGTAGCACTACTATTAGTCCAACTCAAAAATACGTTGCGAATAGATGCCGTAACGGTCAGTCCAGTTGGAACACTAGGCACGGTTGTGTCTTTGACCGTAGTACTAGTAGATATTATTGACCATGCACTTCTATTTGCGCTTCTATCTACGGAGCGTACTCGTACACTATAAGAAGTATTGGTTTTTACAGTCCATTCGTAGGAATTAGTTGTGGTCTGGTAGCCAATATATGACCCCTCCCCCTCTTTTATCTCTACTTCATAGTACCTAAAGTCTGGTTCGGCATTGGCTGCCCATGTTACAGTCAGCTTCCCGATAGTATTTCCGCCATCTAAAGTAGTAACTGATGACGATGGAGTAAGACCTGTTGGAACGGCTGGAGGAGTTGTATCTACTACAGCGCCTAAGAGCTTCTTGAACGTTTGGGTGGCTGTATAAGTAGACAGAGGCCCAGAGTCAGTGGTACGTACGGTTATAGTAAACGTAATAGTACCTGTATTTTCTGACATTCCAGTAATGTTAGAATATCTAGCAAAAGTACCCTGATCTGATACTGTCCCTCCAGTTATTGAAGCGCTATTCTCTTTTGTAACATTCCAAGAACCTACTGTGCTAAGTGATGGATCGAATACTAGCTGAGCTGTGCCCTGATAAACGTATATATCTGTTCCGCTATTATTCAGGTTTAGGCTACCGCCATCAATGTCAGCGGGAACATTGACTGTAGGATTGGTTAATGTTACGTCAACTGGGGATACGCCCGTCTGGAAAGCAGCAACTGGAGCTGACCAACCTTCAATAGGGTCAACAAGTTCTCTTGCATCATAAGTAGTTAGCTTAACATTAGATACCCAAACTACTTCTATACCCGCCGGAACATCCACAGTCCAACCTGTTGGAGGCGTAAATACGCCTCCAACAAAGTTATAACTGCCACCTGTAGGAGTTGCGGGAGCTATATCAGCTCTCTTATAAATGCTAAGCTGAGCCGTATAGGTAGGAAAGGCGGCACTGCCCTTTACACCAGCACCGTCTTCCGAAGGGAAAAATCCCGTATAATAAGTTTTACTCACTCTATCACCTTATGTCTTACCCAATAGTATTTCTCTACTGCATTCGTACCCTCAGCAGGTACAGTATCAAAATAAGAATTACCTGGAACCGGTACGGTAGCTAGCAGAGTAGCTGTGCGTAACTTTACCGACAGCCCACTACCTGGAGTAACCGTAAGTAATGTATTAGTTTGTCTATTATCTGTTAAAGTAAACTGGTTATTAGATATTACCTCTTTAACATAATATACTGTCTCCGGAAGGAGGTCGTCTTTGTAGTTAACTTCTGGAAAAATAGGCATACCCTCTATTAGATAGTGATTGGCCTCACTGCACGTAAGTACATTGCTAGAGATTGACGTAATGTTTAGATAGAGTTCAGGACTTTTCGATCCGTACACTTCTGTTACCACGCTTCCAGCAACAGCCCTAGGGTTGTTCTTCCAGAACAACTCCACTCCGTCCAATAGGTCGTCGAACGTATCGGCACTGGTGACAATTAGATCTGTAGGAGGCCCAACAGTAACTATTCGTGTAGTTGACCCGGCTAGTCCGAGATCTTCGGTACGATTAATTCTACCTTCTTGATAGAAAGAGTCATCATACTCCTTAGCAACTATATCTACTAGACAGTCTGGCTGGATATTCATACTTTCAATTCTGAAAGGCTTATTATTCCATCCGTATCTAGGGTAAGTTACCTCTATAACCCTTCCGGCTAGTAGAAGTATACCACTAGGTCTTAAGGTCATATTTATAGTAAGTCCGAATCTGGACTTATTTAAGTACGACTCTGCTAACAGTCTAGTATTATAATAGTTTGTTATCCCAGGTACGGAGATATTGCCCTTCTTGGGTACATTTCTGTCTGCGGCTAGGTAGTCGGAGTTGAAGAACCCAATATTTCTCGGCTCGAACTTTATGGCAGGATCTGCAAAGGCAGCTACCAATGAATTATAGGCGGATCGTACGCCTTCATCACTTAGCTGTATCTTACCAATAATGTCGTCTTTAGTTATATTGCGAACATCTCCTGAGGGGATAGCGGGCTCTACTTCCTCCACTTCCAGGTAATATTTCCCTTCCGTATACCTTAAAATACCATTAAAATGCTCTAGTAAGGCATTAATATTGTCAAAAATAGACTGTGAGGTGTCAATCTCAATATTAGTTTGGTACTTAGTTACGTATCTCTGATCATGTGCATCCCATCCGCACATCTTCCAGTAGTTAATGCTGTCAGAATCGTATAAGGAATACCCAGAGACAGGCTGATTACTACTATTTAAAGCCTGCACAACGTTACCCATGTTAGTATACATACCCAAGGAGGTTCCTCCCCCTACTTTAGCTAGCGAGAAGGAAGTTACAACGCTAAGACCGTTTGCAGTGGCGTTAGCGGAGCTGGGCTCCACAGTTTTTACCCCAGCCGACACTACTGCATATAAATTATTATCATTACCTGTATATAGTATTTCGCCTGCCTGCCAAGACTTCCAAGAGTTCCACTTATTAGTAATTTTACCAATAACATCAGTAAATGTAACATAGTTACCACTAATGCTTGCTACCTTGCCTTGAAAGTGTAATTTATTATTAGAGTACCACTGGTAAATACCGCCTACTACTGCGGAGCCAGGATTGGATATTTTAATTGTTACGTCCGAGCGTTTATCACATTTTCTAGCAGCTAGAGTCCAGGAAGGTAGATCGATATCGGAATCTATACTGAGGCCTCTACCATAGCGAGTGGACGTAATATAATCTAGTAGTTGGATTGCTGGATTTATACTTACTCGCCGGTCTCCTGCCGCTAAGTAGGTGCCCATAGTCCAGACATTACCGCCCTTACTCATGCTAAAGGTAGTATTACCCGTAACAGATGGAGGGTTATCCCATCTAAAGCGTACATTGTCTGTGCCGTCAGGATTTTTAAACTTAAACTTGTCTATAATCATGGCGGAGCCTCCAACAGAGAATGTTACTGTATCTCCTACGTTGAAAAGGTTGGAGTCTCCCGATAGCCCCTCGTAACTCTGGTCATAGTTATAGCAATCAATATACTTTCCACGAATTACATATTCAATCTCTGGAATAGTAGTTTCGCCTTCGGCAATCTTAAACTCCGCTACAACGTAGGCGGTGTCTAGAAGTCTGTGATTCTCTGACCAATAGTTTGCGGAGGAAGCTGCATAGGTTGTTTGAATTTTAAACTCTTGGTTATCTGAGATGGTCTTAAGTAGGGAGCAAGCTTCTTGATTAGACTTCCCAGTATAAAATACTAGTTTGATGTTTTGCGGGGAGGTTAAAGTTAGGGTTTCGTCGTGTCCCAACCCCCCGGAGTCTTGGGAGTACAGCTCTTGGCTCCCCCCTCCAGGAGTGAAGGTACCTGTCACTGGGTCATATCTGCCTAAAGACGGTATGGAAGGAATAAACCCGCCTATAACTGAAGTACCTGTTCCATATAGATTATAGGATGTACCTTCGGTTGGATCAGTAGCGGGAGCACCTGTTAAAGCATCGCCTCTATCTGCACGACCACGACAAAGAATAGCCACACTATCATCTTTTCTAGCGGCTACTTTGTCCTCATCTCTAGCATCAGAATCGGCTTCGTCTGAACATATAAGGCTCTGTCCCTCTACATAGAGATCTAGAATCCCTCCTATTTCTCCTTCGGACAGTGCATATGCTACATAAACTTTTCCACTATCATCCTTAAGAGTATCAGCAAATACAGGAATTCCTTCGGAAGTTCTCACTCCGTAAATTACCGGAATAGAACTAGCTTGCAGATTGAAGTTAAGATCGGTAAACCGCTCTTCTGGCCTATAAAACTTTTTGATTTTAACTCCGGTAACGATACCAAAAGTTTTCTTCTTTTTAATTTTAAAGTCTTCTACCTGTGCAATATACTTGGTGAGCATATTGATGTTAGATTCAGAGTGCTGAAATCCCAGATCTGTAGCATACTCAGGGCGTATGGCAGCATTTGGTTGGGGAATTCCGCTAGAATCTAAGGCTCTGTGGAAGCTGTCGGAAGTAATTCTACCATTTACCTTAGAGAAGTCACCCCACTGACTGGTGAGACCCCAAGATACTCTAATTGAAGTATCAGAGTCCTCGAAGTTAACATTATATATAGCTCCCTTAAATAGGTAGATGGGGGCCTCAATTAATACCCCTTCTTGAAAATAGGCCTTGTAAATATCCACTTGCCTATTTACAAATGAGGAGTACGAAGAATTAGTCTTATCCATTAAGATACTAATAATTTCTTCTGAAGACAGGGTTATTGTAATCTGTTGTCCTGTAAAAGTAGTTAGATCTGAGGAGCTTACTTTAACTGAAGATAGTGTAGGAAAGGATAATATCTTAGCAGTGTAATAAGTGCCGCTGCGGTTTATTAGGATTTTATCTCCTTCCCTAAATCCATGGTCAAGAAAATCTATGCCAGTTAGGGATATTGTACGTAGACCTACTCCATTACTAGTTACAGTTGCAGTAGCGGTAACTTCTGAACCGAGAGCATTACCGTCTATTACTATACTTGTATTAGAAGTGGAGGCTTTAGTAGTCTCAGACACTGCCCCCACGCTAATAAGCTTATTAGCCAGATAAGTGTTACCGTTATAAGTAACATTTCTACTAGCATCGGTAATATAAGTGAAGGTTCCGTCTGGGCGTTCGAATTTTACTAGATGAGCATATTGAAATGGCTCATTGTTTACTAGCATATTCTCTAGGGCTGTAGATACTGGTCTTGGTGCTGTCATGGTTGAATCTCTTCAAGTGATAGTGAGAACTGATATAAATTATCAGTATCAAGATCATACTCTAGGACGTCTCCTTTTTGTATTACACGAAATTTAGGGTTTACATAGTTGATAGTTGAGCCAGATCTCAAGGCCCTCACAAGTGGTGGGCTAATTTTTATACTGTTAAGAGATAAAACAGATGTTACCTTGTAAGCCTTTAAATGCAATGCATCATCTGGGTCCGTAAAAGTAATGAAGTCCCCCTTTGTAAAGGTCCCAGCAGTTCTACCACTGATATTAATTGTTGTGCTTCCCTCCGCATTAGCGGATGCAGTAACTATATTTCCGGCTAGCGTACTATCCTGCGGTCCGGAGTGCTGTGGTAGAATAACAAAAAATGGTTTGAGCCTGCCTTGTCTTTCCTCAAGAAAATTCATGACAGGCTCAAACTCGGCTCTAGTGAGTGGGTTATAGTTAATATCAAATTCCCAATTATGAAACCCCGGGGATGCCTGGACACCTCTCCCGCTAATCGTTCTGGAAACCTGAGTCTGATAGGAGGACCTGAATTTGATCTTCGCAAAGCCAGGGCCAGCGCTACCGTTTGCATCGGCTTGACCAGCCGCATTGATTTTATTTACTGGGTCTGGAAGAATATTCATTTGGTTCCTTTATAGCTTCCCGACCTGAGGACGGGTATAGACATTAACATTCACATCCTCTAAAAAGCCTTGGCCGCTTGAGTTAGCCGCCTCTCTGAGCATTTGAATGATGTTTCCACGGTTATCGACTAGTACTCTCTTCACATCTGATGAATCGAGTGCTTGAATATTAATAGTAGCATTGATAGGTTGCTGAGCAGCTACCTGATCAGCCGGTGTTACTGTTAGTGGAGTCTCTGGAGTAATAACTTCAGGGCCTTTTTCACCAACTACGAAGCCACGATTACCATATCCGCGCATTAGCTCTCCACCGTAAGCAGAGCCTACTGTACGATAGTCTGTTGCGCTAGTTCCTGTACCTCTCGCGCCTCTTAGATAGCCTACTTCACCTCCAGCAATCTGGCTAGGGCCCCCTGCTAAGTTAACACTTTCGCCTCTTTTGCCTATTGATAGGGAAGAAGGCATAGATCCAGTTTGTGGAGTATAAGAGCTTTGATAGCTGCTTCCGGCAATAATAGCAATTTGAGCGGCACCCATCGCAGCAATAATACCTGCGGTTACTGCAGCGATAGGAAACTCATAGGGACTTTTAATAGCCAGAGCACCTGCCACACCTGCCGCTGTACTCATGACAGCTTGGGCTAGCATTAGCTTTTTATTGGTATTGAAGGCCTTCTTTGCTATCTGGTCTTTCTTCTTTTCTAGAGCATCCAACTTGGCTACACTAGTAGCTGACTTACCATCTCTCTTCTGCTCGGCGGCAATCTCTTTATCAATAGCCGATATTTTAGCATCAGAGCTGGCCTTAGCTATACTAGCAATAGTACCTAGCATACCCGCTACTGTAGATAGGGAAGCTGCTGCAATAGATGCATAAGCCCTGAACTTATCTCCGCTTGAAGTTGTCTCTTGTGCTACTAGAGTTAGCTGCTCAGAAATAACTTGAGTATTACTAGTAACAGTGTCTAGAATACGAAGCATACCTGAGGATATACTAGCTACTAGCTCTCCCTCAGGCCCTAGCTTATTTAGCTCCTCGATGAGCGGAGCAAACTGCACTTTAGCGGCGGTAGCGAAGGCTCCAACTTTAGTGCTAGTCTGAGATAGCCCATCAGCAAACTCTCTAAGCTGCATGTTCCCCAAAGGTATTTCTAGTGACAGCAACTCTAGCTGTAGAGGTTTAATGAACTCGTCTTGTAGAGTTACTATCGCTGTCTCGGCATCGACTTTTGGAGAGAGGACTGGACCTTCTACCGCACTTATAGCGCTAGAGACCTCCGAGGCCCTAGCAGTTAGTGGGGCTGTTGCAACTGCTGCCTGTTCTGTAGCTATCTTTATAGGAATAGTCTTTTCTGGGTCTACTGGTTTTCCGTTTACACGAACCTCATAGTGGAGGTGTGGTCCAGTGGAACGTCCTGTTGATCCGACTTTACCTAACTGAGTACCTATGTCAATTTTCTGACCTTCACGAACTAGAATCTCGCTCATATGAGCATACAGAGTTTCTGCAGTTTTCTTGACGCCATTCTCAACATATGAGTTGATTACCTTAACAACCTTGCCATAGCCATTCATCTCGCCAGCAAAAGAGACCTCTCCCTGCATTGTAGAAGATACTGGATCTCCTCTTCTGCCAGCAATATCAATACCAGTATGCATTCTTCTGCCTCCTAGTATTGGGTGCTCTCTCATGCCAAAACCACTTGTGATTCTGCCCTGAGGTTTAGCGATTTCGGTCATAACTTGCTCACCGCTGCGCGGAGCTTTAGCTATCATTTGACCTATTTTGCTAAGGTTTTCTACGCTTACAGTTAGAGTTCCAAGCGCTTGGATTGTTCCTGTAAGCTGTTCACTCATGTCTTTAACATTAACATCTAGTGATTTCTGTAAGTTATTTAAGTCTGGCCTAATAACAGATACCGCCTGCTCCATGGGAGAAATAACTCTATCATTAGCACCTGACATAATATTTCTGTATACTTCAGCTGCCTGCTTGCTGGCACTTATCATTCTTGAAGCAAGCGAGCTAGCATCTCCGCCAAAAATACTTAGTTCTTCCGCCCTAAGCTCAGCAAGAGTAAGGTTATTGCGTTCCTGAGCTTTAGCTAATTCACGAGCTGCTGCATACGTTTTACTAGCAAACGTATCAGCAGCATTTTTAATCATAGAAAGACTATTAAGCTGCTCTGGAGTAGCTCCACCAGAAACCCTGTAGAACTCTTCCAGCAGCAATACTTGTACGCGTAAATTAGCCGCGGTTGCCATACGCTGAGCTTCTAGAAGGTCATATTCAGCATCTATAGCCTGCATCCTGAAGCTAAAGGTCTGTCTAGCTAATGCTAGCTCCTTTTTAGCTGCTGCGAACTCTATAGCTTGCTGCGCTTCTGGACTTAATTCAGTGCCTAGTCTCTTGGCACTTATTCTAGCTCTAGTTAAGGCAATTTCTTTTTCCTGGCTGATAAGATTACTAGTAAGCTCGATTTGTTTTCTGATTACCTCTAGAGACTCCTGTTGTCTTTCGATACCGTCGGTAATAGACACATTAAGAGCTTTTTGAGCTAGCTCCCGGAGAGTTGTTAGTCTTATGCTTTCCAACTCTTCATTAGCTAATTGCGTCTGTAACCTTATTCTAGTTTCCAGCTCTGCTACTGCACTAGACCTGCCTGCTTCTTGTGCTAGGCGCTTCTCATTTTCTAGCTGAGCGATTGACGCTGCCCTTTGAAGAATTATATCCCGTTTTCTCTGCTCAAATTGAGCTCTTAACGTCTGTAGTTCTTCTACTAGAGTGTTTGTTCTACCAGCTAGTAAATTGTTTAAACCAAGAGCTGATATGCGATTCTGCTCAGCTAGTGTTGCTGCCTCTGCTAGGAGAGAGTTATTTTCAGCATTATTTTCGATGGTTTTTCTAGTTTCAGCTACTGACTTTTCGGTTTCACTAGTGATTCTAGTTAAAATGGCCTCGATTTGTGCTCCGACATTATTGGCTTGAGCTTGGTCGATCTCCATTTGACGCATTAGACCTTTCTCACTTTGCAAGAAGGTTCTTTTTTGTGCTTCAAATAGGTCGTTTCTCTTTTTAATCTCCATATCCAGAGATTTATTAAATACCTCTTGATTGGTTACTACTTGCTCAAGAATACGTAATCTAGAAGCATCTGACTCGGTGAAGCTTATTCCAGCCCCTGGAGCTAAAGCGGCGGTTCGTTTTGCTAATAGATACGCTTGCTCTGCGCGTGCATTAGCAACTGCCATCTGCTTTAGCTGTTCCGTTCCGCGGTTCATAGCCTGATTGGCTAATTCAGCCTTCTGGAATTCTACTCTTAGGTCTTGTAGCTTTGATTTAGTGATAGCAACCTGCTGGTCTAATACCATCTTATTAAAGCGAAGCTGATTAGCTTGAGCTCTAACAATATTATCTTCGGCCTCCATTTGCCTGCGAACATCTTCGGCAGTTAGAGTACCCTGGCGTTGCATTAAAGCAAGCCTGGCTTGGGCTAAAGTAATTTGAGCCTGACCCTGAATTGATAGCAACCTCGCATTATGCAGTTCTTCGGCGTACGCATCTACGCGCTCCATTACGCTCTGAGATAGCTGTTTAGAAGTGCTTAATAGCGTGCTTGTAGCGTTGTTGATTTCAGTAGTTTTAGCACTTATCTGATCCTTAGAGGCCCCCTGTTCATTAAGAATCTGAAGCTCATTCTTTAGACTGTCTACAATCGAGTTCTGAACTTCTAAGTCTTTCAGCCTCTTTTTTGTGCTTTCATCCAGTAGATTTAGAATTTCTGGAGGTAGAGTGGAGAGAATATTGCCGAGATTCTCTAATTGCTGTACGTTCTTGGGGGTCCTGGTTAGCTCATAGTTTAGAGTGGCTATAGATGCACTTAGTCCTTCGAAGCCTTGATAGGCTGCATCATACTGTGTTTGTGCAGAAATAGCTTTTATTAAGTCTTTTTGTGCTGTACTAGCTACTTCTGAGGCGGCGGTGAAAGACTCTACACTACTAGCTAATGGGCCGTATATTCTAGTGGCCTTCTCTCCGTACTGGGCCACGAGTAATTGTACCTCTACAAATGTTTCGGCTGATTGAGCTGCTTTTAAAAGCTCAGTACCAACATCCGGGGCTAGGCTACGGATTTTCTCCATAGTACCAAATAAGGACTGCTCTTCCTCTAGAGAACCTCCTCTGAGTCTGGAGATTAGAGCGCCAAGATCTCCTTGAACAGACTCTAGACTTATTTTATACTTTTTGGCTTTTGCCAAATCAGCAGCTAGTATAGATTCATCTAAGGTTGGTACAGGGGCTCCAGCCATTAAGGCCATATTAGCCGTACCTATATCTGCAAGAACCTGCGCTGTAGTGTTAGCCCTTCTGGTAAGAGACTTTTGTAGTTGTTTATCTACTTGCTCTTCAGCTTTTGCGGCTGCTAAAGCTGCTTCATTGGCTTTAGTGTAGCTTTCGACTAGTTCGTTTAAAGCATTAGAGCGCAGTTTAACAGCTTGAATAGCTCGCTTACCTGCATTACCCTCTGCTTCCGTTAGTTTTTGCAGCTCTTTGATCTTGTCGTTAGTACTGTCTATAACGGTATTTAATTCTTTATAAGCCTTAATTTTTTCCCGTTCTGCCTCTGTTCTAAAGTACTTATCATAGAGTTCTTGTAAGATACCAAACGCAGTAATTGCTAAACCAATATATGGAATGGCGGCTAGAACTGTTGTTCCTACTACCTTCAATCCCTGAGCTAGAGCGAAGCTGCCTACTTTGGCCTTTTCCATTGTTGATTCGAATTTGCCCATAACTGGAATTGTTGCTCCAGTATCGCGAGCCATTTGAATCTTTTCTTCTCTAGCCAGCTTTAGTGTTTCTTTGTACGCGGTTACACTTTCACCAACGTTTTTAAAAGCTGTGGGAAGTTGAAAGCTTGACGCAGCTACAAATGCATTAGCGGAAGCCTCTGCCTGAGTCTGCTGAGTTAGAGCCTTTGATTCTCTGATTCTCTCTACCCGCAGTTTACTTTCTTGTGCAGTATAAACTCGTTCAGCATCCAAAGCCGCTTGAAGAGCTTCCTTTCTAGCCTGTAGATTTGATACAATGCCGGTTATTTCGGCCTTGCGAGCCTGCTGTTCGTCAGTTAAGGCTTTCTTTGACTTTTTTCTGTCCTCTTCGATTTTCTTCAAATCGGAGTTATACTGACCTAGAGACCTGTTTAAAGAAACTATACCTTTTTGGGTAGCTTCAATGTCTCCTCCCTTAATATCAGGAAGTAGAGTCTTAAACTTAGCAGGAATCCGCTCGGCAGATCCTATGCCTTTAATAGCCTCTTTAGCTGCGGTACGATTAGCATTGGCTGACTTCAACGCTTCTTCTGTTTGCTCTCTCTGCGCCTCTGCTATCTTTTTAAAGCCTCCTGCGGCCTTAGTGGCCCTTTCGGCGATACTGTCAAAACCCCCAAGCAATTGCGGAATAATAGCACTACCAAACAGAACGGTAGCACCTCCCAAAGCATAAAGATTTTCCCCTAGTACTCCTAGTACTCCCGTAAACTCCAAGAAGGAGTTAATACCTCCGGTAATTGCCTTAACTAGCCTATCGAAAGAGGCAGCAATTTGGTCATAAGGGTTGCCCCCGATAGCCTCAGTTAGACCGTCGTACTTTAAAGTTCCTTCCGTTACGACAGCATTTAACATAGCTTGGCGCTTCTCAAACGATGTCAGAGAGGCTGAACTTTTGTTTAATTCTTTTGCATACCTATCTTGAGCCTCACCAAGCTTGGTCATAATACCAAGTTCGTCTAGTAGTTCTGGCTCTAGCTTAGTAACGCCTTTAATAATACGGTCAATAGAATCTGGAAGGTTACGCCCTAGTGCAGCTGAAGCATCATTAGCTACTTGAACTAGTGACTCTAGGTCTTGTCTAGTGAAGCCAGCGGCTTTACCTAAAGCCGTGACCTGCATAGCTTGAGTGCTACTTAATCCTCCTTTAGAGATTTCTTGTAGACTCTCAGCAACTAGAGTTAGCGTCTGGCCTGTTCTAGCACCTTGAACTTCTAAACCTCTAAGAACAATCTCGGTTTGCTTAGCCTCTCGTAAAGCAGTAAAAGCCGCAGAAACGGCGAATGCGTTTGCGGCAAGGGTGGCGTAGGCCTGGACTAGTCCGTTTGGACCGTCAATAGTCTGAGCAAGTTTTGACATATTGCGGCCAGCCGAAGCTGTACCACGAATGCCCTGGCTCTGCTTATAATCATGTTCGGCTGCTGCTGCCGCAGCGGCACGCTGAGCCTTAGAGGTCTTCTCGTAAGAAGCCCCTAGAGCATCGACCTCTTTCCGGCGTCTTTGTAGAGTCCCGCCCTTGTCGGTCGAGACAATATCAAACTCTACTCTAGTCTTTGACATTTACCATCTTCGGGCAGATTAGTGCCTCTACGGATTGTACTAATCCTATTTTTTCTTAATTTTATCCCTAGCCTTTTTCATTTCTTCTTGTGATTGCTTAATCATAAACGAATCAAGTCTTACTAATGTCTCAAGAAATAAGTCTTTTTCAGTAATACCACAGACTTCCATGTGAAGAGCTAAAGATGTAAAATCTTTGCCCATGTAGCCTATGTCCGGATAAACTCTGTCCCCTAGCTTATTGAATACTTCAATAGCCAGTTGTACTACCTCCGGAAAATCTTCGTAGTCTGGAGGACATTTATCTTCTGAAGGTTCCTGGCCAAGCTGTTGGCAGATGGCCAGGTATTTATCCTTCGTCATGCTTCCAGCAGCTAGATTATTCTGCCACTTTTCGAGCCGCTTCCACAGTTCGCTTCTCTGACTTTGAACGAAAGTTATCGAGATCGAACACCGTGTCGTTTACCCAAGTATCAAACTCTGAGGAGTTAGTAACTAGCGCCTTAGCGTTTTCTTGTGAGTAGGCCAGTTCATCTTCTGGGTTTACCTTCGATAGATCTACTAGAAGGAAGTCTTCGAGGTACTTGTACTTGAAACCCTTCCAATTCTTGATAGTTGCCTTGGTAAACTCGGCAATGAACTTTTCTTCGTTAAGTTCTTCTACTGGCTTACGAGTTGCCTTGTCGTACTTGGTAACGATACAGCGCTTGCGGAGGGCTGTTAGTTCGGGCCGAGACAGGTTTACGAGCTCTACCTCGAAACCCTCATAACCTGGGTACTCTACCCAAGCAGACTTTGTGTCGACCATTAGTTCAGTTAGCTGCATTTAAACTCCTTTGTAAATAGGTTTTACGTTAGTTGAATTACTATTAAGTCTAAAATCATAGACTCGATTAAAAATCTCATCCATCCCAAATCTTCTAGTGAACACGGTGGATGGTAGGTTAAACCTCAGAAACGGCGTAGCTTGTCCGACACTGCTTAGTACATTAATAACTATTGGGTTACTAGTAGTAGTGTCTGAAAGTTGAGCAACGTTATCGGAAGTTAAAAACTGTGTTATAGAGCCAGTTACTCTCCGACCTTCTACTACGTAGGAAGTCGGGTAAATTATGTTTCCAGTTAAAGACGCATGCAAGGTAGTATTTTTAGTCCAAGATACTTGATTAGCAATTTCTACATTAACTCCAGAAATTGAATCTTGAACCTGAGAGTTAATTGATACTGATAGGCCTCCGACTCTAGAATAATTCTTTGTTCCAATATTAACTGGAGTCCCTGGGATAGTTCCAGTAAATCTGGACAATTTGGACGCCGTTCCAGATACAGATACTGTAAGTATAGAATCCATACTAATATTAAAAGTATTAGTCTCTATTACGGCTTTTTCTAGCTTATATTTAACATTATCTGCTTCAATATAAATATCAAAGCTAGTTATGGTACCGCCAGAATAGGAGGTCCCCAGAGTTAAAATAATTGGAGTAGTTGATATATCTAGAATTGGGGTAGTAAACTGAAAATTAGCGGGAGCTGCTCTGGTTATAGTTGCCCCCTCATGAAGATTATTTAGATTGTGCAGGGTCTTTAATTTATATCCTTGCTCATCAAAAGTTTGAGAAGCACTAACATCAGAATATATCTCTATAGAGTGCTGATTAGCTCCCTCTACGATATACAGCTTCGCGTTTTTTCTAAAGTTATACATAAGCCTATACAAAAACGAGGAGGCAAAACAAGCTTGCCCCCTCGAATTTCTTCTATTATAAAGTTTTTGACAAGGGTTGTCAAGAACTATTTTTTATTATGGTGCAATACCTACGAAGCGTACCCTAGAGACTTCGTCGGCTCCACTGATGGAGGTCGGAAGAGCTGTAAAGTTAGCTTCTAGTGAGATTACGTCGTCATTAGTGATAGAAGGAATCTCAAGGTGGCATTGACCCATGTCAAATAGGATACCTGGACCTACTGGGTGTGTACCGCCAGAAGCAATACCACCTACGAAGAACTTAAGGTTAAACTTATTCGTAATCGTAGATGTTGCAGTAACTAGGTTCTTATATAGATCCTTACTACCGTTGCTGACTTCATCTAGGTAGCAGGTAAATGTACCTGTTACTGAACGAGTTCCAGTAGTGTGGCCTAGTGGCTGGTTAACTACACCTAGTGTCTCTGGTGTGAGGAAGGTGTTGTTATTTGTGGTAGACGCCCAGAGACGACAATTTAGCAATAATACTGCGTTCTGGTACATCTAGCTCCAAAGCAAGGTCTTGAACTGAAATTCCTGCCTTGTAGTCT
>OGWN01000056.1_pt1 | contig 14583 bp, 30 predicted proteins | sample 1575921 | NCBI WGS metagenome assembly OGWN01 (sample SAMN07581531, study PRJEB24739) | freshwater metagenome
GTTTCCCAGTCACGATAGCTAAGTAAGAGAAACAGAAACTGGAGATGGTCGGAGAAGGTAATCCAATGTTTGGTAAAACCCACTCTGATTCAGCTAAACAGAAAATCATAGAAGCAAACAAGGTCAAGATTACTTGTCCTCATTGTGGAAAAGTTGGAGGAATCGCTATCATGAAACGATGGCACTTCGACAACTGCAAAAGTGCTTGACTTTTATTCAATAGTCAGGTATAATTAACTTACTCCGAGACGGTCTTGGGGAATTTTTAGGAGCTAAAAACGAAACTCGCAAAATCAATTATCCTGAACACCGACAGCTACAAAGTGTCTATGTTCAAACAATACCCAGCAGGTACCACAGGTGTATATTCGTATATCGAAAGTCGGGGCGGACGCTACGATAGAACTGTATTCTTCGGACTACAGGCTTTTATCAAAGAGTACCTACAGGTACCTATCACGCAAGACGACATTAACATTGCTGATGAGATCCTTACCGCACATGGTGAGCCTTTCAACCGAGCAGGATGGCAATACATTCTTGACAAGCACGCCGGATACCTCCCGGTGGTTATCCGAGCAGTCCCAGAAGGCACAGTGGTTCCAGTCAAAAATGTACTCGCAACCATTGAGAATACCGACCCAGAATGCTTCTGGCTAACCACTTGGCTAGAAACTGCTCTGCTTCGTGCTATTTGGTATCCTACCACTGTAGCAACTCAGAGTTGGACTATCAAGCGTGTGATTCTTGACTACTTGGAGAAAACTGGTGACCCTAGTCTTATTGATTTTAAACTGCACGACTTTGGTGCTCGTGGTGTTAGCAGTCTTGAATCTGCTGGTGTCGGCGGTGCCGCGCACTTGGTTAACTTTATGGGCACTGATACTATCTCTGGGATTCTGTTTGCCCGTGAGTATTACGGTGCTGGGATTGCAGGCTTTTCGATCCCTGCCGCAGAACACAGCACCATTACAAGCTGGGGTCGTGACAACGAAGTAAAAGCATATGAGAATATGGTTAATCAGTTTGCTAAGCCTGGTAGTATTCTTGCTGTGGTTTCCGATAGTTATGATATCTTCAACGCTACATCTAAACTCTGGGGCGAAGAGCTCAAGCAGAAGGTTATTGACAGTGGTGCTACTGTTGTTATCCGTCCTGACTCTGGGGATCCTTTGGTTGTTAATCAACGTCTAATTGAAATTCTAGGAGAAAAATTTGGATACACAATCAACAGCAAAGGCTTCAAAGTCCTTAACAACGTTCGTCTAATCCAAGGTGACGGTGTTAATGAACTGACTATCCGTAGCATCCTCGGAGGGTTCATGGCTATGGGCTGGAGTGCAGATAACATTGCATTTGGTATGGGCGGTGCCCTACTGCAACAAGTTGATCGAGACACTCAAAAGTTTGCTATGAAGGCGTCCTCTGCTTGTGTCAGCGGTACTTGGGTAGATGTACAGAAAGACCCAATCACCGATTCGGGTAAAAAGAGCAAAAAAGGACGAGTTGAGTTGTGGGAATCCGGGGGCGAATATGTTTCATCAGTCAGACAGCCTACTGGCTGGACAGACCGCGGATTGGGTTGGAAGCCCGTGCTACAGAAAGTCTTTGAAGATGGAAAACTTTATAACGAAATCTCATTTGAAGAAGTTCGTACTAACGCAAAATCTTCATAAAGTTCGTTAATAGTTTTGTGGCAATCATCGCGCTTGCTACAATTCGTGGAAGCAGGTATTACCCGCAGATTAGTGTAGTTCGCTATGACTTCTGCGGGTATCTTTTGTTTGAATCCTTCTGAGATACTGAATATATGATCTAGATGGAAATCATTACTGCGAACATTAGCATTGTCAATTTTATGGAAGTGTTCTCGGTACTGTTGCTCAGTAAGTGACCAAACTTCTATGTAATATTTTTCTTTTTCTGGCTTTAGAAAGAATTCTTCATCGGTGAGTTTTGATCTACTTTGATAAGTGCGACCATTTTCATCACGACTTTCTTCAATGGTCTGTTTTAATTTTTCACTAAACCGATCATATCCATTCTTGCCGAATTCATCAATATCAGTTCTTTTGGTGTTGGCAGTTTTCAATGCTTTTCTTTGAGTTCCTGTTAGCCCATCTGAACCTACTGTAGATTTCATTTTTTGTGCGATATTGTTATTGATAATATCACGCATAGATGGGCAGTTTGATGCTACGCTTTGGCAGCACACTTTTCCGGATTTGAATTGATATCGGGCATAGTTGCCACATTCACATAAGTCGGTTCCTGCATATTCTTGTATTTGTCTTGTAAATGTAGCGCCCGATTTGTGGTGACTATACCGCAATGTTGTGCTACACTCTTTTGACCCGCAGGTTTTGAATGTGCTTTTGTGTCTTTTGGATGTTGATTGACTGCCTATTTCGTGTGTTTTACATATAGGACAGAGTAGGTGACTAAATATCATTGCTGGTGCTCCTTGTTAGCATTAGAGGGGGTGGGTAGTTCCAATACCGCGATCCTCGCTTTTATTTATCCCAAAACTTGACAATAAATGATTTTGGTGCTATACTATAGTCATAGTAACAAAACAGGAGTTGGAAATGATTGAAGTTGGTAAAACATACATCGGCAGTCACGGTCATCACGCTACTGTTACGGCAATCGCTGGTAGCAAAGTTTATTTCCGTGACCAATATGGAATTTACTTCAATCAAGCAACTGACCTGTTTGATACCATTTACATCAAGCGTGGTCAAGGTGTAAAATAAATTGTTTAGTTTGGTTACTGGTGCAGGCTCCGCTAACTGAACTTTTAGAATTTGCATAGAGCCTTGTGTGACCTGCAAGTAGCACAAGTGAATCACTAGCAAAAGTCGTTAAGTCGATGATTTAGGTGCAAGCCCTATCTAATTTAAAAAGATCCTATTACTGATCCCGGCAAGAAATCCAAGGCAGGTTGCGTCACACTTTGGAAGTCAGGTGGTGAGTATGTTAGTGCAGTTAACAAGCCCACTGGCTGGCACGACAAAGGTTCTGGTGACTTTGTTGATGTTCTTGAAACTGTTTACTGTGATGGTAAGCTAGTTAAAGAAATTGACTTCGCTACTGTTCGTGCTAATAGCATGAAGTAAAGAAAGGGGCCATTGCCCCTTTCTCGCGAATAAATATTTTTATGAGCGCACTTTGCATACCCTTAGACGATACAACACCGTTATTTAATCCCGATTACGTTCATCCACACTTTCCCGAACGAACTCATATTAATTTAGACCTCGACAAGGACATTAATCCTTATTGGATTAAGTTAATGGAGGACAACAATATGCACCTCGTGAGAGTTGAATTGTTTTATGGTCCGCCAGATTTCCCGTACACCATGGGAATCCACGTTGACCACAGTTACGGGGATAGGGCAAAAATAAACTGGGTATATGGTGGTGATGGATGCACTATGCATTGGTATCGTGCGTTAACAAATTTTAGTAAATCTGTTATGGCAACACCAGTACATTCAAATTACACATTATACGAACCCGACGAAGTTAAACTAATACACACAAATCGAATAACCAACCCTACCCTAGTCCAAGTTGGCATCCCTCATAACATCGTAAATCCTGGGAAAGAACGTTGGTGTTATAGTATGGTAATACAAGATAACTTAACTGGTGATCAGCCAACATTTGGCAGACTTAAAAAAATGTTTGTTAAATGAAAAAAATAATAGTAAACGGTACATTTGATATTGTTCACTTAGGGCACTTAGAGTTATTAAATTATGCTAAGTCCCTAGGTGACTATCTCATTGTAGCAATTGATACCGACTCCAGAGTCGCTCAACTCAAAGGTCCCGGGAGACCGATCAACAACCAAATTGAGCGCAAGACCTTACTCCAAAATCTCAAAGCTGTTGACGAAGTTAGACTATTTGGGTCGGACCAAGAACTAATTGACATTATCAAAGAATGTAGTATAATGGTTAAGGGCTCGGACTATGAAGGCAAGCCCATAGTAGGCGAACATGATATCGCCGAAATTGTGTTTTTCAAAAGAATAGATGGATACTCCAGTACAGAAAAAATTCAACATATTCCTAATCGGTGACACCTGCACTGATGTCTATCAATATGGAACCATTGACCGGTTAAGTCCCGAAGCACCTGTCCCTGTATTTGTTCCTAGCTTCAAAGAGGAACGCGAAGGCATGGCTGGTAATGTTGCAAAGAATCTAGAAGCACTAGGTTGCACTGTTAATCTACTTTGCGGTAAGCCTAGTATTAAAACACGACTAATTGATCAACGCAGTCGTCAACAGATTGTACGCATTGATAATGATGTAAAGTCTAACCCTATTAGATTCGAAACCATGATCCCGCCCTATGATGCAGTTGTTATCAGCGACTACAATAAAGGCGCAGTGGACTATGAATTAATTGAAGATATCATCGAGCAATCGGGACAAGGCGTTCGCTTTCCTGTTTTTATTGATACCAAACTAACAGACTTAGGGCGTATGCAAGGAGCATGGGTTAAAATCAACGAGCCTGAGTATGCTAAAATTAAAAGTGAATGCACAGGATTAATTGTGACTCGTGGTGCAAAGGGCGCAGAAGTTATTCACCACAATGTGTTGGAATTTGCCCCTCCGGTGGAAGTAGTAGACGTTACAGGCGCAGGAGACACCTTTCTGGCAGCACTTACATATCAGTATCTAGTAACAAAGAACATTAGAATGGCAGTGGCGTTCGCCAATCGTGCCGCTAGCATTACTGTACAACACCTAGGTGTATATGCACCTACGTTAAAGGAAATTCAATGACAAGACAATTTGGCCACGTGAAAAAAGGCTGGGGGTCCGAGGAGATTTGGGCTAGCAATGACAAGTACTGCGGAAAGATCATGCGCTTTAATAAGGATGCACGATTCAGTATGCACTTCCATGCAGAGAAGGATGAGACTTGGTATGTGCTAAGTGGTAAGTTCAGTGTTTACTACATCAATACCACGGATGCTTCAGTTCATCATGCAGAACTAAACCAGGGCGACACTTGGCACAATAAACCGTTGCTACCCCACCAACTTGTATGTATTGAGGAAGGTGCTATAATTGAAGTAAGCACACCGGATAGCGTAGAAGACAATTATCGAGTAGGAAAAGGAGATAGCCAGCAATGACAACAATTTACTTAGACATGGACGATGTTACTGCTGACTTCAAAGCATATGCAAACCGAGTCCTGCGTAAAAAGAACGACGACGAAAAATGGCCACACGAAGATTGGATCAAGCTACGAGACAATCCTCGACTATATAGAGACCTAGAACCAACACCCGAGGCGCTGGCATTAGTTGAGTATTGCCGCTACTTACGAGACCATAGTGGGTTTGAGTTGCAATTCTTAACTGCGGTACCCAAAGGTAACGATGTCCATTGGGCATTCTACGACAAAGTTTTGTGGGCACAGAAGTACTTTCCCGACATTCCGGTAATGTTTGGACCATTCAGCAAAGACAAGCATGTGCATTGCAAGACCGGGGATATCCTAATCGATGATCGTACCAGTAACTGCGAGGAATGGCGTCAAGCAGGAGGTTTCGCGGTACAACATCGTGGCGACCTAAGTAAAACTATTCAAGCACTAACACAGGTGTTGGACGAAAACTTCAAATGAATATCTTATTAACTGGGCATCGTGGCTTTATTGGCCAACATATGTTGCGGGCGTTAGAGTCTCGTGGCCATGTTGTTAACACATACGAATGGGGAGATAATAATCTTCCTTCGGTTATGGAACAAGACTGGGTTATTCACCTAGGCGCAATATCAAGTACCGTTGAAAGGGATGTTGATAAGGTATTAACTCAGAATTATGATTTTAGTAGGCAAATATTTAATGCCTGCAAAACATACGGTGTTAATTTGCAATATGCAAGTTCGGCGAGTATATACGGCTTGGGTACTGATTTTACTGAAAATGCACCACCGGATCCAAAAACTCCTTATGCATGGAGTAAGTATCTATTTGAACGATATCATTTAAATCACCAAGGTGGTAATACTGTTCAGGGATTTAGATATTTTAATGTATATGGTCCCACTGGCGAAGAGCATAAAGGAAATCAAGCTAGTCCTTATATGCAATTTACAAAACAATATCGAGAAACTGGTAGAGTAAAGTTATTTGAAAATAGCGAAAGTTATTTGCGTGATTTTATTCATATTGATCAGCTGATTTATAGGCAACTACAGTTTCTAGATGTTAAAGAATCCGGGGTATTTAACTTAGGTACAGGTATTCCCCGTAGTTTTAAAGACGTTGCATTAAGTATATGCAGTGAAAATGAAATTGATTATATACCTATGCCTGACATATTAAAGGACAGTTATCAAAAATATACCTGTGCTGATATGTCAAAAACCAATAAGGCATTGGGTTTAATTTAATTAATACCCAAGTATTACATTAAGAGTGTTGCGTAAAAACAACACTCTTTCTTCAGTTTGCCCAAAAAAGGTTGTTTTGCTATAATACTAGTATTGTAAGACAACAAGGACAGACATGTACACATTTGCCCCGCTTGCTACCGTTATGCCCGAGCACACTGGCTTTGGATTGATTGTTATTGCGGCTGTGATCCTTCTGTTCATTTCCCTGTGTACCGAAGGCTTCAAGTACATGGTGGTAGTCTCTATTCCGACTATGCTGGTTGTTATGGTGGCTTACTGTGTTTCCTATGTGTGGACCAGCCAGGAACCTGTTAAAGTTTACAAGAACGAACAAGTTACTGGACAGTTTGTGCGTTATGTTGCTGAAGGTTATAACGAAACTGTTCGCAGTGGTAAAAGCACTCGTCACGTTGACCGACACGAAGTGTATGTAGTGTACCGTATCAACGGCAACGAAGTTCTGTTCCGCGGACGCGAAGGCATTGAATATCCCAAGACTGCTATTTTCTATAAGAACTAAGGAACAAAAATGTTTGAACTAATCCTAATCGGTATTGTTGTACTGGTAATCATGGGTGCAAGTGGATTTAAGTCTGCTGAGAAGGCTGCACTTATGAGCTGTGTTGCAACTGAGGAAGATTCAACTGCCCGCATGATGAAAGTGCAGGCTATTACTCAACTCGACAACATCCAAGACGACTACTTGCGTCAAAAAGTGGTGTCTAGCATTATCCAAAAATAACATGACAAAAGTTTACAAAGATTTCCTGAACCGCGAGCTTGCACTAGAAGACTATGTTGTGTTCCCTGCACCTAGCGGCGGCGGCATGAAGCTAGGCAAGATCATCAAGTTTACCCCGCAACAAGTTCGAGTTGAGTGGACTTACAAAAGCTACCGCGGCACTATTGAAACTGACAGTATTCCGCGCTACAGCAACCAATGTGTTCGAGTTGAGGGTGCCGATCTTACAATGTACTTGCTGAGTGGTGAATACTAATGTCGGACTTGTGCAGTAACTGTGGTTGCAATCGCGATGGTCAAGGCTGGAGCCTTCGTAACTACTATGGCATTACCGGACAGTTTTGCAGAGACTGCTACGATAAAGTTAGCCATGACAGCTACGGTAACCCAGAGCAACCTGGCGAGTATATTGCTATCCTGTTGAAGCAAAAGGTTCCAGCATGAAATTTATTGACCAATATATTCATCACATTCACTGTTTTGTTCTAGGTGTCTTTGTTGGTATTCAGGCTGCAATCTTTGTGGTGGTCAAATAAGTGTTTAAGGAAGCAAAATGAAGTTCTATCAAGAAACGACAAACTGGAAAGATAACACCCCTAACGGTGTATATCTCCTTAACGAAGCCAAGAATAAGATGTATGCGTACATCGCACCCGGACAAAAGGAAGTCAAGCGTTTTAAAAATTTTATCCGCATCGATCCCCGTGGGCGTACCTTTAAAAGTGTTAAGAATACTTTTGGGTACAAAATTGAGGAAGATGCTCCAATTAATCCCCAATGGGTAATCACTGGTAGCAAAGGCGACAAGTATATCGTCGAAAAGACTGAGCACGGTCTTACTTGCACTTGCAGTGGTTTTCGTTTTCGCGGCGGGTGCAAGCATGTCACAGAAGTTGAGTTGGCTCAGAATTGAACAAAAAGGTAACCGATTCCGCGGTTATTGGTTACAAGCTGATCTTGACTCAGTTTCGGATATCTTAGATTCCGACAACACACTTGAGGAAATTGGGCAGTGGAGCCGCGAAAACAACTGCGGATTACGCCTATCGTATAACATGTGGTGCTTTAAAACTGAAGCCGACATAACAGCGTTCCTATTGAGGTGGGCATGAGCGTTACTACAAAGAATATTCTGCTAACAGAGCACCCCGGGACCAACGGAATATCATGGACCACTGTTGAGGTGACCGATCGATATGCTGGCCAGTGGCAATGGGGCAAAGGACCTTACTACGACTGGTGTGACGAGAATTGCACTAACGGATACAACATTGTTAAGTACACAAAGTCTACTATTTGTGCTCGCTTTAAGAGTCCCGAAGATGCCGCACTGTTTGCATTGAGGTGGTCATGAACTTTGAAATATGCAACGGCTTTACTAAACGAGTTGAATTAAGCGATGAACATCACGCCTATATTTACAGTCATTGGACCCATGTCAAAGTCACTAGAGCGATGGCTGAACGAATGGTCCCAGAACCTGTAAAATACAAGCCATCCAAAGGATATCCACGAATTAGAAAGTGGATTGACTCTAACATTCAAGGTCACTGGGCTAGCCATATTCATTTGTTTTTCTTTGAAGATCCTAAAGATGCAACATATTTTCTGTTGAAATGGTCATGAAAGTTCGAGATACACAAGAATTAGATCTAATCCGGGATTCATTGACAGATAAGCTCTTGAACTTTATTCACGGCACCGATTATCGTTACACCGATAACTTCGAAGCCACTCGGTATATCATAAAACACTTTCCTAGCTGGCAATATAACGGCGCAGACAAATTTGAAAATATTTTAGTTTGGTGTCAAAAGCATCTAGGAAATAACTTTGTTTGGAATTGGGAAACTATCTACTTTAAAACAGAAGCCGACAGGACTTTGTTCTTACTAAGGTGGACATAATGGCTACACAATTACCAAGAACAGCGAGAGCTAAGTTTCCTAATAACAAGTGGACGTTTGATTACCACCCCACTCGTTTTCGGTGGGAAACATATCGGCAGCCGCTGGACTGGCCCGAGCAGTTGTTTCCGTGGCTAATGGAAACATTTGGCTACCCTGGACCAGCAGAAAAAAATGGTAATTGGGACTACCACGGCGGCTGGATTTATCTGTATCGAGAAGAGTGCCTTACAGCGTTTATGCTAAAATGGTCATGACTGTACGTCGATTTGATAAAACCATGTACCCAGGTCAGGACCACCGTGTACAGATACGACTGCAAACAAACAACATATGGGACATAGAAAGTCGAGTAAGCGAGATTAATCGAATTCGGTATTGGCTAGACGAACTTACAGAATGGCAACCCGACTACTACACCATACGTATCCACAACTCAGGCGGGACCATGGATGTTTGGTTTAAAAAAGAGGAACACGCTATAATGTGTTCATTAAGGTGGTCATAATGGCGATTAAACCCAACGACTGTGTAATTAAAATCAAAGACCTAATAGTCGGGTATCATACTGTTACTACATATGATGGTCGGTTGAATAGGATTGAACAATATGCGCCTTACTGGGAAAAATTCATGAAGCATGTTAAAGACAATGCTAACTGGAAAACTGAATGGGACGCACTCGATAAAAGTCTTGAACGAGAATTAACCAAGTTTAATGCAACCTACAAGGTAACTAAGAAGTGGGACGACCGTTACATTAAATTTGCCACACACGGCGATCTAACTTACTTTGTCTTAAAATGGTCATGAGTATTTTGAAAAATTACACTGACGGCATTCACCCGTGGCAACAGCCCCTCTTAAACAAAGTAACCCAGGGCGGGTTTAAGCACGGTGAATTAATGCTTATTTCTTCTGGAAGGCAGACTGGTAAAAGTATGCTTAACCAATGGTTCAACAACAACCTGTGCAAAGAGATTCTAATGCCAACTGAGCCTGCATCAAAATATAAGTTTAGTCGTGCTAAATGGCACTCGGCTCAATTCGCCCAAGGTGGGCTGTGGCGGCTATCTGAAGAATACATTAGAATAATCGAATGGTGTACAGAACAGTTTGGTCCGCATCCCTCTGAACACGATGCTTGGAGCCGTTGGTGGGTCGGGCTTGGGGAGATTAATTTCCGGGACGAATCAGATTTTATCGTTTACACACTGCGATGGACGTAAAGGCCAAATTTGTCATAAAGAGGTGGCACGGCTGTGTGTATCATACAGTCCAGCCATACCTTGCCTCATGGGACGTTAACCGAAATGTATCGTGGTGGGAAGATATGGAGACTTGGTGTACTGACAGATTCGGAAAAGCCGGAGATGTCTGGGACGAAACATCAAGTCGATGGTATTTGAATGCAGGAACAATTTGGTTCCGGGATGAGCAAGATCAAACATTATTTGTACTGAGATGGTTATGAATAGCAAACAACGCCGCGGGGGCCGAGTGTTCCTTTACGAAGTTACGTTAACTGCCAGCGACCGCCCTAACGAACGCTACTTTGAATTTGACCGTAGAGTTGACCTAGCCAAAGGTTGGTTGCAATGGCAAACAAAACGTAAGAATTATACCTGCGGCCCAAAACAGTATGACAGTCAAACCTTTAAGTTCCGCAATGGGGCACTGGCATCCGTATTTGCTCTAAAATGGAAGTGATGCTATAATGCAAGCATGACGCAAGATAAATTCCGTTTAGATTACAGTTACTACAATGTTCCGGAACATACTCGCGAAGCACTAGAGAACTATTTCTTCTACGGTTACTTGCCTGGTGGATTTGTTACAGCCGTTATAACAAACGATCTGGTTCGTGCTTGCAACAGTTGCGATCACATTAACCGCGAAGCTATTGTGGATATTACCAAGTGGGTTATGCACAATGCCCCTAACGGATCGTGGGGCAACCACAACAACCTGCAAAACTGGGTACATGATGTTGATGGTTGCCGTACAAAATTTGTTGAAGCGTGGGAAAAGCGGGCAATGTGGGAATCTTTGCAAGAGTAATACTTGAGTATTACATTTTTCGGTTGCCCGAAAAAGGCGTTCTATTGTATAATATACACATAGTAAGGAACAAAGGAGCTTAGATGTTTAACGCAAAACAAACCCGTCTTATGAACACCCTCGGTATTGTTAGCGATACTGATCGTCACAATACGTATGAGGCTTATTGCGAAGTGGCTTGTGAAATGCGTTGCGAAGGCATGAACGCAGGAAGCTTCACGGATTATCTAGAACGCAAGGTTGCAGTTGCGGCGTATCTTGCTAAACGAAACAACGAAAAAGCATTGGTTTAAAGGAACATACATGAACAAACCTTGGGACGTTATCGCAGAACTTGAAAGCAACAACAGCCGCCTGTTTAAGGAGGAAGTTATTGCCCGAGAGAGCCTGGCTGGCAATTTGGAACTGTTCCGCGGATTCCGTGCCGCATACGATGCAATGGTCACCTTTGGTGTTAAGAAAGTTGAACCCAAGACCGGTGACGGCAAAGGCATTACCAGCGAAGCATTTTGGGATGTTGCACGCCAACTCGCCGAGCGCAAACTTACCGGCAATGCCGCGGTTACTGCTGTGAATTTTTTGCGTATGAATGCGCGAGAAGATGAGTGGAACTACTGGTATCGCCGAATCCTAATCAAGGACATGCGATGCGGGACCAGCGATACTACCATTAACAAACATGCTGACCCCAAGTTCCATGTTCCAGTGTTCACTTGCCAACTTGCACATGACGGCGCCAAGCACGAAAGCAAAGTTTCTGGCTCCAAGCTCATTGAAGTTAAACGAGACGGTGTTCGAGTTATCACTGTAGTTTATCCTTCGGGCCAAGTTGATCAGTACAGCCGTAACGGCAAGGAACTGGTTAACTTTGAAACTATTAAAAAGCAGATTGCTAAACACGCTATCTTCTTCAAAGAGCCAATGGTGCTCGACGGTGAAGTTATGTCGGCGAGCTTCCAAGACCTTATGCGTCAAGTTCATCGTAAGAGCGATGTGCAAGCAGATGACAGCGTTCTTAACTTGTTTGACATTCTGCCACTGAGCGAGTTCCAAGCAGGTGAAAGCACTAAGGTGCAACATCAACGCAGTGCCCAACTTCGTTCATGGTATGCTCCTATTGCAGAACACATGCCCAATGTTAGCATCCTGGGCCAAGAGCTTGTTGATCTGGACACTAACGAAGGTCGTGCTCGCTTTAATGCTATTAATTCGGAAGCTATCAAGGGCGGCTACGAAGGAATCATGATCAAGGATCCCGATGCTACATACGAGTGCAAACGTAGTGTGAATTGGCTCAAACAAAAGCCCTACATCGAAGTTTCTTTGGAGGTGGTAGATGTTGAGGAAGGTACTGGCAAAAATGCTGGACGCACTGGAGCCCTTGTTTGCGAAGGTGTGGACGACGGACAGGCCATTAGGGTCAACGTTGGTAGTGGTCTTAGCGATGATATGCGAGATAGCATTTGGGCTGACCGCTCTAGTGTTGTTAAGCAAATCGTTGAAGTCCGTGCTGACGCTGTGACGCAGAACCAAGATGGCACTTATAGCCTGCGGTTCCCCCGATTCCTGCGATTCCGTGGATTCCAACCTGGCGAAAAACTGTGACGTTTACTGTTACAGAAAGCAAGTTAAGAACTCTGGGCCCAGGCGACCCAGGGTTTATGCTCAATGATGGCGTGGTTGTTTCTCCCAGAGCTGGGTTTGAGGTATCGACAAATTGCCCAAGAGAGTATAAACTTATATTTGCAGAATGTATAAACAACGGGTGGATTAAACCAGTTGCTACAATTTACGATCACGAAGAAACATTCAACTTACTAAAAGGAAATTAAAATGACATGTCGAGGATATGATCCCAAAGCCGTTAAAGTCGGCAAACCAGTTAAGGCGCTTGCCGCCACCATTCTAGATAACCATAAACGTGGTGAATTTATTCGTAGCTATGTGAAAATCCTCGAAGACGAGTCTCGCCAACGCGGTTCTCGTAACAGGGCCGAAAAATGAGCTTAGAGTATCACTTCAATAACGACAATCCAGATTTTGATATCCAGGAGCGTCACCGTGATATCCAGAACCTTCTCTGGAAGCATCAGTGCGAAGTGACATTCACTAAGGTTGACGGAAGTGTGCGAACCATGCCTTGCACCCTTATGTCTAGTGCGTTGCCGGAACGTGATGCCAACAAGCTGCACGAAACCCGACTGTACAAGCCCGAAACTCTAAGTGTGTGGTGCTTGGATAAAAGCGAGTGGCGCAGCTTCAGAGTTGCCAATGTGACTCACATCAAAGTTTTATCTTGAAACCAAGCAAAAGTCCCGATCGAAATACCTTTCAAAGAAACAACTATATAGAACGTTGCATTGCGGAAGGTAAAGAACCTAGTCCTGAGTATCTTAAAATGTACGACATGGCTGGTCAACGTGACCAAGAGTGGGCGTCAAAAGACGAACACGCCAACGACTTGGAATGGGACTTGCGTACCACTGAGTGGATTTTAGAAAAAGTGCGCGGCAGCGAGGCTTACGCACAAAATTTATATGCCGCGATCTGCAACAATGAGTTCCAGAAGAAAGAAGTATTTCACATTTTAGCTAACCAAACTTGGGCAGCTAGTTGGAGATACGCTGGAGGCATTATTGCAGACATGCGTCAAGAAGGTGACTACATTGATTGGTATTGCTCGGGTATCCGTGAATCTATTAGCGAAGACGACGAAACCTTCCAGAGTTGGACCAAAGAGCAACAAGAGCAATATCTATATGTTAAAAACAACTTTGTTTCAGAAAGTGTAGTAACTGACGAAGTACGTGCAGATCTGGATCGTTTGGGCTGGGTAGTTTTGGATAATGATCCTGATGTTGTTTAACCAAAGTAGTTGCATTTAGTTCAAAAATTTTGCTACACTAGAGTCAGCTGTTAAAGAACAGCAAATATTTTAAGGAAAATACTATGTCTATTAATCTAAAGCGTTTTGATCTTAAAACCAAGCAGGGCAAGCTGTTCAAGGCTCTCGTCCTCGATAAGGAAACCTTAACTCCTGCTCAAATGAGCAAGCGTTTTGGTATCAAGAACCCCACTGCTACTGTCAGCGACATTCGTGCTCGTGGCTACGCCATCTACGCTAACCAGCGTGTGGCAGGCAACGGCGTGACTGTTACTGAGTATCGTCATGGCGAGGCGAGCCGCAAGATGGTTGCAGCCGCTTACAAAGCTATGGCAATGGGTCTAGTTTGATTTTATGATCCACCCGTAAGGGACGAACAATATATTATTGTATAGAATGAGAAACCCGCTTCGGCGGGTTTTCTCTTGACTAGTAATGGTTTATCATATATACTAACATTATGAAAGTATCTGTAATTTCTGACCTACACTTAGAATTCTCCGACTTAGAACTACCCGGGGGAGAAGTGATCATCCTATCGTGACTGGGAAAC
>OGWN01000057.1_pt1 | contig 14332 bp, 30 predicted proteins | sample 1575921 | NCBI WGS metagenome assembly OGWN01 (sample SAMN07581531, study PRJEB24739) | freshwater metagenome
TTGGTTTCCTTGCCATCCCGGATTTTGGTGATGGTGTTGATGTGAAGGCCAGTTCGCTCGGCCACAACGCCAGGGCGGCGATCGGTCAAGCCTTGCCTGATCCAGTCCAGTTCCAGCATTTTTACTCCTTTGCGATGTTCATTTTTCCCCCTTTACAGTTATCGCTTCGGCCTGTAAAGGTCTGTTCACGCACCGACTGGATCGTCCGACTGGTGCCAAACGTGGAGAGCCGAATGGCTATCAATCTAAAGAAAACGGGCGGCTTGACCGCCAATGGAGTGAAGCTGCTTGTTTACGGACAGGCAGGCGCTGGCAAGACCAGCTTGATCGGTACGCTGCCTAATCCTGTGGTGCTTTCGGCTGAAGGTGGTCTGCTATCCATTCAGGATGCTGATCTGCCGTACATCGAAATTGCCAGCATGGATGATCTGAAGGAAGCCTATGAATGGTGCCGTGACAGCAAAGAGGCATCTGGATTTCAGAGCGTGGCGCTCGACAGCATCAGCGAAGTTGCCGAGGTTGTCCTGCAATACGAACTGAAGCGCAACAAGGATGGTCGGGCTGCTTATGGTGAACTGAACACCACTATGCAGGAGATCATTCGCTCGTTCCGCGATCTGCCGGGGAAGCACGTTTATTTCAGTGCCAAACTGGAGAAGTCTCAGGACGAGATGGGCAAGTTGCTGTTCAATCCATCGATGCCGGGTAAGTCACTGACACAGGGTCTGCCATATTTCTTCGATGAAGTGCTGGCCCTACGGGTCGAGAAGGATGCTGAAGGCAATACGCAGCGCGCTCTGATGTGCGACAGCGATGGCATTTGGATTGCCAAGGATCGCTCTGGCAAACTGGGCGCTTGGGAAGCACCTGACCTTGGCGCGATCATCACCAAGATCGGAGGTGGGCAATGATAATGGAAAGCACTTTGGGAGAAAACGCATATTTTGAATATGCACTAGAATTTGTTGATCAAAGAAGGTGGATTGATCTTCCTGATTACGAAAAGCAATCATGGGAAAAGATAGCAAATTCAGTTGCTGATGTAATATTTGACACTCAATCCATTGCCATCGACGCAAGGAAGGGGAATTGGTTATGAGCCTCTACGACGATTGGATCAAGGCAAAGGCTGACGAGGCCGAAGCCACCAAGCGCCGCCGTGGCATCGAGGATCTGCTGGTCAAGGCTTTTGAGATCCCTGAGAACCTCGAAGGCACCAAGAACCTTGAGGCCGAAAGCTTCAAGATCAAGATCGAAGGCCGCATCAATCGCAAGGTCAATGCCGACAAGCTGCAGGAACTGGCGGCAGAGCATGGGCTGACTGCTCATCTTTCGAGCCTGTTTCGGTGGAAGCCTGAGATCAATGCAACGGTATGGAAGGCCGCATCGCCTGAAATCACCACCCCGCTACTGGACGCCATCACAGCAACGGCTGGGCGTCCTTCATTCACCATCGTTAAGGAGTAATCTACATGGCATTTCTTGGAGAAGCATTCGGCGTTGACGATCTGCCGCAGTCTGATCGTTCGTATGATCTGATCCCTGATGGCTGGTATGCAGCCACCATCACTAAAGCCGATTTGGGGCTGACTAAGGCTGGCACTGGGCAGAAGATCGATGTGCGCTATGACATCACTGGCCCGACGCAAGAAGGGCGTGTGGTCTTTGCCTCGCTGAACATCCGCAATCCCAGCCCGAAGGCCGAGGAGATTGGTCGCCAGCAGCTTGGCGAAATCATGCGCGCCATTGGTCTGCCGAAGGTCGAGGATACCGATCAGTTGATTGGTGGTCAGTTGCAGATCAAGATTGGCACCTCGAAGCCGCAGGAAGGCTATGAGGTCCGCAACGAGGTCAAGGGCTTCAAGGCGCTGGCTGGTGCGTCTGCGCCCATGCCTGCTGCCAAGTCTGCTGCTCCTGCGGCCAGTGCTGCACCGGCTGGTGGCAAGCCGCCTTGGGCCAAGTAACAAAAAATCCCCGGCTCTACCCAACTAGGGCCGGGGAAGTTTCGAGGAGTGGTCGGCATGGAACTGCCAGCGCCAATGAATAGCATATCTACACTGATTGACAAACATCATAAGGAACAGGCCGGGCGTCCCCGCCCGCATATGGGTTGCAGCCTGTTGGGCCATTATTGTGATCGGTGGCTGTGGCTGTCGTTTCGCTGGGCTGTGCGTGAGGAATTTGAAGGTCGCATCTTGCGTTTGTTTCGCCGGGGTCAGAACGAAGAGGAAGTGATTGTCTCGGATCTACGGGCGATCGGGATTGATATTCGATCGAGCCAACAGCGGGTGATGTTTGGCAGTCATGTATCAGGCAGTCTGGATGGGGTTATTGAAAGCGGTGTGCCAGAAGCGCCAAAGAAGCGCCATGTGGCTGAGTTCAAGACGCACTCGAAAAAGTCGTTCGATGATCTAGTCAAGAATGGCGTCGAGAAGTCCAAGCCAATGCACTTTGTGCAGATGCAGGTTTATATGCACGGCACCAATATCGACCGGGCGCTTTATCTGGCGGTCTGCAAAGATGATGACAGGATTTACACAGAACGTGTCCGATATGATAAGGAAACCGCTGAACGCTTTATAGATCGAGGCAAGCGGCTGGCTTTGGAAGAGCGGATGCCGCCGCCTATCTCGACCGATCCGACATGGTATCAGTGCAAGTTTTGCCCTGCGCATAGCTTTTGCCACAAGGCCGAGCCGACCAAGTTCGCCAACTGCCGCACTTGCGCGCATTCGACACCAATGGCTGATAGCACTTGGCGCTGTGAGCGGCATGAGGCTGACAACATCCCGGTCGATTTCCAGCATGATGGCTGCGATGACCATGTGATCCATCCTGATCTAGTGCCGTGGCCGATGATTGCCAGCGACGATGGCCTGTCAGTCATGTGGAAGATTGGTGATCGTGTGATCGAGAATGGCAATGGCCTAGGACGCTATAAGAGCCGCGAGATCGTTGCCAATCCAGCCGCCTGCGGTGATCCATTTGTCGAGCAGGCAAAGGCTGAGTTTCCTGATGCGGAGATAGTGGGGTGAATAAGTTGCGCGTGTTGGATTTGTTCAGCGGCATCGGTGGATTTAGCCTTGGCCTTGAACGCACAGGTGGATTTGAGACTGTCGCTTTTTGTGAAATTGAGGAGTTTCCAAGAAATGTCATCAAAAAACACTGGCCCAGAGTTCCTTGTTACGGAGATATCCGTGAGCTTTCCGCAGAGCGACTTACTGCCGATGGAATTTCCGTTGACGTTATCTGCGGCGGATTCCCATGCCAGGATCTTTCAACGAGTGGAACCGGACTTGGGCTTGATGGAAAGCGAAGCGGACTTTGGAGAGAATATTTTAGATTGGTTTGCGAGATACGACCAAGCTTCATCATCGTGGAGAACAGCCCAGAGTTGCTTGATGGATGGATGGGCCAAGTGGTCGGGCCGCTGGCCGAGATCGGGTATGATTCGGAATGGGAGTGCATTCCGGCGAGTGCCGTTGGTGCGCCTCATCGACGCGACCGCATCTGGATTATTGCCTACCCCACTGGCTTCAGACTGCCGAGACAGAGGGGATTGCTCAATGCCATCTATCCAGCGCCGGATGCGTATAGGGAAGCAAGTGGGCTTATCGACGCTGTTCAAAGGAACGCCTTGCCCTTCGTGTGTCGAAGGCATGATGGGATTCCCACGAGATTGGCTTCGGATGAACTGCACGCCATCGGAAACGCTGTAGTTCCTCAAATTCCTGAAATGATTGGACGCGCAATTTTGGAGATCATGAATGCTGCGTGATTACCAACAGCGTGCCATTGACCAACTCTATGAATGGTTTGCAGCCAATCACGGTAATCCCTGCTTGTTGCTGCCGACTGGTGCTGGAAAAAGCCATATCGTTGCGGCGCTATGCAAGGATGCTGTGCAGAATTGGCCTGAAACGCGCATTCTGATGCTCAGTCATGTGAAAGAGATCTTGGAGCAAAATGCCGAGAAGATGCGCCAGCATTGGGCTGGTGCGCCTATGGGCATCTATTCGGCCAGCATTGGCTGCAAGGAATTGGGTGAGCCGATCACGTTTGCTGGCATTCAATCGGTCAGGAACCGCGCAAACCAGATCGGTCATGTTGATCTATGCATTATTGATGAATGCCATCTGGTCAGTCACAAAGATGAGGGCGGCTATCGCAAGCTGCTGGGGGAACTGCACGCCATCAATCCGGCCATGCGAGTGGTGGGGCTGACTGCCACGCCTTACCGTCTAGGGCATGGTCTGATTACCGATAAGCCAGCCCTATTTGATGCGCTGATCGAGCCGGTGACGATCGAGGAACTGATCCACAAGGGTCATCTGGCAACGCTGCGAAGCAAAGTGACCAGCGCCAATTTTGATCTGACTGGCGTGCATAAGCGTGGCGGTGAGTTCATTGAGAGCGAATTGCAGGCTGCGGTTGATACCGATCAGAACAATCTCCGGGTGGTGCGTGAGGTTATTGAACTGGCTGGCGATCGTAAGTCATGGCTGTTCTTTTGCGCTGGCGTTCACCATGCCCAAGCCATTGCCGAGGTTCTGGAAGTGCATGGCATTCCAGCCGCTTGTGTGACTGGTGAAACGTCGAAGAGCGAACGGGAACGTATCCTGAAGGCATTTAAGGCTGGTAAGTTGCAGGCGCTGACCAATGCCAATGTGCTGACCACTGGGTTTGATGCGCCGAATATCGATCTGATTGCCATGCTGCGCCCAACGATGAGCGCCAGCTTGTATGTCCAAATGGCTGGTCGCGGGATGCGGGTCAAGGAACACACTGATCATTGCTTGGTGCTGGACTTTGCGGGCGTGGTGCAGACGCATGGGCCGATCACCGCTGTGGTGCCGCCAAAACGCAAAGGCGATGGCAATGGCGAAGCGCCGGTCAAAATCTGCGAGGCTTGCAATGAATTGGTGCATATCAGCGCCAAGGTTTGTCCGACTTGCGGTGAATTGTTCCCAGAGCCTGAAGCCAAGCCGGTCAAACTGCACAATGATGACATCATGGGCCTGGAAGGCAATGAGATGGCGGTTTACGATTGGAAGTGGCGCAAGCACACCAGCCGCGCCAGTGGCAAAGATATGCTGGCTGTTACCTATTATGGTGGCCTGAGCGATCCAAGTGTGACGGAGTACCTGACTATTGCCCATGAAGGCTATGCGGGCGAGAAGGCCATGCGAATGCTGATGGATGTGGCGACCAAGGCTGGGGTTATTTTTAAAGGCGCACAAACGCTTGATGAATGGGCCGATCGGATGAATGACGGTCGCCAGCCGAAGATGATCGAATACCGCCGCGATGGGAAATACTATCGCGTGATGAAAAGGAGTTGGGACAATGCCTAGACCGCCAAAGCCAGATTTTCTGGTGCAATATGAAGAGTGGACAAAGGCTGGTCCGCCAAAGTGCTGTCACACCTGCGACCATTATGCAGGAGATGGGACGTGCTTTATCTTCAAGATGCAGCCACCGATTGAGTTTGTGAACAGCCAAGGTCAATGCGACTCTTGGTCATGGGAGGTGCCATTCTGATGGATCGGATTCCAACTGAGCATGAAGAACAGCGCGAAGTCGTCAAATGGTTTCGCCGCAAATATGCGCCGATTCGCATTTTCGCCATCCCCAATGGTGGATTCCGATCTCGCGCCACAGCTGCCAGGCTGAAGGCAGAAGGCGTGAGTCCAGGCGTGCCTGATCTGTTTGTCCCAAAGCATCTCCTTTGGATCGAGATGAAGCGCATCAAAGGTGGCAAGCTTTCGCCAGATCAGCGCAACTGGCAGCGATATTTGGTCGATGATTGCCAGCACACCTGGATGGTTTGTCATGGCGCAGAAGATGCCAAGACGCAGATTGATGCGTTTATCGAGGATTACGAACAATGAAAAAAAAGACCATTTGGTGTGATCACTGCAACGCGCACATCAGCATTTCTGGCGTGAATGGATGCCTTCGCCGCACTTGCCGGACCAAGGCTTTGGTTGAGCAGAAAGACGCTAAAGCCAGCTAGAACCTGCATTGGTATATTTTTTTACGTCACTGTGCGTTTTTCGCTTTACAGGGTGGGGAAGATGTGGGAAGAATCGGTCATCAACAAGGCAGACCGGAGTTACCGACATGCAAAACGTAAATCGAGTGATGCGCCTTAACAACAACCCAAACGCACGCGGATTCATTGTGCGCGTATTGGAAGAAACTCACCGCGATGAAATGGACCGCATCCATTTCAAGGTGATCGCATCAGCAACCGCCGGAACCAAGCAGCGCGCAGAACGCATTTATGATGAACTGCGCGCAGAATATATCGGAGCCTGATCCATGCGCATCGCAGATTATACCGCACCGACCAAACGCTATGATGGTGCAATCACCATCAGCGTCATTGAGGATGGTCGTCGCCATTTCATCGCTGAACATAAAGTCGATGGCAAACGCGCAGCCCGCGCTGTTGCTGCCCAGTACAACGCTAAGCCGTGGAACTTCTGAGATGGACGATATCATTTACCCATCATGGCGCGAGGTTCTCAGCGTGCTGTATTATCACCCTGGCAGCACTTTCGAGGTCGCTGCACGCCTTGGCCGCAGCCAGACCAGTGTTTGTGCAAACCTCAAGAAGCTGGCCGATCGCGGATACGTCATTCGCCAGCGCCGGGGTCGGTATCACCACAACGTCATTACGCCCACAGGAATGAACCTGATTCTCAAAGAAGTGGAGGAAGCACCAGTGCCACCCAAAGACTACATGACCGTCCGCATCGAGCCGGAACTGCGCGCTCGACTGGAGAAGATCGCCATTCAGGAACATCGTTCGCTTTCGGCTCAGGCTCGCTTGATGCTGCATCGCGCCATTCAAAAGGAAGAAGATAATGCTTGATCTTATTCGCATTATGCCACGATCTGAGATCATTGGCGGCTTGGTTTTTTCGTTTGGCTTTCCGCTGCTTTTCCTCGCTGTATGGGTGATGACGCCATGATTGATATTGTTTTGCAGATCGTAATGATCTCAGCCGCTGGCATTGCCGGATATGGCATCCGCGCCATGCAGCATCCGCCTCAAAAGCGTGATCGCAAAGGCCGCTTCACCAAGAGGTAACAGCCATGATCATCACCTATGAGATCCGCACTGCTCGCGGAGCGCCGGTTTTTGCCTATGACTGCGAGATCCGCGCACGCCAGGAAATGGCTCGATCAGAGAAGCGCGTCGGCATCCAGATGAAGCTCTACAAGATCACCCGCACCGAGGAACTGTGCCAGTGACCCTGCGCCAGTGGCTGCAAGACAACTTCGGTTGGGACATCTACGATTGGAACGACGATGACATACGATTTTGAAGCAGAAGCTCGGCGTCGGCTGAATGAGGTGCTGTCGGAGCGAGGCATAGGTGCTGCCGACCGCATCGAAGCCCTTGAGGCCGAAAACGAGCGGCTGACCGCACGGGTTGCGGAGTTGGAGGCCGTGTTGAAGCGATGCGCCGAAATCGTTCGCCTGCACAACCATCGGCAGAACGAGAAGGTGGACGACGTTATCTACCTCGCCCGCGCAGCACTTCAGGAGACAAGCCATGACTAACATTTTCGAAATGCTACAGCGCGAAATCATTGGTGCAATCTCCGATCAAGCGACACGCGATGTGCGGAAAACTACCGAACGATTGTTGACCGACGCTGAAACAAAACGCGCTGAGTTTCAAGCGACTACACTAGAGTTCGGTAACGAACTGATGTTTGCCGTGCTGGGCCTTGAGACAGAACCGGCAGGAACCAAAGCCGTGTTTGAAGTCGAACTACGCGGACGCAAATGCACCGTAACCGTGGAGCCAAAGCCATGACGCATGACGAACTGATCGAAGCGGTGGCGCTTGCTTTAGTGAACCGCGACCAAGAGCGGTTTGACCTACCGCGCATCGAAACCGTAGCTGACTTTCGCTGTCAGGAGGATGCTTCCGAGTATCTGGCAAATGCCCGCGCTGCAATCCGCGTGATTGCCCCGGCTGTGCTGGAGGACGTTGCTGCGTTGATGGAAGGCAAAGGCGGCGTGATCCCGCTGGCAGCATATTACGCCCGCTTTGTTTCTGGGAACCAAATGCCACACCCAAGCGGAGATGATCGTAACCGTATTCGCCATGAACACGAGAGGCGGCGGTTCGACCGTGTGACGGAAGATGTGGCCCACGCAATCCGCGCCATGAAAACGAGGTACGAACAATGACCGAGATAACACAGGCTGATTACGATGTCACCGATTACATCGTTGGACGGTCAGCGCGGGAGGTCGATTATCAAGTCGTAGCCCGCCACCGCGAACAAGCCGAGCAAGAGACGGTCGCAAAGATCGTGGCGTGGCTGCGGGATCAGAACCAGTTACGTGTCGCGCCAATGGCTATCGCCACCGCCATCGAAGCAGGGGAATGGAAATGACCGAGATTGAACAGAAGGCGCTGGCGCTGGTGGTCCTAGCTGGCTGCGATGACAGCACAACAATGGAGATTGCAGTAACAATAGAGGAGCGCGCGTTCCTTGAAAGGCTGGCGAAGCTGTCAGAGGAAACCAGCACATACGGCTGTATGCCTGTTCTCTACATAGAAGACCCTAAGCCATGACAGATAAGCTGCGCCGCCGCCCTGCGCGCAATCGCTGAGAAGGATTAATAATGAAAGTAGGTCAAAAGGTACGCAAGATTAAGGGCTATCCCTTCCCTGGCATTATCGTGGCTGATTTTGTCAATTATAAGGGAGAGCGGCGCTTTGTAGTTGAAGCCCGCCATCCAGATATTTTAGGATGCCTCCACATCTACAATCCAGAGCAGCTTGAGGAAGTTCAGTGAGCAATTCGTATTTCTCCGTTGAATCCGATATCGTGCGGACCTGCGGCTATATCAAAGATGATAAATACATCGCATCCGTCTTTGGCGTTCCACTTAGCCAAGTGCGCCGTTTGCGACAGAAAGTCCCAAAGTACAAAAGGTTCCAAAATAAGATGATCGCTGACACGGAGCCTATGGATCTCAGAAATAGCCAACTGGCTTATGAGCAAATGATGGAAATGGGATCGCAGCAACTGCTCAATTCTCTGGTGTCATTTTTCAATGAGCGCGAAAGGAAGATGCGTTATGCTTCTAAGTCATGAAGAATTGCGCAGGATTGTTGAGCAAGAAATTATCACGCCAGTCGATCCAAAGGATATCAATGCTGCTTCGATCGACATTCATCTTGGCGACACCATCCTGTGGGAAGATCGCATGCACAGCAGGATAATCGATTTTCGTAAGCGTGATCCTGTTAGATTCAATGAGCATAAGATGGATGAATATGGCTGGTTGCTTGCGCCAGGTGACTTTATCCTTGCCCAATCGCGTGAGGTGTTCAATCTGCCCAACTGGCTCAGTGCAGAGTACAAGCTAAAGAGCAGCATGGCGCGGATCGGTCTTGAGCATATGAACGCCGGCTGGTGCGATGCTGGCTGGAACGGATCAGTGCTAACGCTTGAGTTCAAGAACATGACCAAGAGCCACAGCATCATAATCCGCCCTGGGGACGCCATAGGGCAGATGATCTTCTTCAGGCATGAGCCAGTGGCATCGGAAGCGTCTTACGCATCTAAAGGCCGATATAATGGCGATAAGACGGTAAAGGGAATCAAGGAATGACTGACGACGAAGTATGGACCGAAGCACGTAAGCGATTGGCTGCGCAATTCTATCAGCCGTATCACATCACCGCCATCATGAGCGGTGACTGGGATCGCGGTGATCTGGTCAAGAACAAAGTGGTCGAGGTTATGGCTGAGCAGGACAATCTGCCTCACAGAGACATACCCAGCGAGAGTTGTGATCCTCAACCTGCTTGACGGTCTCTGGCGTGTCCCTGACGCTATCGTAGCCGATGGGACGCGCAATATCGCAATAACTATTGACCGGAACGGGATCGGTCGAAACGTGAGCGCAGGCGCTCGTCACGCTCAGGATCAGGAGTATTGACGGAAGCCTCACCAAGTTCGATCTGGCGATTGATGGCATCGTTCATCTCCTTGATTGTTTCCTGACGGCCCTGCTGCTTCCAATGCTGCTGATCGAAGAAGGCAAAGACCTTATCGAGCAGAGCCAGCAATGCCGTCAGGAATTTTATCATGCCTTCTTTTCAGCCAAGATAACACCAACAAGACTGGCAACAGCAGCGGAAACAGCCGCAGATGCGTTATAAAGGTCGTTGGACACGCCAAAAGCCAGAGCGATACCAGACAAACCTGCATAGGTCGAAGGCTCTTTAAGGCGTTCAAGAAGCCAGTTTACAGCGTTCATAATCAATCTCCTGTTTCGGCCAGCCAGCTATCAACATCGAAGCTAGGGCAAGCCTTCTTGACCCCCGGCCAATCGCGGTGACCGCGAATGATGATGCCAGGGTATCGCTCCTTGTACGTCCGAACGAGCGTCAGGAGCGACTTCTTCTGCGCAGGCGTGCGCGTGTCTTTGGGGTTCAGGTTCTTGTCAACGCCGCCCACATAGCAGATGCCAATGTTGCCGGTGTTAGCGCCTCCAACGTGAGCGCCCTTTTGGTCATCACGGAGAGTACGAACCATATTACCGTCAAGTTCAACAACCCAATGGTAAGACGTTTGGCCGAACTTCGCCTTGTCCCATTCGCTGATCTGCGCAGCGGTGACGTGGCGTGCCGCCGGTGTCGCCGCGCAGTGGATGGTGAGGAATTTAACAGGACCGAGCGCAGGCATATCAGTTCATCTTCACGACAATGCCGAGCAGGAACATAATGATGACGCCAGCAATGGTAATGCCAGCGCCTTCGATCCGCTTCAGGCGGGCGCAGATACCATCATATCGAAGCGCGCATATTTCCTCATGCGTATTCAAGCGCGCTTCAGTTTGATCAATCGTGTTCATAATCACCCACCAACCAGTTCTACAGAAAAATGGCTTTCGTTGCTCTTGACGTTCAGCGCGCCGCCGCTGCCTTGATAGGCTTCAACTCTAAGGTTATCGCCAGAGTTAGCATATATAAGAATATTGGACACCAGCACAGTGTCTGCCGATGCTGAACCAGCACCAACGGCGGTGCTACGGTCGATGACATTGCCTTGGTGCAAGAACCTGATCTGGCGGCTTCCAGTGGCGTTGGCCGTAAAATTGACCAGCGCAGTCAGGCGATACCAACCAGGCGTCTTTACAAAGATGTTATCGTTGGTCGTGACGGTGTTGTGCAATCCGTTAGGATCGTAAGTGTTCTGGTTCCAGTTCAGCGTGGTCCAAGTCGTATTGGAGATGGATTGCACCGCGCTGGCTGTCACCTGACAGATGGTAGGGCCAATATTTGCGGGATTACCATTAAACGTAGCGACCGACGCATCAGCGGTACAGCTAGTCATCGTGTTAGCGATGTTCTTGTTGTAATCAGTGGTAGTAGGATAAATCTGCGTCACATCGCTGGCATAGCCAACAAGCGTAGTGGGCGTATCTTGCGTATCCGCTACATGGCAATCGCGGAACCGAATGGAGCGGGGGTATGTTGGCGATGCACCAGCTTCCATAAGGCGGAAACCAGTGGCATTGGAACTGGACCAGCCATTCCCAAGGACGTTGACGACCTTACAGCCCACAACATCGATGTTCTGCGTGTTGTACTTTTCAGCGCCAGCAGGGAGAGCCGTCGAACTGCCTGAAAACACAAACGCAATGGTGCTGATATTGTTCGCGATGCAGCCGCTCACCAAACCGTCGCGGGCTACGTTGGAGAACTTATACCCGTAAGTTCCGCAGCTATTGGCGGTGCAGCCGCTGATAACCCAACGGCGGTTGCCGATATAGTTGTTCGCTAGGACATACGCGCCAGAGAAGTCAAAGCCCTGATCCACCGTCGTGGAATCGCAGCCAACGATGGCGCAATCACGGACTTCGGCAAACAGAAAGCCGCGCGTCCACTTCAACGTAGGCGAGCCAGACAGGCGCGTCTGCAAGTTATAGCACTGGCTGTTAGACAGCGTGAAATTGGCGCAGTTGACAAGCTGGATGCCGTTCTGGCTATCGTTCGTCGGGTCAGGCGAAGAACCGGAAACGCGGTCATGCACCAAGCAGCCGTCCACGAAGAAGCGTTTTGAGTGCCTGATCTGGATGCCACTGCCGCAACCATTCCCCGTGACCGTCACGTTGTTGACGCGGAAGTTTTCGATGAACGTAAGGTAATCAGAGCCGCCGATATATAGACCGCTATTACCATCATCGCTGTACAGCGTGGTGATACCGCTGCCCATGTTGATGGTCACATCGCGCACAAAGAAGTCAGAAATGCCGACGATGTTGAGCGTCTGCGCGTTGCTGGCGCTGCGGTCGCCAATCTGCACCAAGTTGGCGTTAGACAGGCCAATCATCGACGAAGGAGAGCAAGAACCATCGATGCCATAGGTATAACCGCCGCCATCGACTGGATGCCCGCTTTCAAGCGCAGCCTTGAGTGCCAGACGGTCATCGGTAACACCGTCACCAACAGCACCAAAATCCATTGGAGATACGGTCTGAGACAGCTTATCTGATACGGTATAACCACTAGTAACCGCTCCGGGGAACGGCGGATCATACTCAATATCGGCTGCGCCAGTCCCAATTCCTGTCCCATCTGGGAAGCTATAAACAAGCGTGTTGTTGCTATCGTTTACGGCAATTGAGAAGTTTGTAGCATCAACATAGATTTGTGCCGGTGTGCCATTGCGATAGATATAACCATTGCTTGTTTTAAGTGGCTGGCTTGCCGGAATGGAAAGCGCCTCATCATAGTAAGTAGCAATAGGGTTAGTGATTGGATCAAGATTGGCATCACCGATATAGATATTGCCATTGTCCAGCGGCTGACCACTCCGATCATAAAATACCGGATAAGGAACCTGAATAGAAAGCGCGGCCATCAGTTGAACTCCTTGGCAAGCGTTATGCCTGAAATTGCTGTGTGGGGAAAGGTCATGGTTATTGACCAGCCGTTTGCTGACGCTTGCGCATTTTCGCAAGCTGAGCAGCCTTTTCTTTAGGATTCAAAGAACGTGCGATAGCTGCCTGCCTCGCTCTATTCTCTGCGGTTTGGACAAGCCTAGCACCAGCACGTTCGCCAGCAGCGCCGCCAATCATCGCGCCAGTTGGGCCAGCAACCGATCCGATGCCGCCCCCAATCATGGCAGAGCCTGAACGGATAAGGGCTTCACGAGTTTTGCCAACAAGGCGCGGACTTGTGGTCGCGGTCCCACTGGGGTTAGGATCAACAAACCGGAGAATACGCGCACCAACACGAAGCGTCTCAAGCCGCTGTGCTAGATCAGACCCGAATATATTTTCCAACTTACCCTTGAATGGAGTCAATCCAGCACTGAGAGATCTGTCTGATCCAGACCATATGGCATCGCCACCCTGAGCAATATCTTCAAGGTCAACATTCTTTTTCAAAATGGACTCAAGGATACCAGCACGGATTTCTGCAACCGCCTGATTGCCTACTCGCTGCAATTCAGGTGTCGGCATATTTTCCAAAGTCCGAACGATGGCATTAAACTGAGCCGAATCTTTCTGCGCCAGATTTGCCAATTTATCGCTCACAACATCAAGCGCGATGCGGCGATTTACACCTTCAGGGCCGGAAATATCTAGAAGTTGAGCGATACCCTTAGGCTCTTCAAAGATGTTCGCGTAATTCCTGCGCATCTGCCGCGCATCGGCATAAACATCAGTTGGCAACGCTGACAAAACATCATCATCAATTTTACCCTTAAGCATACCGACAACACGGCTAACCTCAGGAGACCATTGATCATTAAGATATTGACGAATGGTTTCAGCAGTGCGAGTATCAATAGTGAGCAATTCACCCTTCTGTCCTAATGCTCCCATTTCTTGCAACTTTTGTCGAATGCCTTTGCGAAGCGTCGTAAGAGCAGCCTTACCTCCGAAAGTGCTATTTACCTTTAGGGCATCATCAAGCCCCTGAAGGGTAATAGGCACACCAGCTTCAGCCGCAGCCGCATCTGCCTGCCGATACAATTCACGAATGCGACCGTTATACCAGTTCTGGTAATCCTCTAGAGGTTTTACGATAGCAACACCGCGCTGCACTGGCGGTAGATTTAACGTTCCACCTGTGCGATCAACAAGATCAAGCGCGTATTCGCCAAGATGCCGACTTTCTAGATCAAACTGCTGCTGCATTCGCTCGGAGCCTTCCTCAGTAGCTTCTTATCCTCTTCATCTATGGTGTCGTCGCGCAGTGCGCGCAGGTCTTGCTTGTCTTGGGGTGTCATGTGTCTTCGTTCTCCTCTGTATCGAACTCGTCAGTGAACCACGT
>OGWN01000058.1_pt1 | contig 14051 bp, 12 predicted proteins | sample 1575921 | NCBI WGS metagenome assembly OGWN01 (sample SAMN07581531, study PRJEB24739) | freshwater metagenome
CTGTTTCCCAGTCACGATAGGTCGCCAGGGGGTATTAACATGAGCGGCTTCGGCGGCGAAAGCATCGGCCAGACGATTCAAAATATCGCTGGCATTCAGCAAATGCAAGACCAGGCTCGTATGTCGGACATCCTACAGGGGATGTCTGATATGGGGGGCTCGTCTGCGGATATGCTGGAAAAAGCGGGTTCAACAGCTCTGCGGGCTGGCATGCTCGGGCAGGCGGAGAAGGCCTTGAGCAATGCCGCACAAATTCGGCAGCGTGACGCCCATGCTAAGCTGTACCAAGGGCAGGCGCTGGAAGCCGAGGTTGAGGCGGACATAGCTAAAATTGATCAGTTTGCGAGTGTTGTTGGGCTGTACCCAGATACGCAAGCTGGGTGGGAAGCTGCGAAGGCTTCCTATCTGGCAAATAACCCGAACCCAACCCCTATGGAAATGCAGGTGATGGGTACGCCGTACAGACCGGGTATTGCTAACGCGCTGAAGACAAGCTTTATGACGGCGAAAGATAAAATGCTGCTGGGGTTAAAGCAACAACAGCTGGCTGCTCAGGCTGGCCGGTCGGCCGAGTCTGGGATTTTGCGTCAGATGAACTTGCAGTTGCGGCAGCAGGAGTTAGACCTGGCGCGGGAACGCGAAGACCGCATGAAAAAGACGGGGGATATAAAGAATCTTCCAACTAAAGATGAAGTTGCCGGTGCGGAAAGCGCGTATAAGAGTTACCTCCTCTCCCAAGGTGTATCGGAGAGTGCTCTCAAATCTATTCCGGCAGTAGAGAGTGAAGCTTTCTCTCGCTCATTAGCCAACCAAGCACGTCAGCTTGTGGCTAAGGGTATGGATTATGATACGGCTATGGAGCAGGTTCTCGCAGACAATGCTGATCGGATTACAAAATCGACTTCAACTGTCCTAGGGTTTACCATCCCCGGAACTGGCAAGATTAGCTTAGCCCCGCGAGGTGGTGCTGTGCGGCAGCAAGCGCCAACACCCAGCTCCGAGTCGGTTACTATTAACGGGCAGACTGTGGCACGCCCCCCAAAGTTTACCGATGCTCAATGGGAACAGTATAAAAAGGCTATGGGAGTAAAATAACATGACCTTTCAAACGCCTGAACAATGGCTGGCGTCGCAAGGTGGGGGGCAACAAGCTGGGGCGGTTATGTCGCCAGACGAATGGTTGGCCTCCCAAAATGCGGGCGCGTTATCCGAGGATAAAACGAACGTGCAAAAACCAGCCGAGAAATCAGCTGGTCTTTTCGCTTTAACTCCGCACGAAGGTGGTGTGGTGGAAGCTGGGAAAAAGATTGTCAGCGGGATGGCGGAAGACTTTAAGTCGGCTCTGGGGAGTGTCCCCGTACTTGCTGACATGATCCTGGGACTGCCCGCCCAAGCCTATGGGCTTGCTACGGAAGCCACCTCTCGCGCTCTGAGTGCAGTATCTGGGGAGGATCGCAAGGCTGCGGCTGAACGTGCAGCGCGTGTAAAGACTAGTACGCAAGAAGCCCTCGGAGGGTTTGCTGCGCCCGCCCAATCCTTCGCTCGCGGACTTGGCGCAGCCCCCGAAGAATCCATCGGCGGCAAAGCTATGGAAGCTGTTGGTTCGGGCATAGAACAAGGTGCAAAGTGGCTTGAAGATCAGACGGGCGGAGTCATTCTGAAAGAAGATGCTCAGATGCTGGCCGAAACGGTAATGGTCGGTCTGGGCTTTCGCGGACTTGGTGTAGCGAAAAAAGCTTCGACCGTCCCGTCTGGTTCCAAATTCAGCCGGATGGATTTTAGCAAGGTGCCGAAGGAGGAGCTACGCTCGGGCGAAGTTTCTCCGGAAACGATTGACTCCATTCTCGGTAAGGCCAATAAGTCTAGTGGCGAAACAGTCACACAACAAGACGTTCTGACCGCTGCGCAACAAATCACTCGCGGCATGAAAGACGCCGAACTCAATGCAGAAGCCCTGGCATACGACTTGATGGAACGCGGGGCAAGTAAGAAGGAAGTCGAACTTGTCCGCAAGAAGAATCCGCTGGTCGGGAAGAAACTTGACGAGCTTATGGCACGGCGAGAAGAACTGCGCTCTGGCCCGCTGTCGGAAGGTGTACTCCAAGGGGAGGTCTTACCCCCCGAGGCTGTCGGCCCTGACAGTGTTCCGCAGATTACCGTAGTTGGCAAGCCGGGTGTGCAAGCGCTGCCAGAGGGTGGTACACCCCCAATGCTTCTCGCGCCGGAGGGGAGAGCCCCCGGTTCTGTCTTCAAAGGCCCAAGAGCCGGCGAAGCAGGTGCCGCGCCGATTATCTCCGACATTGCAAATGCGTTAATGGCTAACCCAGAGAAAGCCAAAACCATCGGCCTTGTTGGTGGCGGAGCTCTTGCGGGCTATACACTATCCGAAGAGGGGGACCTGCTTGCCACGCTATTCGGTGGGGCAGCTGCTGGACTTGCGCCCAAGCTTCTTCAGAAAGGCGGTATTCAAACTATTGATCGTACGCTGGGGAGTTTGTCTACCCAGCTGCGCAACATCAATCAGGCTCTAGGTGATCGTGTTGCCGTCTTTTACGAAAAAGATTTACTCACCCGCGCACACCAAGCACTAGAAGCTACCGACCCCTGGGTGCGGGAACTTATCCACCTACCCAAGGACGCTTACAATAAACTTTCCACAGCCCTGCTCACTGGAGCTAAGGGGGGTGCAGAAGCTGTGCTTCGGGAAATTGGAAGCCCCGAACTTGCCCGACAGTTTGTTGCCATGCGCAGTGTACTGGATAACCTGGGGCAGGAGATGAAGTCGCGGGGGATTCTGAAGAATTGGCGGGAAAGCTACTACCCTCGTATTGTTCTGGACAGGGAAGGTTTGCTAAACACTTTGGGTGCGGAAGCCAAGAATGCTTTGCAACAAAAGTTAGCCGATGCCCAGACTCGTGCTATACGCGAAGGTACTCCGTGGGGCGAGCTGGAGGTCTCTAATGTCATCAACAATTATTTGAAGTCACCGGAAGGCCGGTCAAAAGTTGGATTTCTCAAGGGACGAAAGATTGGAGAAATCACGGAGGAGATGCTTCCCTTCTACGCGAACCCTGTGGAGAGCTTGCATACCTACATCCGGAACGCCGCGAAGGAAATCTCCAAAGCTGACCTGTTCGGGAAGGACTTAAAACTTCGCGACGGGAAGATTGACTTTGACACGTCTCTAGGGGAGCTGGTTGCTCGCGAAATTCGGGAAGGTCGTATGACTCCTGAGCAGGTTCCGGAGCTGCAGCAACTCTTGCGCGACCGTTTCCAAGGTGGTGAGAAGGGGAGTGCCGGAGGAATCCAAGCTGTCAAGAACGTTGCCAACATCGGGCTGCTTGCAGATGTGATTTCCGCCGGACGTCAGCTAGCAGACATTGGAACAATCTATTACAAGTACGGCGTCAAGCCAACTCTTATGGCAGTCGTCCAAGGCCTTCGTGGGAAAAATCCTGTACGGGCTGCCGACTTCGGGCTGATGGATCACTTAGCCGAAGAGTTCGTCAACCAAGGTCGAACCGCTCGATTCCTGAACAAAGCATTCAAGGCGTCTGGGTTCTCTCTTGCCGATCTCTCGATGAAGACGCTCGACATGAACGCTTCGATTATCAAGAACAAATCGCTGGCAAAGACCCCCGCCGGTCAGATCAAACTGGCCGAACGCTGGTCACAGACCCTCGGCCCTGAAAGGACTGTCCAACTACTCGAGGATCTGAAAGCAGGCCGTTTGTCTGATGACGTTCTCTCAACGACCTTCGCAGACCTCACACGCTCCCAGCCGGTCACCATGTCAGAGCTGCCTCCAAGTTACGCAGCGAACCCAAACGGGCGTTGGTTGTATATGCTCAAGTCGTGGCAGCTCAAGCAATATGACCTGATCCGAAACGATATGTATAAGAAGATCAAGCAAGGCGACGTGAAGGAAGGGGTGACTAACCTCATCCGTTATGCCGCTGGAATGACAGCAGCCGGTGTTGCTGTAAACACGACAATCGACTGGTTGCTTGGCAAGCCGATTGACTTCGAAGCTCAGGTTGTCGAGAACATGATGAAGACTATTGGCTGGTCGAAATACCAAACGGAGAAGGTAGCCTCAGGCCGCCCCGTCGAAGCTGTCATGGGTATGGTCGCACCCCCTTTCAAAATGTTTGACGACATCTGGCGGCGAGATCCCTCCGCCGTTCGGTATATGCCTGTTATAGGTGACCTGCTATACTTTCACCAATTCGGCGGGAAAGAACGTGCCTGGGAACGGCAGCGTAAATCCGAAGCCGCAGCCAAGCGCAAGGAGATCCAGGCCATGCACCCCGAACAAGCTGCTCGCATTAAAGCCTTGCGCGAGGAACGTGCGGCTGCGCGAATTCGTAAGTATATGGAGGCAAACCAATGACAACACCTCCAAAGGGCCGCGCCGATTATCTCGCTCTAGGTGACTGGAACGTCGTCTGCTACGAGTGCGGCCGGAAGCGTAAAGCTTCATACATGAAGCGTCATTGGCAAGGGTACTACGTCTGCCCCGAGCACTGGGAAGTGCGGCACCCACAGGACTTTGTTCGCGGGGTTGCGGATGTCCAGACACCCCCCTGGACGCAGCCGATGCCGCCAAATGAGTTTGTTCCGATCAACTACACGGAGTACGTGAATGAGAGTCTTCCCGCTACTGAAACCATAGCCTTCCACTACGTCAAGAATGTCGGCGGGCGAGAGTTTGATACTGGCGCTGTCAACACGTTCGCCGTGAATGACCTCGCCGTGAACGCAGCCTCGGCTTCGCCGCCTGATTTTGAGCTTTTGACTTTGACTGAGGTGGTGACTTTTACCTTTGAACGTTCGTTCAGTGACGGGCTTTCATTTACCGAAGTATTCTCTGCCGACCCCGCCGTTGGCGTTTCGGAACCTCTCCCGCTTAACGAGACCGTTCACGAAGACGCTACCGAAGGTCTGATGGAATCCGTAGGATTTTCCGAAACATCCCAAGCTAGTTTTACCTCCAACCTTTCTGAAACCGTTGGCCTCACGGAATCGGTCACATTCACGCTGGTAAGCCAGAAAGCCGTGAACGGAGCCGCAGTCAACACCACCTCCATAGGATAACACCATGAACATTAATGACGGCCTGAAGATGAAGGGCGAAGTTGAAATCATCCTGACAAAACCGGATGGTACGCAAGTAACCGAGAAGCACAACCTGATCGTAAATACCGGTAAGAACTTCGCTGCCAGTACTTTGGTCAATGTGAGCTCGTCTCCGTTTACCCAGATGGCAATCGGAACCGGCACGACCGCCGCCGCCCTAACCGACACAGCACTCCAGTCTCAATTGGTTCGCCAAGCCTTCACCACATCAAGCGTAACGAATAACGTGGTCAGCCTTTCGACGACGTATGCAGAGGGTGTTGGTACAGGTGCAATTACTGAAGCCGGTATTTTCAATGCAGCTTCTGGCGGCACGATGTTCTCCCGTGTGGTCTTCTCGGTTAAGAACAAAGATCCTCTTGACGCTCTCACGATCAACTGGACCATCACCGTAGGTTAATTGGGGGTAATATGGCTAAGTTTCAATTTACGAATAACGCCACTACAACACTGGCAAGTGGGATTTCGTCCGGCGCTACTGCATTGACCGTGGCGACTGGCACAGGAAGCTTGTTCCCCACAACTAGCGCGTCCGTGTACTTCTACGTGACACTGACAAATCTCGCGGGTGCGGTGGAGATTGTTAAGTGTACCTCACGTAGTGGTGACACACTGACAGTTGTGCGTGGGCAGGACGGCACAGCGGCGGCGGCCTGGAACGCAGCCGACAAGGTTGAGTTGCGGGTTATCGCGCTGGAGCTGAATGACTTTCTCCAGTCGGCTGATATCGGCACACTGGTTCAAGCATACAGCGCGAACACAGCCTTTGTGAATGCGTTGCAGACGTTCACGGCGAGTCAGCGTGGTACGGTCACGACAGATAATGACGGCTCGTTTGATATGAACGTGACGAACAACTTCAAGTGTACGCCGACGGGTACGTTTGCGCTGACGTTTACAAACATCACGGCAGGGCAAAGTGGGTATGTCTTGCTCGTGAATACAGGGGGTTATGCCGTGACGGCTGCGGCTACGACGAAGGTTGGTGCGAGTTTGCTGACTTCGATTAGTGCGGCTGGGACGTATCTGTTGAGCTATTTCACGGACGGCACGAACGTCTATGTGACAGGCTCAGGGGCACTAGCATGAGTATGCTGGCTAATAGCAATGCTATTGAATCTGGCGGTTACAACATTGACCGTAGCTTGCGCTTTCGTTCGTCTGCTAGTGCGTATTTGAACAGGACTCCGGCAAGCAATGGTAACTTAAACACTTGGACTATTAGCTTATGGCTAAAACGTGGTTCTTTAGGTGTTGCTCAATGTTTTATTGGAACGTCTTACACATCATTGTCAGAAATTTTGATACGGTTCAATTCAAACGACACATTACGATTTGAACAGTACACAGCCGGTGGCGTAACATTATTAGGTGTATTGGAAACAACTCAAGTGTTTCGTGACCCAAGTGCGTGGTATCACATTGAGTATGTTTATGATTCTTCTAATGCAACATCTTCCGATAGAGTTCGGCTGTACATTAACGGCACTCGCATAACTGCTTTTGGAACGGCCACTTATCCGGCTCAAAACGCTAACTCAATCTGGAATAACAATACAAACACACAATATATTGGCCGTTATTCAACTGCTGCTTACTTCGACGGCTACCTAGCCGAAGTCAACTTCATCGACGGCCAAGCACTCACGCCTTCATCGTTCGGCCAGACTGATGCTGTAACCGGCGTATGGCAACCGAAGAAATACACCGGCACATACGGCACTAACGGCTTCTACCTAGACTTCAAAAACAACACCTCTGCCACGACACTAGCACAGGACAAGTCTGGCAACGGCAACAACTGGACGCCGAACAATATCAGCACGACTGCTGGTTCGACTTATGACAGCATGACGGATGTTCCCACGCTGACGAGTGCGACTGCGGCGAATTATTGCACTATTAATCCGCTTCTAGACACACAGACATACGCTACTTATTCAGAAGGAAATCTAAAAATATCAACGACTGCAGCTACTGGATATGCGCAGCGCCAGCTAGCCAAGGGAACTATGTCAATCCCTATAACTGGTAAATGGTATTTTACGATAAGTGGTGCAGACTGTGGGATTATGATCGGTGACGACACAGGCATCAGAACTCAATATAGTTCGGCTTATCAGTCCACGCATGTTCGTTATGACAGCGATGGCAGCGTAGTTCTAAATGGCGGTCTTTTTGCAACCGTTGCTACCTATACTGCTTCTGATGAAGTTGGATTAGCCATTGATATGAATGCTTTTACAGTAGGAATTTATAAAAACGGCACATTGCTAACTACTGTTACTGGATTAACTTCAGGGTTCACATATTATCCTTTGGTTTCGCCAAACTCTGGTGCAACTGCATACACTGCGTATCTAAACTTTGGACAACGCCCGTTCAGCTACACCCCGCCGACCGGCTTCAAGGCACTCAACACATTCAACCTGCCTGACCCAGTTATTAAGAAGCCGAATCAGTATATGGATGCGACTACTTATACAGGAAATGGTGGCACGCTTGCGGTAGCAAACAGCGGTTCAATGCAGCCCGATTTGGTGTGGATAAAATCAAGGTCTGATGCTTACAACCACGGTTTATATGATTCTGCGCGTGGTGTACAAAAATGGTTATCTTCAAGTACAACAGACTCTGAAAACGCTTACGGAACAGGTGAATTAACTTCATTTAATAGCAACGGGTTTACTCTTGCTAATTCTGCAAATTATATTAACAATGGGTCTGGTAAAACTTATGTCGGCTGGCAATGGAAAAAAGGAGCCACGCCGGGGTTTGATATTGTGACTTATACGAACCCATCATCTGGTTCTTCGTGGACAGTTAATCACAATCTTGGCGTTGCTCCGGCAATGTTTATTACGAAGCAGCGCAGCACAAGTTCTGGGTGGGCTGTGTATCACAAGTCACTTGGCGCAACGCAAGCCCTGTTTCTGCAAAACACCAACGCCGCTTCGACAAACAACATTTGGAACAACACCGCGCCAACAAGCACTACTCTAAGTTTTGCTGGCCTTGGAATAAACTACGATGCAAATGCAACGGTAGTAGCTTATTGCTTTGCCGAAATCCCCGGCTTCTCCAAGTTCGGCAGCTACACCGGCAACGGCAGCGCTGATGGCCCGTTTGTGTTTACCAATTTCCAACCTCGTTACATATTGATAAAACAATCGTCTGCCGCTGGTGAAGATTGGATTGTTCAAGATACAGCTAGAAAACCATACAATACTTCTGGCACAAGCACATCGCTGTTCCCAGATTCATCTTCTGCGGAAGTAAATACAGCGGCACAGCTTTGGGATGTGACCAGTAATGGTTTCAAAATCAGAGCATCTGGCGGTGGCGTAAATACAAATGGCGCAACATATATTTATGCCGCGTTTGCTTCTAATCCGTTTAAGTTTTCTACAGCTTTCTGATAAGGACACAAACTATGTTCTACGCAACTAAACAAGACAAATACATCGTTGAAGGCACAGCTTTTGAACTAGACGGTGTTCAATACCCTGCCGTATGGCTGAATCAAGCTACTGCTGAACAGAAAGCTGCTATTGGCTTAGTAGAAGTGATTGCTACTGATTCTCCTAAAGATGATAGATTCTATTGGGTTTCTGAACAACTCAATGGTGCTTCTTTGACTTACATCAATTATCCAAAACAGCTAGATGACTCGGAAGAACCTGACGAATCTGGCAAGCTGGTTAAGACTGTTGGCCTCAAAACTACTTGGGCTGAACAGGTCAAGAATACTGCTTATACCCTACTTCAACCCACCGACTACATCGACCTACGCAACTTGCGTGACCCAGAGTACAAGGTAGATTGGATGGCGTGGCGCGAGGCTGTTCGTACCAAGTCTAGCGAAGTTGTGACCGCCATCGAAGCCTGCACTACGGTGGAAGAGTTAGCTTCCGTAGTCACTCAGATTGTGTGGCCCCTTAACCCAGACCAACCGACCCCCGTTGTCGAGGAAGTGGAAGATGAAACTGTCTAAGTATTTTACGCTGGAAGAAGTTGTCTCCAGCCAGACAGCCTCCCGTCTAGACCTGGATAACACTCCGCCGGAAGACATCAAGACAAACCTTGCTTTAACTTGCCGCCTTGCCGACGAAGTGCGAGAGCTTCTCGGCAAACCCATGCTTGTATCTTCCGGGTACCGTTCGCCAGCCGTTAATGCGGCTGTCGGCGGTGCGGCACGTTCCGCGCATATGACTGGGTACGCACTCGATTTTATTTCCCCAGGCTTTGGCACTCCGGAAGATGTCGTCCGCGCCGTGTATCGCTCGAAGATCGACTTCGACCAGATCATCATGGAAGGTACTTGGGTGCACTTGTCGTTTGCTCCGGCTATGCGACGTGAGGCTCTGATCAAAACAGAAAAGGGTCTTGTTCCCGCAGGAGATACGTATGCTTGAAGAACTGATTGGAAAGATATTTGCCTTGCGCAATGTCGCTCATGTCGAACACTGGCAAACTAAATCCGGGTATGTGCACGAAACCCTTGGCGAAGTCTACGAAGGGCTTGTTACCGGGCTTGACAAGTTCGTCGAACCTTCCATCGGAAACTTCGGCGCACTCGGCCCCGTCAAGACTGTAGACCTCACCGGCACCACCCTCGAAAACCTCAAGACCATGATTGCCTGGATTGACAGCAACCGTTCCGAGCTGACTGGAGATGTCTGCGCTCTTGAAGCTCGGCTGGATGATTTTGCTGCCGACATGCTTCAATGGGTTTTTAAGTTAGATAACCTGAGCTAATGGGGGTGCGGGATGGTATGGGGGATTTTTCCGGATACCGGATGCCGTCATACCGCCCCGTTCCCGCCCCGTGGCACGATTAAAAAGATCGGGGGTATATGATGGTATTACCGCCCCGATTTTAATCCGTCCTATCCCCGCACGTTAAATGGAGTGAACACTATGATTCTGGAAACTGTAATCGGAGCCCTTGTACCCGTGGGGGCAGAGGCTATAAAGCAACTCTTCAACAAGTGGACGGGAGGTGTGAAACCGGCTACGATTGAGGAACAACTGAAGTTGGATGACAGCGACATTCGCCGGATGCAAGCACTGGCCGCGCTGGATAATCCCTATGGTACGCCGAGTCAGTGGGTAGTCGACCTTCGCGCTTCGTCGAGATATATCGGCGCACTGATTGTGATCGTGGCAGGTGTGAGTACCTTGTTCTTGCAGGTTGATGATTATACACGGGCGCTGGGACTTGAGGCTGCCAACATCGCGTTTGGCTTTCTGTTCGGCAGCCGTATCGTCGCTCATCTGAAAAAGTAAGGTTAATACGTTCGGGGAATCTTGACGAGTTTCTTCATGCAGTTGTCTCTATTCTCGCAAGTACATTCCCCGTTCGTAACCTTGGATTTGTAAACCCGGACGGATCTAGGATCTACACCAAGACGTGTAGCGATCAATCCGGTTCTCCCAAAGCGGGAAAAGAAGAACCACATACAGCAGTAACCAAGGTCTTCTGTGATAGCGCGGGGGATGGAGAATCGCTTGGGTTTTGCGGGCGCGTTATTCATGTTTAATCCGTTCGTATTTATTTAGCCTGAAGCCAGAATCCGGTTTCCCTGGCTATGAGTTCGATCTGACCTGAGCGGGCGGCACCGGACACCACACCTTCGAAATCGCGGAAGTCTGGGAAGTAAGAGTGAATCATTCGATAGGCGTCTTCATATGAGCACAACCCACGCTTCTTGACGTAGGCTATGAAACGGTCGGCTTGCATCGACTCCTCTGTCTTACCTATTCGGGAGAAGACTTTGGTGAGGTCGGGTTCAGTTGCTGTAAGCATGGTCTCCGCGAATTGAAGATCCTTATCTGTAATAATAAGTTCGTCACGGCAGGAGGCTGCCACAACCATTGCGAGCTTGTGGAGATGGGTTTGCTTTCGCGCCATGTAACCACCGAGCCTGTCGTCCTCCACGGCATCGGCATCGACTTTCCAGTGTTTTTCATACCAAGCAGTTCCCCATTCAACAGCCTCTGGTGTGAGGGTGTATTCCCCGCAGAGATTAGTTGCGATATGCTCGAGGTCGTGGAGGAGATCAGCCTGAACCTTGGCCGTGTCCTCTGGGAAGTGGAATTTTGGGTAGGCTATGAACCGTTCTTTTTCTTCTGCGTAAACGAACACGCATCGGGAGGTGAACCCACCGCCGACAGTAGCACTTGGCATATTGTCAGCAATCCAATGAGGAGTAGTGCAACCAAGAAGGTTAATCCACGGACCTTCCACAAGGTCGTTACCTGACATCTTTGTTTGTTTTTCAAGAGTCTTTCTCCCATCCCATAGGTCGATCAAGAGGTTAATCATTCCCTTATCATAAGGGTCAACGAGATTGCCAAGTTCAGAAGCGATGAGATTGACGGCTGACATTGGATGGTATTCGCCCTGGTACTCGAAGGCTTCGCACGATGCCGCAAAAGCCGTGACGAGGGAAGGCCATGTCACAATGTCAGGGCCAAACTTGATGCCTGGAACTTGCTTAATCATCTTGTCTGCCATGCCAGCTGTCGTGGACTTCGACACAATACCTGGCGGGGCTACGAAGATGATGTAAAAGGAAGGCGACCAACGGAATGCGATCTGGTCAATCCAAACCTTTTTGCGCAAGCATCCTGCGATAGCCCACACACCTGCCCAGAAGTGCATTTGCTGCGGGGCTTCGGTATGGCAGGCGTAGGATACATAAGTTGATAGCCAGTCTTTTAGACGCCGAGCCATTATGCTACGTCTCCCCAGGAAGTGGTGGAAGTTTTGATTCCGAGAGGAATGATCAGGGGGTCGGGATAAGGTATGACAATCTTCCGTGCTTCCGCAACGATAGCTTGACGATACAAGGAATCCTTGTGAGTGGGGTACTGACCAACCAGGGAATCGTGGACTTGCAGAAGGATCTGCACTTCCGGAAGGTTCTCGTAGATACTCAGCCAAACCTTGTCGATGTAGTTAGCGACGGAAGACTGCGGAATCCAGGCGAGGGCTTCAGGGAGAAGTTTCTCAATCCGGTCGAAGTAATAACGGCGATAGCCAAACGCATTGGTGACGTAGCGCTTGGATTGGAGTTGGGCTTCCGTACGCTTGTGCCAGTCGAGAATACCTGGATACAGGCCGAAGTAGCGCTTCTGCGCCATCTCGGATTCACGGATGGTAATGCCAGCGGCCACAGCCATTGTACGCGGGGAGCCGCCATAGTTCGTACCGTGGCACCAAGCCTTGGCAAGCTTCCGCCCTTTCTCCATGCGGGAACGAATAGCAGGATACTCGGCGTGGGATTCGACAAGCCATTCAAGTTGTGGAGGTTCTTGGCCGGTGATAGCATAGGCGTTTAGCAAGTGCATATCGACCCCGGACTTGAGAGCTTCTTTAAGAACAGTGTCCCCCGCTTCCCAAGCCACCACCTGAAGGTCGGCGCGGTCAAGGTCGGAGTCGAACATCGTAAACCCAGGATCTGGTACGAACAGCTTGCGAATGTTGGGGAGTCGGAAAGAATCCATCAGCGGTTTCGTTGACATCACTCGTCCCCCTTGGGTAGGTTCTGGAGATTGCCGCCAGAGCCGAAGGCATTTTTCGAGGATGAGAAACGATAGGTTTCAGTACCACAGATATTGTACGAACAGCGCATACGAGAATCCTGGTCTAGAGGCATCATAATAAAGGTGGAGAGGAATACCCCGATCTGACGGTATTGGAGGATGACATCGACCAGCGGCCCGATGAGGGGTTCCTTGGAACGGAGCTTGACAAGGGCTTCTTCATCGCAGGTAACGTGGGCGGGAACACCCTTCTTGGCGCGGGACATGACAGGTGGAAGGCCGAGGTCGTTGTAAAACAACTTGGCCATCTGGGTAGGTGACTTTGGATTAAGCGGGTGGCCGAGCAGGTCGATGAAGAATTGCTCACGCTTGGCGAGTTCTTCTTGCAGCTCCATCGCCAACTCAGATCTTCGTTTGGTGTCAACACGGACTCCGAGCTGCATGGCGCGAAGGACGGGCCAGAAGAGAGCTTGCTGAAACGCCTCGACTTCCTGCATCCCCATGCTTTCGATGGCGGCGAGTTCGACTTCCCCGACCTCACGGGTGCGTACACAGTCAATGCAGTTATACCGCCAGAGCTGGTCTTCGCCTACATCATGCGTCCAAGTCTTGCCGTCATCTTTCCAGTACACATAATGGTCACAGTACATTGAGGCCTGGAAATCCAGAGCCTTGCGTAATCCTGCAAACATTGTGTGATGAGAAATCATCGTGTCCTGTACCACGCGAGGCACGAAGTGCCAGTGCCGATAGGTGTATTGGGCATCGTATAAAAGATTCTGGCCGCGTACCTTGACGTTCGGGTGGGTAAGTAGGCGGTATAATTGGAATACAATCGCGGCCTCTTCGTCGATCGCAAAATAACCGTTGCGATCTTCAACGCACATGAACGGGATACAGATAGCATCTTCGAGTGTCCAGGATATACCCGCGCAAGCAATGTGACCTGCGCGAGTTTCCAAGTCGAAGTCAATCCATTCAATCTCCTTGCGGTCGAGTTGGTCGCACAGGCGACGGAGTGTCCGGTAAGCCTCATCCGCTGACGGACGGACAAGGAAGTTCCAATGCGGGACATTTGCGTACTCCTTAGTGTTGCGTTCCTTAGCCGCACGTTTGAGGTCAAGGACTGCGGCGGCACGATTTTCCCACTGGTACATGACAGAGCCAGGGGTGAAGGTGGGGATGACCTTAACACCAGATGGAGTGGAAAGCTGCGAGCCGCGCCACTTGAGGACACTCCATGCGCCGGTCAGGGCGTAGAGGGCAAGGTTGCCTAGCGCGATAATGACGTTGGGCTTGACGAGTTCAATCTCACGTTGGAGGCGTTCGAGGCCTTGAACGACAATCGGGAGCACCCACTT
>OGWN01000059.1_pt1 | contig 14048 bp, 33 predicted proteins | sample 1575921 | NCBI WGS metagenome assembly OGWN01 (sample SAMN07581531, study PRJEB24739) | freshwater metagenome
CATTGCCCACATTAGACCTAACAAAGCCAGAAACCGCAGAAATCCGCCATTGTTAGCAATGGTAACGAGGTTAAGCCCATTTCGTTCAGAAAAGGTATGCTCCAACATGAACGAGATGGAGGTATGATAGTAATACCTACCAGTGATAGTACGTATGACCCGTGATAGTACGTAGCCATGATAGTAAGAAGGCTGACTGGTTGGGTGAACGCTGAAGCTGACTGGTTGGGTGAGCGCCCGCGACTAATCGTCATCGAAGTAGGCTTCAAGCTCGCGCGCAATGGAGTCAGGGTCAGTAGTCGGAGGGGGAGGGGGAGCATCGAAACCATACCGCTTATACTCCGGTTCGGGTTCCGCTCGCTTCTTAGGTGCTACGCTAGTAGGCTTAACTGAGTTAAGCTCGCCATGACTAAGCAGATACTCAGACAGCACCATCGCTACAAAAGAGGCAACAGGCACATGCCTGCGCGCTGCGGCTGCTTCGATAAGAGGATAGAGCGAAGCCCGGATATTCAGCCTGCGGTCGTCTGACATTTCACACATTCCTTACTTGGGGGGTTATCTGGGGGTGTAAATTACACCCTAATCAGGTTTTGTCAAATCCTGATTTATACCTCCGTAGGGCATATCCACGGCATACCACTTTTCACCGTTTTCGGCGTTTCGAGGCTTTGTGAGAAGAATTTGTCTAACATTAGCCCTATTGTGAGATGTAATGTTAGACGATTTTTCGCAGTTTTCTGCGCTTTGTGGGATGTTAGAAGATTTTTCGACATACAACCGAAGATCGGCAAGGCCCCTATGCAAAATTTCTTCAAGCAAAAACCTCACGTAGACCTATACTCCAAAAATCACCTAACATTCTCACATTATATATATATTAGTTTCTAATAATATATATAAGCCCTTGCTTTTCTGCCATTTTTTTCCCGTTTCGAGCCGTTTCTATTGTTAGAAATAACTTCTCACAAACCTGCACATTGCCCACATTAGACCTAACAAAGCCAGAAACCGCAGAAATCCGCCATTGTTAGAAAACCGGGCTAACCCCGTTAAGGTTGGAGTATACCTTTCCTGAACGAATCCGGCCTAACCCCACCCTACTTTTCTAACATTACACCTCTCACACATACGTTTTCGCACCTCATTTGACATAAGACCCTGTTTGGGCTAGTATATAAAAAGTGAGAGGAAGTTCTCACTGCCCCGCACCGGATGGTGCACCTCACTGCTTAACGGAGTTAAGGACATGACAGACTATTACACGCAGGCACGCCGCCTTGCTGCTGAACAGCACACTGCTTCCCATATCCGCACCCAGAACCCTTCGCACATCTTCCGCACCACGCTCGACGTAACCAACCCCACTGACCGTGCGGAACTCATTTCCATCTTCGGTGCCGTTCGGACTTGGCAGTCCTACCTTGCCCATATCGACGCACGCATTGCCCACACCGCAACATATAACCGCTGGGCACTCGACCCACGCCATGCACTCCAGAAGGAGCGCATCAATGTCTTAACCGAGTTAAGACTAGCAGAGAAAGAAGAGGAGAATGATGATGCTTAACCTAGTTAAGGCTACCCTGTGGTGCGCACTGCGTGCCTCGACCCTACTCGAATCCCTTTACTCCTGCCTTGGCAGCACCATCGCTGTCTGTGACGAGTATATCTGGCGACACCATGCCAAGGTGCAAAGCAAACGGTGGCAGGACATACTCGACCGCGAAGAATACGAAGGGAGGTACTGATGAGTGGTGAAGCTTTCTGTTCGCAGTGCGGCGACACTTACCCCCTTCGCCGCCAAGAGTTGGGTTATCGCACGTGCCTATCGTGCGGGGAAGCCGCAGCGCGGCTAGTCAAGTTCACTGTTATCCCCGCCTACTCAAAGGGTGCATACCAAGTGGTGAGTAAGCAGGACGTAGCCAACACCAACCCCAAGAGGTGAAGGATGCTAAAGCAAGGCACACTTATCCGGGTTAAGGACCGTGCACTGAAGATAGACTACAAGCAAAGCGAAGGCACCCTGTGGATAATAATCGGAGAGCGCCTACCACAAATAACAGACGGAGCAGGGGCATACCGATGCAAGTCCCTAGCCACAGGCGAACGTTGGACGTGGTTCACTGACGAGTTCGATACAGAGGAGAACGAAGACACATGACACCCCAAGACAAGCAAGACCTGCGCGCACTGCGCGACGACACCATAGATGAAGAGGATAAGAAGCTACTGAGGAAGGCAATTAATTATATCCAAACCCTAGAACACCGGAACCAAGCCGTGCAGACGCTGCTGCGGATGGCGATGAATGAACTGAAGGGTAAAGGAGATGAGTGATGGCTAGGGAGGACATACCCCGCGTCATTAGCGTAAAGGCTATTCCTTACATCAATGGGGGACCCCAGCACTTCATAGTCACTATAACCAAGCATCAGTTCAACAAGCTGGCGTCATGGCTGGACGACATAGTGCGGTTCTGGGAAGACAGCTACAATTCGCGCTACATGTGGGTGCGCATCCAAGCCAAGGACGAGTTGGAAGCGATCATGCGCTTCCGGAAACTATGGGTAGGATTACCCAAGAAGGAGCAAGACCAATGACAGGCTACACCATCGCCTATTGGGGTGACACCAACGAAGTGGCATACGTAACGTGGGATGCAGGCAGTCTACCGACAGACGACCCGAACCAAGACAGCTACGCTGCCCAGTTCGAACGGATCAACCCAGCCTTTGCCCGCTTCCTTAGCAAAGGGGAAATAACAGAAATCCTCGAACACTGCACAACGACCGACCTAGCATGGGACACAATGAACGTGCGGCTGGACTGGTGGCGCGACTGCCTACGCGAACAGGGCTACTACATAGAAGACTAGGAGCAAGACAATGTGGACTAACATCAAGGAAAACATACGCCACTGGGTGGCGTCCCGCGCCTTGCGCTTGGCCCTGCGCCTTGAACCAGAAGAAATCCATCATGCCATGTCACTTGCCTTCATCAAGGATATGGTCGAGCAAGGTGTGGTCAAGGTTGAGTTCGGGTTCGACGACGATGGCGACCCAGCCATCAAGGTGCAGACCATAGACAGCCTACCTCGCGTAACCCGCCACTAAGAAGGAACAAACCATGCCCCGACATAAGAAGGGAACAATAGTCAGAGCTTACACCGAGGAGGAGCTAGGCGCGGAGGAGTGGGACGCCAACGACGGTGGTAAGCATATCCACCCTCACGGTTACATATGGATCGTGCAGCGCTGGATACCCGTCACCCACCCGGAGAACGAATACAACTACGACGCCTACGAATGCAGGTCCGTAGCAACGGGAGCAGTGAAGCAGCTATTCCCGAAAGAGATAACCACCAAGTTACACAAGGAGCAAACCAATGACTGACAGCAAGAAGCAAGCAGCCAAGCTGCTACGCAAGTATGACAAGCTGCGCGCCGAGATGCGCACGCTGGAGCATGACCTTGCCCGTGCCTGTGCCGACTATGGCCGGTCTATCGGGGTCTATGGCTACCGCGCCGACCACCTGCGCATGCAGCTTAACCGTGAGAAGGGGAAGGTAGCGTGACGCTAAAGCGTAGCCCGTATACGGGCAACATGGTTTGCCAATGCGATAAGTGTTTGGAGATCATGGATTTTGAGAACGACGAGCACTTCAAAGTGGCCGCCGCAATACTACGGGGCTGTGGATGGGTGCCTAGTAAAGTAGGGGACAAGTGGACACACTGGTGCCCCGACTGCGTAAAGGAACAGTAACGTGAGTTATAAGGACGTCATCAAGGAAGCGTGCCGCCTGTTCGACGTGCATGAGCGTGACCTGCTTGGCCCAGCACAGTTTAACTTCCTGATCCCTGCCCGCTTCGCTGTGTGCAAGGCGTTGGTAGATCGGGGCAACTCGCAGTCACAGGTGGCAAGGTGGATGAACCGCAACCGGACAACCATACGCAATGCGCTCATCAAGGCTAACTACCTGAGCCAGCACAACCCAGAGTACCGAGCAAAGGTGAAAGCCTTAACTCAGTTAGGAGAGAAGCAATGAACATATACAAGATACTCGCTGCTGTGTGGTTGGGGTGGCTGCTGGTCACGCTAGTCGTCACCGCGCTTATAGGTAGTGTATTCAGCCAGATGATACTGGCCGCAATCGGTGCATTTATCTTCTTAATCATAACCCTTGTAGCAATTTGGGAGTTATTCTCATGACCACCATCATCGGCAAGGACCGCAGCTACTACCGCCTGCAAACGGACGCAGAGCTTATCGAAGAAGCCAAGTACAACCCCAACCCTGAACTGTGCATCGCCTTGGCTGAACGGCTGTGGGTGAACAACCGCGAGTACACCTGTCCGGTGTGCGATAACTAAGGAGCAAACAAGATGGAGCGGATTACCTTTATACTTTCCCTAACCCTGCTGCGCCTGTCGATTTGGGTAGACCACCGTGTCGCCAAGATGCTGATTAAGGAAGCCTTCGCGCAAGAAGAACGGACCCGCAACGCGTTAGGTATCCGCGTCGGTAACCCGTGGAACTAACAACAAACCACTACTCTTAACAGAGTTAAGTATACCACAATAGGAGCAAGCAAATGGCAATTAGCTGGGACACCTACTACGCACTGCCCAAGTTGGATAACTATACCGAGGCAAAGCGTCACTACGACAACGTAACCCCCATCCTGCGCGACGAATACAAGACGCGCCCAGCAGGGCGGCGTGACCAGAAGTGGTGCAGCATCTGGGAAGCCGAGGATAAATCCATCTGCATCGGCTATGGATATGGGCCAGTCGAAGACCGCAAGCCGTTCATTAGCTTCCAACCTTCAGGTACTATCACGCTTCGCGTCTTCGGGCGCTGGTCGTCGGCATCAACCAACGAGCGCATGCAACGCATACTGGGTATCGACGTAGGCACGCACCAATACGATACGTGGGTGCGCTGTCATTGGTATGCGGAAGGCAAGCGTCAGCAGGGCTACATGCCCCTGCACCGCAACCACAAGTCCGACTGGACTGACAAGGAAGGCAAGAACAGCGTTTTCGTGCGTGAGAAGGATGGCGCTCTGGTCTTCGTCAACTATACTTACCCTGTTACCCACAAGCTGAACCGCCCGGCGATCAAGGAGGCACTGGCACCGTCAGAGCCTTTCCTTAACTGGGTTAACGCTATGTACAAGCTACAGGGTGTCAAGCACATTCACTTCGAGGAAGAGACCCGTGCGGAATACTTCGGCTGGTCCGGGCGTAAGGACTGGAGGGGTAATGAGATACCCAACCCGCCGCCGAACACTCGCTGGGATAGGGACCTCGGACTTAACCGGGCACAGTTCCTAAAGTGGACGCAGTCCGACAGTGTGGATGACTGGATGCGTGCTGCGATAACCGTGCAGTGGAACGCTACTGAAACTCCGCGTGCCTTCCTCCTCGACCAGTTGCTTGGCACTGACCCCGACACTTTCCTCATCAAGGAGGTACATACAGGTGGGCGGAAGGTCACGGACCGTTACAAGCGGTATCTGCGTGGCTGAGCTTAATCGTCGGTGGGCCTACGTTCGTAGGTCCATTTGACATAAGGGTCGTTTTCCCCTAGTATATAAACACTGAGCGAACAGGTGCAACTAAGTCGCTCGGTGGTCAACCCAAACAGACCAACGGCTTAACTGAGTTAAGCAAATCGGAGCAAACACATGACTGCAATTAACTTTGGCTCGACCGTCACGCTCGCACAGGCTGCGAACCTGATCCTGACTAACCCCAAGGTGCGCTTCCTTGTGCGCGGCGAACCGGGCATCGGCAAGTCCACGATGCTTTCATATATCGCCAAGCAACTGGCCAGCACGCACAACGCTGCATACATGGACGTGCCGAACATGGACCTTGGCGACATTGCCATGCCGGTGATCGACCACGATGCGAAGGTCACGCGCTATTACCCGAACGCACGGTTCCGCTTGCATGAAGGCAAGCCGGTGATTGTCATGCTTGACGAGTTCACCAAGGGTGCCGAGCCGATCAAGAACATGCTGCATCCGCTGCTGGAAGTGACCAACCCGCGCTTGGGTGACGTGTCAATCAGTGAGGACAGCATCGTGTTCATGACGGGCAACCTGCTGACCGATGGCGTGGGCGACAACATGAAGGCGCATACTCGCAACCGTATCGTCGAGATTGTGGTCAAGAAGCCCGACAGCGACCAGTGGCTTGAGTGGGGTGTTAACAACGACATCGACCCGTCTGTGCTGGCATGGGTGCGGCAGTTCCCGCATGCTCTCGCGTCTTACACTGACGGTGATAACGACAACCCCTACATCTACAATCCGCGCAAGCAGCAAGCTGCCTACGTTTCGCCTCGTTCACTCGCCATTGCGTCTAACATCGTTAAGCAGCGCGACAAGAACGACAGCGATGCAACGATCAGTGCGCTGAAGGGTGCGATTGGCGAAGCGGCTGCCCGTGATATGGAAGCATTCATCGCCTATCAGGACCAGCTTCCGTCTTGGGATAGCATCATCAAGGCTCCCGAACAGGCGGCTGTGCCTACGTCGGCAGGTGCATGTGCTGTGCTTGTCTTCGGTGCCATCGCCAAGATCGACCGGCAGTCCATGTCGCCGTTCATGAAGTATCTGGGCCGGTTCGACGCCGAGTGGCAGGCAGCGTTCGCTATCAACGTAGCCAAGAACCCGACCAAGCAGGCGGTGGCGTTCAGTTCGCCAGCGTTCGCAGATTGGGTTCAGTCCAACGAAGATTTGTTGTGAGTATGTAAAGACTCCTTGTAATGGGTGGTTGGTTAGGTTACACTGATCTAACCAACCAAGGAGGTCTTATGACACGCAAGTATAATCAAGGTGTAGCCGACGCAAACCGCAAACGTACTAAACATGGTGGCGCTGTAGGTAGACGCGAAGGCAGACAATCCCGACTGTATGCGCAGTGGCTAAGTATGAAGCAACGGTGCTTCAATCCAAACTCTACACACTACCACCGCTACGGTGGGCGGGGTGTCACCATGTGTCAGGAGTGGGCAGACAGCTTCGATGCGTTCCGTACGTATATCGGTGATCCTCCTGCATCTGGCATGACCCTTGAACGGATCGACAACGACAAGGGTTATGAACCTAACAACGTTAGGTGGGCGACACGGAAAGAGCAGGCGAACAACCGTACTACCAACGTAACCTTAACGTGGGAAGGTAAGACCATGACGCTTAAACAATGGGCTGAACACCTTGGTTGGAAGTATGGAATGTTGGCTAGTCGTTGGAAGAAAGGATTGCGTGGCGCTGATCTGTTTGCCCCACGTAAAGCTGACGAGCGCAACCTACTGGTCGAGTATGGGGGCAGGAGTATGACACTTACGGAATGGGCTAAAGAAACAGGTGTATCGTATGTGACACTGCATTGGAGGCACAAACACGGAAAACCACTACTATGAGTCTACACATGAACCGGGGCAGGCGGCGGCGTACGCTGCCTGACCTCACTGGCAAAGCTAAAGTAGAGTTTGTCTCAGCCCGACAAAGCCCACGTAATTCGATGCGTTGGGCTGTGACAATCAACGTGAACGGATGGCCGCATGACCTAGCCATGTGGGCCAAGGATGAGTTGGACGTAATGAAGCAGGTGATGGAGATGCAACGTGGCATCCAGCCGGGTACTGCCTTCGACGACTCTCGGTAGGAGCAAGCACAATGACTAACCAAGTTAAGGACAAGGAAGAGCGCAAGCTTAAGAAGGTCAAGATCGGACTGATGCGCAACCCCAAGTTCGCGCTGTGGTCTGGCATCATGATGGTCGGCAAGACTTATCTGGACGACAACGTGCCAACCGCTGCGACCGATGGCCGGGACGAGTACTACGGGCGGGAGTTCGTGAAGTCCCTACCAGAGAAGCAGCTTGCCTTCGTCGTGCTGCATGAGAACCTGCACAAGGCACTGCGCCACCTGACAACGTGGCGTAAGCTGTACGATGAGAACCCACGCCTTGCGAACATCGCTTGCGACCATGTGATTAACATCATGGCGGTCGAGATGGACCCGCAGGAACAGTTCATCGAATTCCCCAAGTTCCAAGACGGGGAGATGAAGGGTAAGCGGATGGCCTGCTATGACCTGAAGTACAAGGGCATGACCGCCAAGCAGGTATTCGACCTGCTCAAGCAGGAGCAGCAAGACGGTGGTGGTTCCGGTGGTGACGGTGAAGGTAACGAAGGCTTCGATGAGCACAACTGGCAGGGTGCCAAAAGCCTGAGCAAGGAGGAGAAGCAGGAACTGGAGCGCGAAATCGACCAAGCTATCCGGCAGGGTATGATCGCGCAGCAGAAGGCTATCGGCAATGGTGCCGGTGGCTTGCACCGTGAACTGGGTGAACTGCTCGACCCGCAGGTAGACTGGCGCGAAGTGCTGCGTGAGTTCGTGTCGTCCATCTGCAACAACAAGGACACTTCATCGTGGCGGCGTGTCAACCGCCGCTTCCTTGGCACGGATACCTATCTGCCCACGATGGTTGGCGAGCGTGTTGGCTCACTGGCTATCGGCGTAGACACATCGGGTTCGATCAGTGGGCAGGAGATCAATCGCTTCCTGTCCGAGATCAAGTCCATTGCCGAAGACGTGCACCCGGAAAAGATCGACCTGATCTACTGGGACAGCCGCGTGGCTGCACACGAAGTCTACGAAGAATGGGATATGGCTAACCTCGTTAGCAGCACCAAGCCTAAGGGTGGTGGGGGAACCGATCCCCGCGCCATGATGGACTACATGAAGAAGGAGAAGATCGAACCGGAATGCATCATCATGTTGACCGACGGCGAAATTTTTGACTGGGGCAATGAGTGGAACGCCCCGATCATGTGGGTAATCTGCAACCGCTACCGCCAAGGTGGCATCACTGCGCCGGTCGGCAAGACTGTCCAGATCAAGGAGTAAGCGATGGACAAGGCAATCGTTAGGGTTGGGTACACCGAGTACATCATGCCCACCAAAGACGCGCTGGAATTGGCGCGTATCCTGAACAGTGCCGAGCGTTACGAAGCCAAGGGCTATGGCGAAGATAGGTCGTACTACATCTGGTCCGATAACAAGCCCGTGATCAAGGGTTTCGACTTCATTACCGACGATATCTACCGCATGGCCAAGATGGCCGGTCAACCCCCGGAGGAGTAAGTGCAATGTTTGAAGTCCAGAAAGCAGCCGTGCTGAAAGCTATCCGTACGCTGGAAGCAGTGAAGGACCACTTGGAGTTTGCTGTCGAGTTCGATGGCAAGACTTTCGGTAACCGCGAACTGGTCGCCAAGCGTTCCCGCCGTGGCCCGCAATACCCCCGTGGCATGACGCGCGACCACTACGCACCCTACTTCAAGGGCATCAAGGTCGGTGACGTGATCCAAATCCCGTTCGGTAACTTCGACCCTGTGGTTCTGGCTGCCAACGTCAGCGCAGCCTGCGTCCATAGCTTCGGTAAGGGCAACGCTACGATCCACAAGAACATGACCACGAAGAAGGTTGAGGTCATGCTGTTCGACATGGACCCCAATATTGACCCGAAGTACCGCATTGATCTGCGGGGTGCAGCCGCAACTTGTGCCGAGAGTGAGGACGACGAATAACGTCTAACCTTAACCACGTTACAGATAACAAAGAAGGAGCAAACCCATGAGCATCGCATCGAGCGCAGTGCTAGTCGAACTGAACATCAGCGTCTGGACTGCAAACAAGCTGGACAAGACCGCGACCGAAACGGTCCTTAAGTCTAACAACGCAACCGTGTCAGACGCTGCACAGGTCCGGAAGAACCTGATGGCTGGCACAACCCTGCGTAAGTCCATCGCGGACTATGCTGCTGGCTGCCGCCTGTGGCACAACACCCGCACCCTGCCGTGGTCTGATAAGGGGCCACGGCTACTGCCGACCAGTCTATTCATGGATTACAAGTCTGAAGCCAACGTGCGCCGGGATACGTTCCTGCGCATGACCGACGAGTTCCGTGATAAGTATCCGGCACTGGTGCAGACCGCTGCAAACTACATGGGTGACCTGCACGACCCGGCTGACTACCCTGACGTGGACGAGGTTATGTCCAAGTTTGGCTTCCGTCTGGTATTCAGCCCGGTTCCGACCAGCAATGACTTCCGCTTGGATATTCCCCAGCAGGAGTTGGACGAGATGGCCAAGTCTTATGACGTGGCGTTCGAAACCCGTGTAGCCGAGGCCATGCGTACGCCGTGGGATAAGCTGCACGATATGCTGACGGGTATGACTGCTAAGCTAACCGAAGGTGACGACGAGACCAAGCGGCGCTGGCACGACACGTTCCTGACCAATGCGCAGGACCTGTGCCAGATGCTGACGCACCTCAACATTACCAATGACCCGAAGCTGGAAGCCGCGCGCCGCCAGTTGGAAAGTGCAATCGTCGGTGCTGACCTTGATAACATCAAGGAGGATGCCCTGTCCCGTGCGGACCTGAAGGGTAAGTTGGATAATATCCTGAAGGGGTATGACTGGTGAGCAAGGGAGAGAAGCTGTATTGGGCGGTAACGGTCAGTATCGACTATGCCGCCAAGGAGTATCGGGGGGCTAACGTAGTTAGGGTACCCGACGGAGTCGGCCCACTGGGGCCATACGTCCAAGTCCAAGCCGACGATGAGATCGGTGCGTTCAACGAGGCGCAGAAGGTGCTGCAACGTCTGGGCTTCAGGATCGGAGCTTAGTGACTAATTGACTCGCTAACTAAGACATCTACCCATAATATAATAGGAGCAAGCAAGATGATCGACGAATTCAAATATCAGTACGTCCCCATCGGACTGCCCAATGTGGTGCAGGAGTATGGGCGAGACGCGCAGCCCGCCATGGGGCTGCATGTAGATGAGTTTCTGTGGGCGCTGATTGGACGTCTGGCCAAGGTCCGCCCCAACTGGCGGTTTGTATCGCGTGGCAGGCACTACGATGACAGGGTTACGCGCTTTGTTATCTATGAAGGCCATGAAGAACTAGGCTGGGTGCGCAAGGCGTGGAGCGGTAACCATGGCGACCGGTACGAGTATGACTGCCGCCGTATGAATGACGCGCGCCAGCGTGGCTATGCGACTGCGACCAAGAATGTGAGCAAGGCGTTCAAGGATATTACCAAGTCTTTCGGGGCTAAAACTATCATGGAGCTTCTTCAGGAGGCGCGCGGTTCGGCGTTTAGTTCGGCGGCGGCAGCCGTGAACCGGTCAGTTCAAGAATACACTAACTACGTTAGTTCGCTGCGCAGCCCAGCGTTGTCTTTTGCTCTGGAGAATTGGGAAACGTTTAAGAAGCATGCCGCTGCCCATGGGACGAACGCCAATGTCCTCGACAACTTCCATGAAGTGGAAGCAATGCAGATACAGGCAGAGAAGCTATCTGACTCGCGTAAGAACGGTAAGCATACTATAGTCATGCTTCGCGGCAGCGACTACATCATGCAACGTGACGATGGTGAAGTTAAGGTTGTGCAGAGTGACGACCTGACCCCGCATATGAAGCGCGCCATTGGTATGCTCAAGCTGGCCGACAACGGTACGTTCATTCCGGGGATGGGTGTGCGCGGCAACGAGAACGCATTCTACATATTAGACGAATAGCACGACAAGTGTTTGCTCCAACTGGGGGGCTTCGGCCCCCCGTTTTTTGGTTTGACACTGTAAATAACCCTGATATTTGTACGTGTGAAGGAGCAACTTCATGGCAGCAACGCCCGAAAAGAAAGTCAAAGACAAGGTAGTCGCAGTCTTGAAGGCTGCTGGCGTTTACTACTTCTTCCCCGCCACCCACGGCTTTGGCCGCAGCGGTGTGCCTGATATTGTATGCTGTGTTAGCGGTAAGTTCCTAGCCATTGAGTGCAAGGCAAACGGTAACAAGCCGACCGCACTGCAAATCCGCGAAATCGAAGCTATCCGCCGCAATGATGGGTGCGCGGTCGTCGTCGATGAAACTAACTGGGATATGATCCCTGACCTTATCCGTAAGCTGAAAGGAGCATAATATGTTCAAGTATCTTATCGCCGCAGCCGTGGCACTTACCCCCACTGTCGCCAACGCACAGACCGTTGTGCTGGACCTGAACCGTTCGGTTGTCATCAAGGAAGCAGCCAAGACTATCTGCCGTGCTGGTATGGAAACCAAGGGTAGCGCTGTGAAAGCCGTTGAACGCGAAAGCGCCTACCTTGACCTTAACCAAGACGAGAAGCTGTACCTCATGACGCTGTGCGTACTCTATGCGCAGGGGATGGTGGATGGGATGAAATCCCGGTGACTAAGCACAAAGAACCCATGCTGCTGCCGATCAACAACGATCTGGCAGACCAGATCATCCTCGCGTTCCTACGTCAGCACATGGCGTGGGCGCAGGATGAGATATACCGCACGACCCATGCCGACGACCGTGAGGAAGCCACACTGGACTTGGCTGCGATGAAGCGCCTGTACAAGTATATGACGGGGGAAGTGCTGTGACTGACATTGACCCCAAAGCCCTAGAACACGCTTGCCAGTGCGCTGGCCGTTCTGTGCATCACTTTGACCGCATGGCTCTGGACTTGCCGCTGCGTGCGTCCATTGTTGCCCATGCCCGCGCCATCGAACAGCACGAAGCCTTCAAGCGCGAGGTTAGCGATGCGGTGGAAGACTTGCGGCGTGAGTGGCCCGAAGTCAGGTCGCATATCGTCTCGCGTTTGTCGGTGTTCATCATCGCCAAGCCCGACCCGCTGGTTGAGGCGCTGATTAAAGGCGGCATCGTCAACCGCAGCGCTGCGGAAATGGCAGCAGACCTCCGCGCAGCCATCGAAGCCCGTGGCGGTCGCATTGTGTGGGAGGGTGAGTGATGCTCGAAACATGGAGCCATGAGGGGCCGCAGTGTCCGTACTGCAAGCGCCAATTCACTGCCGATGAACCTCACTATTACGACGAGCAGGGATACACCGAAGAAACCTGCGACGAGTGCGGCAAGACCTTCAACGTAGAAGTGCAATCTTCCGTCGCATGGGCCTGCACAGAAAAGGACGAAAGCCATGACTGACGAAGCAAAGGCGCTGGTGGAGGAATGTCGCCTTGACGCAAAGGCGTTCCGCGAAAACACGGTTTACGACAGCGATGGTGACCCGATCAGGCTCATAGCCAACGCTGATCGGCTCGACCAATACGCCGACCTAATCGAAACCCAAGCCCGCGAGATCGAGCGGCTGCGGGGTGATTTAGAGGTGGCCCGCAAAGAGGCGGGGTCAAATTACCGCGTTGCTTTAGCTTGGGAGAGAACGGCCCGCACAGCCCTTGGAGACAGCCATGACCAGTGAAGCCACTTGCTCTTGGCCCGAAGGGTATTGCCAGCACTGGGCCAAGCAACAGTCGAAACCCGATCCGTTTGGTCGCGTATGGATGCACTGCGAGGAAGGGTTGAACATGAGTAACGCCAGCCTAGCGCGGTTCATGAAGTTCTGCCTGACACGTAACGTCGAGATTGGAAGCGTTAGCGCCTTTCAGCCCTCTTATCGGCTGTCAGCAGTAATGGCAGCTGTTCGCCTTAAGCCAGAACAGTTTGAAGCGTTTGAGCGCGAGACAGGTGGAAAGCTACGTGAGCCTCCGAAGATAACCCTTAATTCTGGAGACAGCCATGACCAGTGAACGCGAGATTTGCACAATCACGGTCTGTCTATCGCATGACTACAACCGCGAACTTGGTTTTGAACTTGAGGATGCGGTCAAGGAAAGCTGGGGCAGGATGCTGCCGTGGTTCACCCGTAGGCACGGTATAACCAATGGCATGATTGACCTAGAAGGCGGCGCTGTCCGTATTACTTGGCAGTATGAACGGGATGACAGCCATGACCAGTGAACTACGCCCTGCGGCGTTTGACCATTTCCGCTGGCCGCTAGGCACCCGCGTAACCAAGACCAAAGGTAGCCAATGGACCGGTAAGGTTGTTGGCTTTTACTCCACCAGCCTGACCGCAGAAGGTTACGCCGTCGAAAGCGAGACAGAGCGCGGATCGGTTCAGATTTATCCTGTAGCGGCGTTGAAGGA
>OGWN01000060.1_pt1 | contig 13945 bp, 29 predicted proteins | sample 1575921 | NCBI WGS metagenome assembly OGWN01 (sample SAMN07581531, study PRJEB24739) | freshwater metagenome
GTTTCCCAGTCACGATAGCCGATAGGCTTAAACATCACATACCCCAATCGTCAGACACGGGGACACAGAAAATCTCTGCACCATCTGGAATATCAACGCCATTCGGCATCGGCTTGATTGTCACTTTTTTGTCTTTTGGTTCAGTGATAACGCCATCAAAACCAATTGATTCCCAACGAAACACCCACACTGCGCGGGACAATTTGATTCGTCCATTTTCACGAGTAACGTCGCCAGCAAAGATCCACCCACGGTCTACAACAATCACTGCGCGGGTTCCTGTGATTGGCTTCTGCACTTCGTCAGCGCGAACGTAATCCACGCCGTTGATGGAAATAGTATTGATGTTAGTTTGCATTTTGTTTCTCCTAGTTAGTTTATGGTTTTGTACTGCTGATTTAGCGCCGCCTGTAGTTCGGCGCGGGGGATAGTTATGTTGTCAGTCATTCTTGCCCCCTTGCGCGGATAGCGGCGACACATTCCAAAGCTACAGATGCGCCAGCGGCTTGGTACGGCTTTGCTACTTCTTCGCACTCTTTCGCGCATTCCTCGCGTTCATGCGCTGCGACTATGGCGGCGAAGCGCTCCAGAAACTTGTTGGTCTTGGCCGCATAGAGAACGATGTTTTTGTCCGGTCGTGTGGTTCCGTCCTCTGACGCAGCCTCCCGCGCCATGCGGATAACAGCGTCTTTGTTCATTGCGTATTCCTATCTATATTCCTATTAGACGCTTCCTGTGAGCGCCAGACGTCGATCCTGGCTTGTGCCGCTACCAGCATCCACCTTAGTCTTTCGGCTTCTTCTACAGCCTGTTTAAGACCATCCAAAACTTCAAGGTACTCAGGATGACTATAGGCGAATGATTCCTTGTCCGCAATTGTATTTCCCAATGCGTTTTGGAAAATGATAGCTTTCTTTGATTTGCGGAATTGTTCGAGATATGTGACGTTAGCCTTTGCCTTAGCGTAGGCTTCTGCATTTTTAATCATGAAGTTAATTGCTTCATGCGGGTCTATTTGTTTTGTCATTGCAATAATATTTCATCAGACAATAGGACAGGACGAGAGGTTGATCTATACCTACTTCTCGCACTAGCTAATCACTCTCGTGGTTACATTCAATTTCCAGGGCGACCGTATCGTGGCCCATCCGTATATCAACCTTGCTGCCCTGTTCCTGAGATACCTGTAACGAGTTCTCGCGCCGTCCTGTCACATAGCGCATTCGGTTTTCTTGATGGCAGTCCCGAACTTGGACTCACTGCTAACGCGATCAGTACGGTCTATGTGCCTGAAATGACAAAGCCCCTAAAGTCTTGGCTTTCCCCGTGTGTCAGGCACGTTCCCACTTAAGGGAGGAAAACCAAAGCTTTAAGGGCTTAGGTAGATTATCTACGCCTGACACATAGACAAGAAAATTATAGATCACATAGCTGCATTTGCAAAGACATATTCGATTGATTTTGCAAATTGCTTTCTCGTTAGTGATAGTTGCAAGTTATCAGTCTCCGTTAATGCCTCGCCAATTTCTCGATAGTCATCGCCAGTCAACGCCCAACGACCAGACTTTTTATGCCGTTCTCTGACGTTAATAACAGCATCTAAGCCACGCCGGAAAACCGTCATATCTAGATCATTTTGCCAAGCTGCTGTCATGCCCACGTTCAGACGAGCAGTTATCGTGTGCCAGGATTGTTCATCTGCGATTCCTTCTCTAAATTTCATTAACTCAAGATGCGGCGTCAACTGGAGCGCAGTTTCTTCGTCTGCTCCATGCCTGATTGTCAGCGGAATTCCTACCCTGACTTTTGTTTGCTTCTTCCTAGGCTTTTTACTTGATGGCATTTTTTACAGCCTCCAATGCCTCAGCAAGATTACGGACAACTGCAACCTGACCTAGCCAATCAGCATGCCAGACAATTTGCTGCGCCGTCATTTTCCCATCCCCCTCTTTTATCTCAAGCAAAAGGTTAAATTTCCGCAATCCATTCCTTGCGCCGACCAAAATATCCGGGCATCCCTGTCCTACTTTGTGAAGGTGCTGGACTGCGTATCCGGCATTACGAAGTCCATGTACGATTTCCCGCTGGTTTGTGTCTACTCTGTACGCTCTCATTTCACGATTTTCCATTGATTTGATGCTCTATTCTTGTCGTTACGAATTGCTTCAGCCAGCAACTTTGTTTTGCGCCTAGCTAAATTTGAATCTCTTTTCAAAGCGGCTCGCTCTGTGTCCCATTTTCTATTTGCTTTGCCAAACTCAATATTTGCCATCCAATCAAGCGTTTCAACGTCTTTTGATGAATCTGTGTCCCATAGCCTGTCAGCTAAAATTTTCATATGCCGCCCGACCATTTCTTGAACTCTGCCAGGCCAAAAAATACATTCAGGCACTCTTTTCAGTTCATTGCAGTCAAGCATTATTCCGTAAGGTTTTAGCCATCGCTCTAAATCAGTCATCCTTACGTCTTTGCGAAAAGCTTTGATAAGCATTGCGTCATATATTCGCTGTTTATTCACGCCAATCTCCCTTTGCGCCTCTGTTTCCCTTAGACCACTGATCCTTGCAATCTTCTTCTAGCCTATCTGCAGCCGCATCACCACGCTTTCGTCTTACGTCAGATATATAATTCATTGCTACGTTTCTATCTGCTGTACGCCATTGAAGAATGTATCTAATCTCGCATTGGTATCGATATTCTTCACTTTTTGTATTTATCCCCATTGCTCTGCCATTGCTTTTGCAATTCCTTCAAAGGTTTTACTGCGAATTTTCCATCGGTCTGGCGTAGGCGGCAACTTATGTATTCTTTGTTCCCTCCCATTAACAATGTTTGTAGGAACAAGTTTTGGCAAATTTTTTAACCATAGGCAAGTCGCCTTAGTCTCACCATGACCAAACATCCACGGCTGAATAATTTGATCTGGCTTCCTTATCTTGCTAGAAATAATTGAAATAGGATTCTCTAATGCAATTTTTTCTATTTTTGCGTTAAGAAGAACTTTTACAAACTCAAGCGCATCTTTTTGTTCTTCTTGTTTTTCCTTAAACCATCTTGCGCCAGACACAGCTAAATGTGTACATGGAGGATGAGCAATCATTAAATCCCATCCATCGCCAATGATATCTAATACATTTCCTTTGTAATGAGGACCTGGAACGTCTGTATCAAGTATGTCACATGAAATTGCATCATGACCTTTCTCTAAGAAAGCGTCTCTAACAGTTCCGCTATATTCACAAGCAATTAGTATTTTCATTATTGAAATTTGCCTTTATTGTCAAAGTCAATAGGTAAAGCTCCAACTTTCTCAACAAATTGCTGGCTACTTGCGTGAAACCAAAGGCTATACCAGTCCTGAGTTTCACCGTTACGCTGCTTCTCACACATTAGATAAGCGTCAGGCATTGTTTCGTCTACCTGTTCGCCCATATTTCTCAAGTTTTCCTTCTTCTTGTTGCGCCACATCAAAAACACGTTATCAACCTGGTCTGAGATAGATCCAGATCCCTTCAAATCGTTCTTGTTCGGCTGCTGTTCTTCGTTAACCAGCTTACGTATATGATGAACCAGGTGAATGTGTACGTTATGGTCACGAGCGATAGCCGTCAGCTCATCAATAAAGCTCTTTTGGCCGTTAAAGTCATCCTCACCCTTAACGCACTTCATCAGCGAATCGATAAAAATATGTTGTACACCTAACTCAATCGCGCAATACCTGGCCATCGCTATGACTTTATCCGCTGAAGTCGTTCCCTGTTGATCGTAAATGTACATCTTGTCAGACAGGAACTTATCCATCCTGCCAACAAGTTTTTCAATGTAAGCTTTCCGATCATGAGTCATCGGTGAATCAATAAACTCACCAGCAAACTGGCGCATCATTCGCTCTAACGTCCGTTCAGGCTTCATCTCAAACGAAGCTATACAAACAGTCTGGCCTTGCTTCACCAGGTTTAGCGCAATCTGACCAGTAATCAGCGACTTGCCGCCACCATTACCACCAGCATAGACAGTTACCTCCCCAGTACGATACGCAAAACCGTTATGCGTTTTCGTCCACGGCAAAGTAATTTGATGATTAGCAGACTCAGAAAGATAGTTTTCTTTAATCGTTTCCAGCCAATCAATAGCTTTCTTAACTCGTATCGTTACGTCATTGGCATGTAGATATTTCTCTACGTCAATTAAGTCAGCCTTAACTAATCTCGCTTTCCTAGCAGCGTCAAGGTCTAATGCTCGATCTAGTATGCTCATTATTTCCCTCTATTGCGAATTGCTGTAGCGCACTCGTCTGCATAACAACCTTCCCATTTATGCTCTATTGCCTTCAAATCACATACTTTCGCGCATTCTTCCCGCTCTTCTTTAACAGAAACATCAATAATCAACCTAACCTCTTCTTCAGAATATTCTTTTTTGCCTTTAGATAAATTTCTAAAAAAATCACGCATGAAATTACTCATATCAAAAAGCACCTTACTGTTGAAATAACAAGCAAAAAAACACAAAAATACATAACTGCTTCAAAAGCAAAAATACAATATTCATCAAATTTATTCATTACGCATCCTCCGAATATTTATATCTTGCAGCATCGTTGCAAGAACAATTGAATCAGTAATGCTGGCAGAAATATGAAACTCGTATTCATTGCCTTGTATATACGCAGCAACAAAACACTCAATCTCACCGCGATCAGCTGCATCTGCTAATTCTCGTAGTATCATAGGCAGGTCGTCAGGCGTTTTCTTGCCGAACTTTGGTGTTATTACTTTCATTGTATATATCCCACGGCTTCGTTAATCCTATCAAAAGCTGTTTTAAGACGTTTTCTGTCAGTCTCTGATACTTGCCTACCTTCTGACATATCAAACGCTGCCAGAGACGTTACAAGCGCCTCAAAATGGATAATTTTCAGCAGGTCTGTTGCGTAGAACGGCCTAGCTACTGGTTTTAATCCTTGATGCTCACCTTTAAAGGCGATCTTATTTTCTTTAGGAAACAGATCAGTCATATCCATGCCTACGGCTGAAACAACTTCGTAGGCAGAACATCCAGCAAAGCATTTCAGCAGGATTCGACCATCATCAAGTTGCGTGATAGCCAGGCTAGGGCTTTTGTCGCCGTGGGCAGGACAGCAAGCAGTCCAACGGCCTTTCTTGCCTTTAACTTTCTCCAGGCGATTGAGAAGATTTCCGATCATATGACGCGCCTTCCTAGTTGGTTTACGTTAGTAGAATTGGTTTGCTTTGTTAGCCACTCTGCCTGGAAACCTCTCCAGCTTCGCAAGCACATCATTTCAAGTGCCGATTCAAAGCTTATTCCAGCTTTTGAAGCTTCGCCTCTAATTTTTTTTATGACTGTTTCCGTAACGATAGCTTTTAACGATTTGCGTTGCTTTAGCCAGTCATCCCACACTGTTTCCGAAACGTCATCTGGACGTTGAGGCGTAGTATTTGTTTTTTTCTCGGTTCTCGGTTCTCGGTTAGCATCGTTTTTAATACCTGTAGCAATGCTGCTGCTATTCTGTTGCAATGCTGTAGCATCGTTTATTGATGCTGTAGCATTTTTCCATCGCTTGTTGGCTTTATCTCGTGCTACTGTTTTTCTTTCGTAGTAGGCTTGAATTTCAGCATCGCATCGTTTCTGACGGTAAACATTTCCGTCTAACGTGAAGAATGCGTCAAGAATTAGTTGCACAGAATCAGCGGTTGAGCCTATCTTAAATGCGAGAAGTTTTGCATCGGCAGGAAGCGGTGCTTCTGTATCGTAATACATCCACAACAGCTTCAAATACACCATTGCGTCAACGTCAGATAGCGATGCTGTGTCACGGCGAAAATCACCGATATGATGATGATAAGAAAACATATTCCCCTCACGTTCTTGGGTAGTCGTTACTGAAGGAAACAGGACAGGGCGGTAACGAATCGCCTTTTCGGGAGCTACCCTAGTCCGTTCCTAAACATCATATCGTAACGCCTCGAAGCTGGCAAATTCTGCACACGTTACTTTTTGCAAACTGGCTTCCAGATCTAGATCGCTTACAACCAGGACAGAACTTCAACTTAAAGTTATAGCTCGTCTCGGAAGCTTGGCTTGACGGAGGAATAGAGAGTTTTGATCGTTCGTCGTTCAATTGGTTGTCCTCTAGGTGATTCAGTTGGGTAGGTAAGCTTCAACGGTTTGAACCAGCTTTGCTCTTGGCTTTCTTTTTGAAGCCGCTTTAGCGTTTGTTCGTATTTCATTCATGCCTCCATAGAATCGCAGCAACCAGGACAATCCCAATAGCCGCATATAGTTCGAATATATCTACAAATTCCCAAACGTCCATTGTCACCACCTAAAATTGCCGCGTCAATTGGCGCAGACAAACAATAGACAACAAGCATAAGTGTTGCAAATAGAAAATTTCTATAGAAATTGCTTTTGCTATAGAAATATTTTCGTTTGCAAAGTTTTGCGGCTGAACTATGATTCTTCCATCGCATCAGCGATTACTAGGAGCAAATATGAAAACCAAATATGACGTTGAAAACGAACTTTTTACTAGCTTGCTCAATGGCGACGTTTATGACTTCACTTGGCGTATGCCTTCAAGCCTTTACGAAGAAGAACTAGCAGAACTTCTTTATACCTGGAGCGTATTCAAGGGAAGCGCAAACTTTGAAGGCGCAATAAACCGTCACATTCAAAACATGTGCAATCGTATTGCAGAACATGTGGCAAGAATGGAAGGAATTGATGGAGACTATGTTGATGAAGACGGCAACTGGCTTGACGAATGCGACGGGTATTACGAAAACAAAAAAGACAACGAAGCTGAAAAAAAATGATGCTTAAAACAGATGATTGGCTTGCAAAATTTATAGACAAACATTGTCTTGCCGTAATTGTTTGCATCCTTTTTTTGTCAATGATTATGGATAACATATGAAATCAATTTTGGACAAAGATTTTAAATATGTGTCATCTTCCAAAACAAATATTCAAAAAACTTTTGATCGTATTCGAAAAGAGCAAAAAGAGGCTTCAAAAATTCAAGCTGTACAGGAAAGCAAATCACTCAATATTGTCATCAATAAAAAATTCGGATAAATAATGGAAAACTATCGTCAACAGCAGGAACAAGAAGAACGCCAGCAGTGGATTGTTTATGAAAAACTCCAGGCTGCTCGCATTGCGCTTCAAAGCCAAGAGCTTAAAAAGTCAGGGCATAACAAATTCGCAGGTTACAAATACTTTGAACTTGCCGACTTTCTTCCGACAGTAAACAAGATTTTTGCTGATCTGCGTCTTTGCCATACGCTAGAGTTTTATCCTGAAGTCGCCATTCTTCGCGTAATTGATACTGAAAATGGCGGGGATGCCAAGTTCTCATGCCCAATGGCAGAAGCAGAACTTAAAGGATGCCATCCTGTACAAAACCTTGGAGCAGCTATAACGTACATCACGCGCTATCTTTTGGTAATGGCGATGGCTATCGTTGAGCATGACGCTGTAGATGCATCTGAGCCTGTTGTAGAGCGCAATTCTGCAAAGCCAGTCAGCAAAGATGTATTTGACTCGATGATGGAAGAAGAAAAAGAGATGATTCTGTCGTTTGCTATGCAGGTGACAGCACTAACGAATAAGAACGACATTGATGGCGCACTTGAATACATCAATTCGTTAGAACTGGATGCACACTGGAAAACTGCACTATGGAGCCAACTTGATTCTAAGCAACGCTCTGCAATTAAGAAACTTACTGTTAAATAAGGAAAGTTATGCAATACGACAATACTAATCGTGGCATGTTGATGAAGAATCCGAATAAGACTGCCGACAATCATCCAGACTTGTCTGGGTCGATCAACATTGACGGTCAAGAATATTGGTTGTCAGCATGGACGAAAGAGAGCAAGGCAGGAAATAAGTTTCTTAGTCTATCTATTAAGCCAAAAGAAGCTAAAGCAAAGCCAGTAAAAAAACAAAGCAACGATTTTATTAATGACGATCTAGACGCTCCATTCTGATTAGGAGATTAATATGCTTAAATTGTTGATTGGATCAATGTTGGCCGGAGTCGCTACGCTGGCATGGGCGCAACAATGCTCCACGCATACATATATGTATAACGGCAAAATGGTTGTTTGCACTACCTGTTGTTATTACGGCGGTAATTGCAACACAACCTGTTTTTGATCAGCGCCGCCTAGCCGATAGTGGCGGTAATAACATCGGCATTAGCTGGCAAATCTCCCATGCTGAAGTTAATGACACCCTGGAAAGACAGGGAAAATACAAATGATCTAGCCAAGAGCGATAGGTACATTTTGTAACCGGCTATGTGTGGACTGCAACTAGATCATTTTTATTTGTAGTAAACAAAGCTCTTTAAGCATTGCTGGCGATGCGCCTGACTTGTAATCAGGAGACAGTCGGTTCGATTCCGGCAAAGAGCGCCACAAACAGGAGTAACAATGAAGCTTCTTGATTTTATTATTGGTAATTATGATCTAAAAAACGATAGGCATCTGGCAGATAAACTTGATATATCTACGCCAGTTATCAGCCGTATTCGCAACGGACATACAAAAGTCAGCGCAGAAATGATGATCCGTATTCACGAAGTTTTCGGAATTCCTATCGCTGAGATTAAATCGCTATGCAATATGCCATCGCAATCTGCTCAATAGCATTTTCAATGCTCGTTATCTATCAGCAAGACAGCTTAGTAGAAAACGCTTATAGATCAGGTTTTGATGCTGGCGTTCAGTCTATTGTTCCTGAAGATAAAGACAAAATGTGCCTTAAGTGGATGTTTGAATCAAATATGAAAACAGTTAAGAAAAGGATATGTGGGAAATGACTAGCTACGAAATTACAGAAATGGAAGTAATTAGGTGGGGTACAGCAAAAGGCATCATTCAAGACTCAGATTCAAAAACACAATTGCTAAAAGCCTTGTCTGAAATTGGAGAACTAGCAGATGCGATTATCAAACGAGACAGAGCAGGAATTATTGATGGAATTGGCGACGTTCTTGTATGCCTTACTATGGTTGCTGCTATTGAAGACTTGGATGTAAAAAAATGTTTTGCTGAAGCTTATGAACAAATCAAAAACAGAACAGGAAAAACAAACGAAAACGGAGTATTTATCAAGACGGCTTGATAGATATTCGTTTACCTCAGCCGCATCAAAGGCCAGGATTGATAAATTGCTTGCAATGCTGTCTGAAAAAGAAATGTGCGCTATGGATATTAGAGAAAAAGCGTGCATTGCATACAGCCATTCAGTAAATTACTTGAGTTATTTGCTTGGAAAAAATCTTATCTACATTAGTTCGTGGAAGCTCGAAAAGCACGGCAAACGAACTATGCACTGGCCTTATTACAAGGCTGGAAGCAAAAAATCTAAGCCAAAACCAGAAAATTTGTCTAATGCAGAAAAAAGCAAAAGATATAGGGAAAAATTAAAAAAAGACGCACATAAAGTTTCTATACAAAACGCAAAACGTAGAAACAAGCGAATGAAAGTTAAACCTGATTGGACAGCAGCATGGATTATGCAGAGTTCTTCGAGTGGGCAATGAAAGCAGATATACGACCAACAATGGATTCCTATATGGCATATCAAGCCGGCAAAGAACTATCTGAGACAAAGCTAAACGCTATGCGAATGGAAATTGAACGTCTTCACGAAATTATCCAAGAGCTCAATCACGAAATGGGATTAGGCTAATGGGACGACCGCGCAAAATCAAAACAGATGACCCTATTGAATTTGTAAAAGACAATAAACGGTCAGATGAGTGGAAGTTTTACTTTGCGGCCGCAATGTCTGGGCTAATTGCGAGGGGAGGGCTTTCTGAAGATTTGCTCATTAAAACTTGCAAACAATATGCAGACGCAGCGGAAAGGGAAATAAATGGATAATATCAATAACCCATCTCATTACAATATTGGCGGCATTGAAACAATTGATTTTATTGAAGCGAAAAAACTTAACTACAATCTAGGGAATGCAGTTAAGTATATTTCGCGATGCAAATACAAAGGCAATCAATTGGAAGACCTTCATAAGGCAGCTTGGTACATTAATCGAGAAATTGAAAACTTGATTAATGAGGCGTTTTATAAGTCTCAAACACTTAATACCTGACCCCTAAAATAAACTAATCCGTCATCTTCGCTAATAACTTCGCAAAGCTCTGGCGGCATTAGTTTGCCTTTGTAGAACGTCAGCACAGCAAAGCCAGACCTAGAGATATTGCTAGACGCTTCATGATTTCACCTATTTGGTTAATGAATCATATTGTGAATAACATTGCTTTAGCGCGACTCTCAATTGATCGGCTTCTCCAGCGAGCCTTGCAAGAAATTCTGCATCTTCTCTGTATAGCTTGTTTCCGGTACATGAATCTTGTCTAGCGTCGGGATCGTCGGGCATTTGACGACCTGGCCTGTCGCGCAAGCTGTCAACAAGAGAGGCGTTAAGAGAATTAATTTTGCGAATTTCACGGTCTTTTTCCTCTCGAATCTTGTTTGCAGATTGTTGAAGCTTTTGCTCTTTCTCCCTGGCTTGTAGTACAGCATCAGCGTGCGTCTTTGATTGCGACTCTTTGTATTGCGCAAATTCAACAGCAATAACTGATTTGCCGTCAGATCGGCCTTTAAAATATCCGCCAATAGTCAGAGCAATTGATGCTGCAATAACATAAGGAAGGATATTTATTGACCCAAACATTTTTTGTATTCCTGCTGACGGCGTTTAGTTAGTCCTGCCAATGTCTTACCTTTAAACCGATCCCATCGCAATATCTGCTCACAAGCGCCAACATAATCACCAGAATTTAGCTTTTTAACAAGCGTAGACGAACAAAATGCGCCAGAACCTATGTTATACGAAAGCGATACATAAGCATCAAATTCGTACTGATACATTGGAACTGGCGCACATCGCTTAACTGCTTGTTCAAACTCTGATGCATCGTCAAGCAATCGAACTAAAGCTCGCTCTACGCTAATTTTGTCACCTAACTTTACGTTTTCTGTAGTGCCAAAACCAATTGTAGGAACATCACCAGCAACAGGAGTATATGCGTCAGATCTATAACCCTCATGCATAGCTATCCCAACTAATGTAGCTGCGGATAATGTTAACGATGCAATCTGAATACGATTCATTCTTCCATGCGCTTTTTATGCTCACGCTCTTCTCGACGGTCTTGTTTTGCTTTGTAGTACCAATTAATTAAAAGGCCAACAGCACCGATTACGATACCAGCAAAAACGCCAAATTCACTAGAAAGAATCCACCCGACAACGCTAGTAGAAGCTCCCGTGTATGTGGCTTTACTTCCAATTGCTGCCATCGTTGTTTCATGTGCCGTCATAGTATTGTCTTTCATGATTAAGAACCAATTGCTACCCAATAAAATGAATCAGGGCCGGTTGGCGTACTTAGGTCAACGCCAGTCGTAGTCGGCGCAGATTTGAGAACAGTGGCATTATCAATACCGCCAACATCAGCAGAAACCAAAGGGGTAACTTGCACAGAATAGCAAGCAGTTGAAAACGCCGTTGGGAATGTCACTGTCGTTGTCGAGCTTCCTCCGGCAACAACACCCCATTGAATCATCAGGCCACCAGGAAACCTCTGATAGCCGTTAGTCCCAAGTGATTTCCCAAACGATGCAAGGTTGGTTAGGATAATATCGCCAGTTTGTGACGAATCGCTAGATTGACCTTTAAGCGAAGTTACGGGGAAAGTAACCGCATGAGTGTGACTTGACCCGCTGGCAGAGTTTGTTGATGTTGCGCTGAGAGTCCCAGGCGTTCCCATCGAAATAGTGCCGGTAGAAGTGATTGTTCCACCAGAAAGACCAGATCCGGCAGTAATGCTAGTTACTCCAGCCGTCCCGCCAGTTGCTTGAGCGACCCAAGAAACGTTAGTTCCATTAGTGCCGAGAACTTTATTGGCATTCCCACTTTGAGACGGCAAAAGCGCATTAATAGCGCCCGTGGCAGTTGTTGCGCCAGTTCCGCCATTAGCAATTGGCAGTTCTCCAGAAACATGCGTTGAGAGCGGAACCTTACCCCACGATGGCGCAGTAATGCCAGAAAGCAGGACGTTACCAGTTGCGCCAGCACCTGCAAGCTTTGCAAGCGTGTTTGTTCCATTGGCATACAACATATCTCCAGCAGCCACAGAACTAAGTCCAGTGCCGCCGCTAGTGACCGAAAGAACAGTCGAAAGGTTTACTGCGCCAGTGACAGACAACTCACCGCCAACTGTAAAATCATCACCAGCAGTGCCAGACTGGAAGTCTTTAAGCTGCGCCATCAGCTCACGAATGGCGTTATTGATACCAGACGGAGCGCAGCCTTCAGCAATGTTAATACCGTCAATCTCGGTATTATTTGCAGGGATGTTGCTGTATTCGCTAATCTTTGAGTTCGCCATGTTTTACCTACTCATCAAATTTTCAGTCAGACCAATCAATCCAGGAACCGCATATGGCACAGCTGTTCGCGCTCTTTGCACTGCTTCAGCAAATGATTCTGGCCGTGGGGAAAACATCATTTTTTCGCCATATTTGTAATACGGTGCAGACATAAGCCCAGTTATCGCACCAATCGTTGGGTCAACGTAAGTAGCGCCCCCTGTTAGCAATGCGCCAACCATGCCTCTAGATGCTGTTCCGCTGTCAGGAACTTTTTGTCCAAGCACAGAAACGCCGCGTTGGGCTAGTTCTTGCATTGGAGCATTGCCCCTAGCAAAAGCGCCTTTGCGGACAGACTTGTCAGATTGGCGAACAGCTTGCTCTAGTTGCGAAGGAGTAAAAATTGCTTCTTCTCCGCGAGTTTTTGCCATTGCTGTTTGCACACGAACAAAATCCTTAAATGCAGAATCAACCTTTGTTAGCTCTTTTGCGTAAGCAGGGTTTTGATTCCTCATTAAATTCATGTACAAAGATTGCAAATCTCTATAGGCATTAGCAAGCAATCGCTGAGATCCTTGCGCCGACGAATATGCTTGAGCCATGTTTCCCAAATCTTCTTTGATTGCTTGTGCCCTGCGTCCGTCAATTACTTGATTTGCCGCAAAATCAGATTTAAGCCCGTTAACGTATGTCTCAAACTCTTTTACTTCATTTGTCCCAAGCTTGCCTTTTGAGTACCTAGAAACAACAGCGTCAAACGATTTTTCTACACGCGGAGAATAAGCAATTCGCAATGCTGGAGCAATACGTTGGTATTCATCATTAATCTTTGATTCAACAAAGTTGTAAGCTTCACGACCAGTAACATTAGATCCAAGCTTTAACGTTGGATCTATGTTTCGCAAAACCTTGTTATAAACAGCAGTATTAAATTGCTCAAATTGCTTTTCTCTTGCGCCAGTAACAATGCTGCCAATAACAGGCATGCTTTCAGCAGATTGCTCTATCTTTTGAATAGCTCCACCAAACGCAGACCCCGGAGTACGTGGGATGCCTTGTTCGCGCAATGCAGCAGCTTCTGGCCTAACATTAGGCGCAAGACCTCGGCCAAGCGTACTTAGGGCCGCAGTACCACCACCACCAAAAAATACATTCAGTCACGATAAAAGGGCCTTTTTGTTTCCTCGTCCCACTCGACCACGCAACTGATGAAGATCACTCAATCCGAAGTTCTGAGCATTATTAATGATAATGGTGTTTACATTAGGGATATCAATACCACTTTCAATAATTGAAGTTGCTATTAATATATCATAGTCGTAATTAATAAAATCAAGGATTATCTTTTCCAGCTTTTCGGGTTCCATCTGTCCATGTCCCACACAGATGCGGGCATCCGGAACCAAGCGATGAATAAGCCCTTCCAATTCATAGATGTTCTGGATACGGTTATTAACAAGGAATACCTGACCATTTCGGCTCATTTCGAAATTAATTGCCTCACCAATG
>OGWN01000061.1_pt1 | contig 13836 bp, 10 predicted proteins | sample 1575921 | NCBI WGS metagenome assembly OGWN01 (sample SAMN07581531, study PRJEB24739) | freshwater metagenome
AAAATTACCCCTGGGGCTTTGCTCAAACTATTGCAAACAAGTTAGGTATTAAAGTAACAGATAAAGTACCTGAAGATAAGATTGGTTTAATGGCAGACGCTATTACTACTGTAGAGTCAGGTGGTAAATATGGTAGAAAAGGTATTAATGACCCTCGTGTTATTAAAACCCCTATTAACCCTGTTGCAGATATGCCTGAACAACAAGTAATTGAGGTGCCTTTACCCGGTGAAGAAACTAAAGAAACACTTTCTTTAGTACAATCAGACCCTGAAACTGCTAACAGAGCTATTGCTAACGTTGCTTTTGAAAATGAAGGTTCATTAGCTAAACTTATTCCTGAAGCCGCTAAACAAGAAGATCCACAAGGATTCTTAGCTAAAGCGGTTGAAAGTCTATTCGGCGATAAAGGCTTATTTAATACTCAAGAGCTTGCTAGGTTTGCCTTAGTAGCTGCTGGTGGTATGGCAATTGGCTACAACCCAGGGTTATCTCTAAGATATGCTGCTAGAGATGTGTTAGCTACAGCTGACCGTAGGGCTAGTGAAGAATTTAGAGCAAAACAACAACAAAAGCAATTTGAACAGCAAGAAGCAATGCTTGATAAACGTTTCGAAAAAGAAATGAATATTCGCAGAGATGATGCTAAGAGAGCTGAAGACAAACAACTTGAATCTGAAATGATTAAAGAAGGTCGTGATGCTGTTGCTGTTAGAAACTGGATTAAATCAGGTCAAGAAGGTGAACCACCAGCTATTAAAACATCTTCAATCCGTAATGGTAAGTCTGAATTAATGACTGTAACACAACCTATTAAGATTGGTAATCAAGTGTTTAAGCCAGGACAGCCTGTTTGGGTATATGAGATGGTACAACAAACTGGAACTCGTAAAGGTGAAACAGTTCAAATGGCTCGTATCGGGGATAAAGACGTTCCTACGGATTATCTAATGGGCCAAGGTATGTTCCTTGACAAATGGGATTCAGGTAAGTACGGGGATATGGCTAAGTTAAAACGTGCCCAAGACTTTGCTGACCGAGTTTCTGAAAAGAAAATTGAGCCTATTATTACTCAAGCATTTGGTGCTTCTAACGTAAAAGGTAGACCTAATACCGCAAGGGAAGGTGTAATAACTGCTGGAGCTGTTTCTAGTCAATTAGAAAGCTATTTTAGAAATAAGGTTAATTTAGATGATCGTGCAACTCAAGTAGAAGTTGAAAAGATTGGTATGATTGCCGCAGAACAAATGGCTTCTGATATTAAGAACGGTACATTTAAATCAGTAAATGATATCACCCCTTACTTTGCTGCAGGTGAGTTTAGGGAAAGAGCTAAAATATCTGACAAATTAATTACTTTAGATAAGAAATCTAATAAATTAATGTCAGTAGACGATGTTCTTGCTATGCGTAACGCAGTACAAGTTGCTATGCCTAAATCATCACCTGACTTAGAGATTGAAAGATTAGCGCAAGTTTGGTCAGATAACAAAAATAACCTACAAAACAGATACAAAGATTCCGATAGGAATACAGGGTTTGCATTGTTTGTTTTAGACTTTGCTAAACAAGCGCAAAACAAAAAATAAGAGGTAACATGGATAGACTTAAAGAAATACTTATTGGTATGGGAATAGACGAAAAGTCTATCCCTGAACCCTCTGTTGTGGATACGGGCACAGACAGTATTCGTTTAAAGGATGCTGACACTGTAGCCCTTCCCGATTCAACTCTTCGTTTACAAGGTATTAATACCCGAGAAACAGCTAAATTTCTTCCTGGCAAGATTGAAGGCTCTCAACTAGGTGCTAATACGCAAACGGAATTAGTTGCACAAACAATTAGAGAAGGTGGATTTAATACACCTGAGTTAAGTAACAAGAAAGATGTGTTTGGCCGAGAGCTAGGTGATCTTTACTCAGGTGGCCGCGCTCTTACTAATGAACTACTTAGTAAAGGCTACACTGATCTATATAAAGAGAACACCGAGTCACAACGGCTAAGTGAGGCATACGGTAAACTGGATCGCAGACAACGTGAGTTAGAAGCAAAAACAACTATTGCTGATGAGATGTATTATAATCTTATTGGTGAGATGTATCCTAATCAAAAAATTAGAGCTAAACAATATGCGCCCACTGCTAAGGCCTTTAACCAAGCCGATAGAGATTTGTTTATTGGACCTGCCTTGATTAGACCCGGTGAAGATGAAACAGGGGTTACCGAAACAAACTTTAAAACTGGTTTAAATATTGGTTATCAAGAAGCTAAAAAGGGTTTATTTGGTACTCTTGAAATGATTGGTGATCGCACAGGTGTAGATTGGCTACGAGATATTGGTACAGCAAATGTTCGAAGTCTACAAGATAATTTAGAAAAATTACCTTATCTAAAACAACCTGAAGCTTTTGACGAAAAAGGTGAATGGAAACTAGATACGTTAGGTAAAGTAGTTGATTTTGCTATTGGTCAAGCTGCAGTATCAGCGCCTCAAATGTTAGCAACCGTTGTATCTACATTAGCTGCGCCAGCAACTTATGGTATTTCATTATCACTTCCCGCAGGTATTTATATTGGTAGCACTTGGAACAACCAAGATGAAAACAAAAAGAATGCTACCGCTGCTATTGCTTCTGGTTTAACTCAAACAGCTTTAGACAAACTAAGTATTGGTTTTATATTTAAACCAGGCTTAGATATTACTAAACATGCTACTCAACAACTGGTAAAGAAAGAGTTAGCTCGTAAGGGTATTGTTGGTGAAGCTGCAGATGAACTAATCAAAAATAGCTTAAAAGAATCTACCAAAGAAGTTGGTGAAGCCTTACGTATCGCTACTATCAGATCCTCTATGGGGCCAGCAGCTATCGGTAAATCTGCAGCAGTTGGTGCTATTACCGAATCAGGGACAGAGTCTTTACAAGAGCTTGCAGCTTACCTCGGAGAAGAGGTAACTTTGTCTTTACCTAAAACAGATGCAGAAGCAATTAAGCTAAAGAACCGCTTATTAAACGCAGCTGTTGGTGGTGGCCTGTTAGGTGGAGTGATGAGTGGCACTAGCACTGCTGTAGCTACTTTAACAAATAGGATTTCACCTACAGAAATTACCACAGATACCGCTTTTAGAGATAAAGTCTCTAAAGAACGTGGTGGTTATGTACCATCTGCCGCAGAGCTTCAGCTAGAAGCTTCAAACAAAACAGATGTTGACATTAATACCTTAGCCTCCTTAGAGGAATCTAAAAGGCAAACTGAAGGAGTGATTGCAAAAACAGGTTCTTGGTGGGCTGATAAAGGTATTACGTCTTTGTTTGGTAAGTATAGCGGCACTATTATGAAGGGTATGCAACATGCCGATGAGTATATGGGTGCGTTATCCACTCTACTTGGGTATGGTCGGCCAGTTAATGGTAGGTCTATTGATGAGCATCAAGCCCTTTTAAGTGCTAATATTTTTAGTCGGTTTGGAACTAAGGAAGAATTACTAAGTAAGTTTAAAGGATTAAACGAACAACAGATTAATAGGCTATTTAATGATAAACAAGTCATTGAAGGTTTAGAACGTATTTCTTCTAATCTCAATTTATATCCTGATCAAACTGGCGTTCAGTTAGCTAATAGTTTAGGTATTGATTTTGGTAACAATAATCAATATAAAGATTCATTAGCAGAATATGCAGGTAGAATTAACAACCTTATTCTTGATTATAATAAAGCTACTGGTTCTGATTTAACTTTTAAATCTTTTATTGAGCAATCACCTATTAATAAAAGCATGGTTGCTAAAAAATATAAAGAATTTATTAAAGACCTAGAATTAGGGTTAAAAGTATCTGCCACTGAAGCTACTGAAATTGCTAATTCTCTATTAAATAACAGAGATAATGCTTCTATTGATGATGTGTTTAATGAAGATATTAACCCATTTACAAGTGTTACCGCTGATTTTAAGGATAAAGATGTTTTAAAGAAGGCTCTTAATGAACCAGAAAATAGAGCAAGATTTGCTAAGTATTTATCTAACGATGTACTTGACAATGCTTACTCATTAGCGGGTAGGGCAGCAGCCATTAACGTAAACAAAAATCTTATCGGTAAAAATGGTAATAGGTTGGCTGCGTTAATCCAGGCTTCTGTAAATAAGGGTACTATCGATGATAAAACTGCCTCTTATATGGCTAAAGAAATTAAAGATTTCTTAGACATGAGGGCAGGTAAATTCCACCCAATTACTAACCCTTACATTAAAGGTGCTTTAGGTACAGTAAATTTTTTATCTACCATTACATCCTTACCTTTAGCTGCTGTAAGTTCTACTGTTGAGTTTGCTCAAGTTTTTAGAAATTTAAACAAACCGCAATCACTCAAGGCATTAAGAATTTTACTTACAAGTGCTGGTAAAGAAATGTCTGCTTATCTAAAAGATATCGGACATGCTATGACTGATAGGGTTCAGATTAAGGAAGTTGCACATAGGTCTGCACTATCTAGAGCTGGCTATTTACGTGAAGGTAATACTGCACATCGTATTGATATTATGTCTAATTATTACCAACGCTGGACAGAAGGTTTCTTTAAGTTAACTGGTCTTACCTCGGTAACAACCATTACAAGAAACGCTAGACTAGCAATTGCTGCTGATGCAATTAATAATTGGTTAAATGTAGTACAAAACAATGATTACTCTTACACAGAACAGCAAGTCAATGATGCAAGAGACCATTTAGTTAGATTAGGTATTGATATTGATTTCATGACATCTTTAGATAAAGATAATGAATACAATAAAAACAAGTATGATAGTAACATGCAACTAGCAACTTTTAATTTTGTAAATGAAGCTGTTGTTATGCCATCACAACTTAATAGACCTAAGTTCTATAGTGATCCTTATTATAGTTTGTTTACTCAATTCCAAGGGTATACCTCAGCATTTACAGCAAATATTTTACCAAGGTTAATTAGTGATCTAGGTAAGGCTGGCTCTGAAGACCAAAAGAACGCAGCAGCTACTATTGCAATGATGTTTGCTTTATCTATGCTTGCCCTTTACATTAAAGACCTTATTAAGTATGGCGAATCACCACCTGAATGGCTAAAAGATGAAAAGCAATTCCAAAGGATAGTATCCCAAACAGGTATACTAGGAACTGGTCAGCGTATTTGGGATACAATCGATCCTTTAATTCCTGATCACAGCAAATACAAAGGTGTTGCGGCACAAGTTTGGCAAAACATTTCCGAACAGTCACCCCAACTTTCCTTTATTAACAAAATCGATGCGGTACTTTCTGCTCCAGAAGGTAAAGGCATTGAGAGAGGTGCAAGGCTGCTCCCAATTGTAGGGACATCTCCCGCCTTTGCAAAATATTTACAGAAAGAACTTGGAGATTAATTAATGTCAAAATTTATTAACGTTCCCCGCCCATCACCTTTACCCGAAGGTGTTGGTAACGAATTTTTACAACAGCGTATTGCTGAACAACAGGTACCAACAGTACCTATGCCTACTACGGAATCACCAAGTTCTGTACCACCACCTTTAGCTTATACCGGTATGACCGCTGAGGATGAAACAATTCCTCAAGCGGACATTGATTACTATTCTAAAGAGCGCGAGCTTTTTAAAGATGATTATTTAGATCAATTTGGGGTAGATACTTACGGTGATTTATACCCTAATGAAGGTATAGGTGCTGGTCGTTCTTTCTTAGATAAAGCTGGTAATGAAGTACCTTACGACCAAGTTATGCAAATGAGGCAGCAAGAGATAGAAGCTCAGCAACAAAGAGTTATGTCTCTTTCCCAGCTAACTCGTATGAAAACTGTAGAGGATTTGAATGCTGCCATTGGTGACGGGGTAGTAAAACCAACAGTAGCTTCTGTACCGTTAAGGGCATCTAAAGATATTGGGCTGGCTCTTGCTAACATGGAAATTAAAACCCCTTCTGGTGAAACTCAAAACGGGTTAGCTAGGTTAGCTGATGCCTATGGAGTAACTACTCGTACTGCAGCTAATATGGGTACTTTATCTATGACTACCTTAATGCCCTTAGCTGTAGGTAATGCTAAAAGAATGAAGCCAAGAGTTTCAGATGAAGAAAGTTCACAGCAAGAAGCTGATTTCTTTGATGAAGAAGCTAATAGCACTTTAACAGGTATTAACTCTTTATTAAGCGAAGACTCCCAAGAAGGCCCATTAAATTTAAATTATGTTGGTGGGCTATTAACTAGAGAGTCTTATGAGACAGCCGTTGGTAGAATGGCCAACGTGTTTAGAAAATCAAGAAATGCAGTAGATGCACAAGGTAGACCTATTAATCAAGCTACAGTACCTTCTGCAAATATTTCTAACACAGAAGCTGGCGCGGCTTATGTGCAAAGCCAAATTGATTCAGGCTATTTAACTGAAGTTAATGTTAAGGGGGTTATGGCTGTAGTACCTACTAACAAAGGTTTAGACTACTACAAAGACACAAAAGAATTAGAGCACGCTATTACGGGTAATTTATCTGCTCGCTCACAAAAAGTACCGGTAGATGATACTGGTGAGTTGGTAGGTGCTGCAAGAGTTATGCGCCCTGGTGATATGAAAAAACCAGGTTATCAACCGTTAACTCAAGTAGCTGAAGCCGAAAGAGTTGCTGGTAGTATTGGTAAGTTATCTTCTTCAGTTAAAGGCTTTCATGCCCTTAACATGTTTAAAATGCTTTTAGATCAAATCATTAACAATGGCGTACCAAGCGAAGGTAACGTTGGTATGATGCCATTTTTTAAGATTACTAATGACGATTTAGAAGATGCTAAATTAGATGATAACGATTCTAATAAGAAAAATTCTTTAAAGAATAAATTAAATCTATTAGCAAGTGAGTTCTTTCATCAAGCAGGGTTTATGGCAGATGGTACTCCTAACTTTACTAAATATAGAGATGACTACTCTACTCATCGCTTGTACCAAGATGCTGTAGACTTTAACGAACAGCGTAATAAACTTACTCGCGCTTTAATGGTTTACACAACTAAACCTATGATTGTGTCTGGCACTAACTATCACGAAAAAGGTATTAGTCGAGAAACAGCTACAGCACTTTGGAAAAAGATTGGTAGCAAAGCTAGAGGAAGAGACTTTAAATTATCCCCTGCTGAAAGAGAACTTTCTTTCTTAGCTATTATTGGTAGAGCACTTAACTCTGGTAAGTTTGCAGGTACTGGTGTTAAAACAGAAAACATGACTGTACCAGAAATGTTAATGACGGTTACACCAACATTCTTAAAGAATGCCGCAGCTATTGGTAGACAACTACGCTCTTTAGTCCCGTCTTCTAACAAAGAAATTGTTAATGAAATTCTTAGTGTAGCTAAAGTAGTAGATAAAACCTATAACCGTGGTGCTAAAAATATACCTGGTGATTCTAATCTTATCAAGCCTATTTACACTGAAACTATGACTGAGCCACAGCGCAATGCTATGCTCGCTTGGTTAAATAATTCAGACCGGGATAATTATGGCTATACCTTACAAGCCTACTTAGATGCAGCAGCATACTTAGATGCCAAAGAACAAGGTAAACCATTCACTCCAAGAACTACTGTAGCTATCGACATGAACTCCGCTGGGCGTACTTTCCTGGCTATGGACGTTGGTAAAGAGAATATTCTTACCCGAGTAGGTTTAATTTGGGATACATTTACTGATCGTGAATGGCAAGATGTTACTGGTGGTAAAGACCCAAGAGCTTTCTTTACAGAAGTTGCTCTAAAAGAAGGTTTAGAATCTGCTTTTGGTATTTCAGACCAAGAAAAATTAAGAGCTTGGAGAGCAGCTTTTGCTAAGTTCGATGGTGACAAGGACTTTAATAAAGCTTTTGGTAAGAAGGTTTTACTTACTACTGACTATGGTAAGCCAATGATGTATCACTACGAAGAAGCAATGGCTTTCTTAAATGAGTACCCATCGTTTAAAGATGAAATGTTAGAGTTTTATAACAACGACTATAAAAAGCTTGTTGAAGACCTTAACGAAATTTATTTTAAAACGTTAGCCAAGGCAGGTGATGACTGGCAATATGCTTTACCAAAACAAATTGTTGAGTTAATGCAAATGTTTGGTCGTGTACCCGCCCCAGTGGGATTTCACGGTGAGCGTATTAGCATTGGTAAATCTGGTGTCTACGATACTGAGCAAGAAGTAGAAATTGCAGGTAGATTAGGCTCTGTTAAAAGAAAACTAAAAGGCTTTAAAGAATTAGATCCTGAAGCAAAAGCTAAAGATAAAGGAACAAAAGGTTTTGATGGGGCAAAAATTGAACCACCAGGGCCAGGTACTGCAGCTAGAAATGGTATTGGTCCAGTTATGGGTCAGTATCGTGAATCTATGGTAATGATGGAAACAATGCGGTATATTAACGGAGATAAGCAACCATTTGAAATGCTTAATATGTCTCCTGTGTTTGACAACTTTATCTTAGACGCTGATAGTTACTTAATGACAATGTATGTTGCTAACAACATTGTTGTTCCTCGTATTCTTAAATGGGATATGGCTAAAAACTTTGAAGATGATTTTAATTTACAAATGTCAGAGATTGATAAAGAGTTATCTAAACAAGGTAACACCTTTGTTATTAATGACAAATCACCGTACAAAGGTATGCTTACTGTTTTAGACCGTAATTTAGGCTATATCTTAAAGAAAGAAAAGTTAGGTGAAAAGCTAAGCGAATCTGAAAAATTATTTAAAGACAGATTATTAGATCCAAAATCAGGTTACTCTAAACCAGAAAATAGACCTGATAATGTTGTTCTTACAAGAACTCAAATAAACAGTTTATACAAAGCCATGCTTATTAAGTTTGATGTAATGAATAAATTTAAAAAGTGGACTAAAGATCTACAGAATACCCGTAAAGACGCACTAATGAAGATCCTCAATAGAGCAAGTAACGGCGATATTTATTTCTTTACTTAATTGTAAATAAAAAACCCTACCAGGAGTAATCCTAGTAGGGTTATTTTTTTTTTAAATCAAACTATTATATAGTTTTAAAGCGTCCTGACGATATTCATCAGCAGCTTTAGTTGCTTCTTCTTGCGTATAATTAAAACCAGTGTTAGGGTTTTTAACCCCAGTTAGCCCTGAAAGATTTTGTTTGTAAATCTCATTAATAACATAAGGGCCAATTTCTTTCTTATATAGTAGACTATCTGGAATATTAATACCAATCTCACTCATATCAGCTTGGAATTCCCGATCATCATAGGGATTACCTCGCAGTGCTTGCACATTATAACTTTTCATTTACATGACTCCAATTTCCACTTAAGTTTAGATACACCAGTCATATAATCACCGATGTAAGTTTCTAAAGCACCATGCCCCTCTCTACCTGCTTCATCATAAAGAATTTGAGACACAGTGAGGATATCCTCTAAAGACTCTGAAAGATCAGATAGCATGGCTTCATCTGTTTTAGCTTTATTATCTAAACCAAAGTTAGATTCGTCTGCATAGTCCTTAAGACTAGTCATACACATACTACCCATTTGACGGCATTGCTCATTTAGATCGTCATGAGCCGTGTTTAAATACTCATATACCTCTTGAAACAAAGAATGATATTGAGGAAAATTAGGACCAGTAACATTTAAATGATATACTTGTGCTTTAAAGTACACAATAAAATTATCACTGATCAGTGTTCTTAGTTTGTTCTGACAACTCATCTTGTTCTTTCTTCTGTTCAGGTTGTTCTACTTTCTTTTTACCGAAGATAGTATCCCAATTACTCATATATTGTTCTTCGTTTGTAGGACGTCGCCCACTACCTTTACCACTCATAATAGTAATTCCTTATTATTTCAATCGTAGAAACGTTTGTTTTGATCAGGTAATACCCTACCCCATCCCATCTCTATATAAAGGCTTTCTAGTTCTAAATTTAACCAATACGCTTTATCATCGTTAATAATTTCTTCAGAGGTAAGATTATGGTTTGGCTCCATATCTTGAATATCTACTTCAGATATCATTTAAAGCCTCCAACGATTCCACTACACTAACTTTAACCTTAGATTTCTTCTTACCAGCTTTACCTTCAAGATATTTAGGAGCTGATTCTTTAATCCATTCCTCGAATGTAGTTAATTCTTTAATTAAAAGGTCTAATTTATATAATTTATCCTTAATAGACTTCTCATCCCACATGTACATGTCAAGATCGATTCGCCTATTACAATCTGAGATAGCAATAGTGCAGTCAAAGGAATAGTCTGAATAAGAACCGCTAGCTTCAAACGCTGCCATACCAGCAGACTTGTTTAAGAACTTTCTTGAGTGATAAGTCTTTTTCATTTATAGATTCCAAGTAACAGCTTTAACAGCCCACATTTGAGAGGTTTGTAGTTCAGTAATAGCTACACTGTACATTCGTTTTACTTCAGCATTATTTGTATCATTACGCCTGTTATTAAGTGCATCAACCAAGTAAGCGTATAAATCTTTTAAATAAGCTACTTCTGTATTTCCACCTGGATTAAAAGATACACCACAAGCGCGTTCACCAAATGTTAATTCATCGTTATTCATTTATAATACCTTAGAGTTAATCTGGCGTCTCTAGAGTGATTCGAACACCCGACCCACAACTTAGAAGGTTGTTGCTCTATCCAACTGAGCTATAGAGACAATGGTGCGCCTAACTGGACTCGAACCAGTACGGATATACCGGGAGATTTTAAGTCTCCTGTGTCTACCAATTCCACCATAAGCGCAAATAAAGTGTGGGTATACGATCCCACAAACGCTTATCGTATATCGTTGATAAGTTGAACGGACGCTTTTAACCATAAACGACTATGGCCCTAAGGTAGTAGGATAGGGATTCTCTATGTGTATGTTGTACTATGTACTCACCGATCAAGTGGGTTGCGCCCACACGCCTTTATCATTGGTACGGTTACTTACAAGCCGCTGTTCTCCCTTACACATTAGGGTATTGCTTTCTTTGGCTGACAGAGAATATTCTTTGGTGCTGCCTGAAAGAATCGAACTCTCATTTCCGGACTACAAAACCGGAGTTCTACCATTAAACTAAAGCAGCAATGTTCTTGGCTCCGCATCTGAGATTCGAACTCAGCTAACCAGTGATTAACAGTCACGCCCATGCACCTAGCTCGGGTTCTGCGGAATAGGGTGTACCTCTCATACACCTGATGTTTCGTTTTGTATACCGTATAACATATACTACGGTTTCGACTGGGACTGCAGGACAGTTCCTATTAGGAACCGACTACTAGATTTGTAAGAATTGTTGTAGCTTTTCTACATTAAATCCTACAATAGTTTTACGAACAGAATTATCTTCATTTAGCATAATCAATGTAGGTACGCTACGAATACCATATTGTTCGCACATTTCCTTATTACCATCAATATTTACCTTAACAATTTCATGGTCAATATCTTGCTTATCAAGCCATTCACCCATTGCTTTACATGGACCACACCAGTCAGCTTCAAACTTTAATACTTTCATTATTACACCTTATTAACGTACAGGGCAAGCACCAGTAGCGCAATCATCTTCTAGACCAAGATCACTGGCAGAATCAATACTAGTAATTAGCTTTGTTTTAGATACGAGTTCATCGTATTGTTCTTTGGTAATTTCTTCCAGAGGTGCCTGATCAAAACCATGATCATTATGCAGTAAGAAAGAAAGTGTTTTGTGTTTAGTAGCAAAGTTTTCATATAGGTATTTCTTAATGGTATCTAGTTCTTCTTTCTTGTAGTAAACAGTACAAGATACAGAGTTATCTGACCATTCAGTTTGTAGTCTAGATACATAACCTAACAGTTCAATAGCACTAAGATCATTAGCCACAATAGCGGACTCAGAATGAGTAAAAGGGAACTCAACAACAACAGTACTGTGGTCATCAGATCCATCAAATCTTCGAACATACTCAACATGATAGCCATTTTCTTTACAGATGTTTACAAGAGGATGCTCTGCTGCAATACGAATACGGCGAATCATATACTTAGCGTAAGCAGGATGTACACCGGGAGTTACGCCGGGTAGTAGTGATAGTGTACCTGAAGGTTTAACTGTTGTTAGTTTAATAGATTCAGGAAAACCTTTTAATTTAGAATACTCTTTGTCTAATGCTCGTAGGTACTCATAAGTATCACTTAACCAACTACGTTGTTCTTCAGTTGCTTGTAGGTACCCAGTAACGCCAAGGCCCATACGCATGTTTTTGTTTACAATAGCAGCTGTTTCTTCAAGACCTTTAGCTGGTAGTGCTAGTGAATGCTTAACAATACGATACAGTAAACCAGAAGCATTCATTAGCTCTGCTTTGCTTGTAAAGTTAGGTAAGAAGATTTCACCAAGAGCACATGTCTCAAAGTTATTTAGTGACTGTTCTGCACAAGGATTATAAACAATAACGTCTGGATCAGGGTATTGTGTTTCACCAAGACGACCTACTTGACGGGATAGTTCTAGATTAATTAAACCGTATGGTTCACCTTTACCTTCATAACCTGCCCAAAATTCTTCGGGTAGTTGCGACTTACCATCCCAAACAATACTGTTGTTACTCATTGCACGCCAGTGAGGAATGTTACCCAAATCCCAACGTTTAGCGTTAAGGTATTCTAGGTCATCTGCATCTCCAAGAGCAATCTGAGCAGATCGACGAACATTACCAGCCACTACAATAGAGCCAATGATATTCATAATATCTAGTACATCTACAGGGCGTAGTTGTTTACCCTTACGTGCTTCGATAACACCACTAATTTCATTGATACCTTTAACAAGAATCTCTGGGCCAGAAGCAGTACCACCAAAACCTTTAATTGGAGCACCGGCACTACGGATAAGTTGTGTTGAGTAAGTGAATGTTGTTTTGTGATTAGCTAGGAAAGCTGCTTTAAGAGTTTTACCTAGTAACTGTACCCAACCTTCCCGACTGTCTGGAACAATAAAGTCAGCTGAAGCGTTATCTTGTCGAGTAGGTGCCTTAAACCTTTTGTTTACTACAGGTAGTTTAGATACATGCTCACGTTGGATGTTATAGCCAACACCACTACCAAGCATTAGCATGTCCATAGCCCAAGTAAATGGACGAACAGGCTCATCAACCACACATCCAGCACAGTTCTGTAGAGAAGGTAAACCATAAGTACTTACTGTTTTAGTACCTAGTTGCCACAGGAAACGACCTGCTACTGAAATTTTAAGACTCATCATATAGTCTTTAAGGGCCATAATCTCTTCTTCACTAAAACCACAGTGGAGTTGAGTCAAAGAAGCAGACAAGACCCGGTCAATAGTATCTTCAAACTCTTCTGTTTTACCTTTACCTATATCACGAGCATATGTACGCTTATAGGTTAGGTAGCCTACTGTTGACCAAGGTGTTTGTTGTGTCATTATAAAATCCTTTTGTTGTTATGTGTTACGGTATTAGGTACCGACTCATTGAAGAATTAGTAAAAAGAGAATAACTAGTATTACAATAGCAGTAGTTAACAAAAGAAATACTCCGAGTTAGTTAATTCTGAGATATCTAGATTACCAAGCTCAGGTTGCTTGTAATCAAACGTATCTTTGTTTAGCATCAATGTATCTTGTAGGATGTCAAAGAAATTATCTACATCATACTGAGCAATAAAGGTTTGCTTAGTTACTTCTTGTAGAAAATCCACTTCATCAGCATGGGTACTGAACGAGTCATGAACAGCACCGAATGAACCGTTGAAAGCAACAATAGTATTAGCCATATGAGCAGCATCATAGGAGTGAACAACGTTAGGGCTAA
>OGWN01000062.1_pt1 | contig 13803 bp, 13 predicted proteins | sample 1575921 | NCBI WGS metagenome assembly OGWN01 (sample SAMN07581531, study PRJEB24739) | freshwater metagenome
CTCAAATATAAACTAAAAGAACTAAACATTCCTCACTACTTTACATTACACTATCACGATGAGTTAGCTGTAGTAGTTAAAGATGAACATGCAGAACAAGTAGCTGAACTATCTATCCAAGCATTCACTGAAGCTCCAAAAGAGTTTGGTGTAATGTGTATGGGTGGTGATGCACATATCGGTAAGAACTATGCTGAAGTACACTAATGAATAACGATCAATTTGAAGTAGCAATCATTGATGCAGACTCTATTCTGTATCAGATTGCACATTACCAACCATCTCCTGCTCTATGTAAGAAAGACTTTGATAACCGGCTAAAAGAAATTATGTCGGATGTTGAAGCACTTAATGGTGCAGTGTTTATTAAGGGTAAAGATAACTTTCGATATCATGTAGCAGTAGACTATAAAGGTAATCGTAAAGATACTATTGAGCCTGAAGTAAAAGACCGTATAGAAATGCTTTACGAATACGCTAAAGACTTTTGTATTGAGTCTGATCAAGCAGAAGCAGATGATTATTGTGGTATTGCAGTAACACTAGCTCAGGAAGAAGATAAGTCATATATCATTTGTCATATTGATAAAGATCTTGATATGATTCCTGGTTGGCATTACAACTTTAGAAAGAAAGAGTTCTATGAGATTGATGTACCAACAGGATACTACAATCTTATGAAACAAATTCTTACTGGAGATGCTACAGATAATATCCAAGGTATTAAAGGTATGGGTCCAAAGACCGCTGAAAAGATTCTGAAAGATGTAGCCCATGAGTACATGTTTGATAAGGTAATTGATACCTATAAGCTCAAGTGTGGATCAAACTGGGAACATGAGTTCCACAAGTCAGCTAACCTAATTTATATTCGTATGGACAGTGATGACCTACGACCACTATCATTTGAAGAACTAAAAGAAAAACTATCATGGAAGACTACGGACACTGGCATCCACTCACAGACAGACCAAACGATGCCTTCGGATTTATCTACTACATCGAAAACCTCGAAACAGGAAGACGATACATTGGAAGAAAGCAACTAATAAGTGTATCAAGAAAACTTAAACCAGGAGCAAGCCGAAGAACTGTCACGCGTAAGGAATCTGATTGGCGAAACTATCGATCCTCTTGCAAAGAACTCTTGGATGATATTGAACTCTATGGACTTGAAGCATTTACATTTGTTATCTACAAGTGGTGCATCGGACCTGGAGATCTTACATACAGCGAAGTTGAAGAGCAATGGGAATGTAAGGTGTTATCAAGAGATGAACTACCTAATGGCGAACGTGTGTGGTACAATGGTAACATTGGAGCAGTAAAGTTTTTAAAACCAAAGAGTTATGAATAAGAAGCGTAATCAACCAAAAGATTTAGAAGAATACGTTAACTTTAAACAAGAGTTTGAACAACAATATAAACAAAAGAAATATACACAGAAACAAGCTAAAGAACGCCGAAGAATGATTCGGGAAATGAAAGAAGATCAAGAGTACTGGAACTAATATGTCCCGTTGGTATCATGCTCCATGCCCTAGATGCAGTTCATCTGATGCTTTCTCATACAAAGATGACGATGAATGGGGTTTCTGTTTTAGTTGTAACAAATCCTCTCCAATTAACCCTGAAGTAAAAGCTTCTACATACAAAGAGAATTATTCCGTGCATACCCTATCTGAAATTGAATCATACGACACACGCGGTTTTCAAGAGCGTGATATCAAGAAAGTAGTTGCAGCGCATTATGGTGTTAAAGTTTCTTATGCTGAAGATGGTACTATCGCTAGTCATTTCTATCCATACACTAAAGACGGAATGGTGGTGGCTTATAAAGAACGACAGCTACCTAAAAAGTTTATCATTCACGGAGACTTTAAAGACGTACAGTTCTTTGGTCAAAACACCGTTGCTGGTGGTAAACGAATCGTTATCGCCGAGGGTGAACTTGATGCTTTGGCAGTTGCTCAAGCGCAATACGATAAGTATCAACGATTTTATCCAGCGGTGGCGGTCCCATCGGCTAGCTCTAAGTCACTCATCCTTTCACAACGGGAATTCCTACGTAACTTTGATGAAGTAGTACTTGCTTTTGACATGGACGAACCCGGTCAAAAAGCTGCTCAAGAAGCCGCTAAGATTATTGGCTACGATAAAGTAAAAGTATGTAGCTTCCCTGAGAAAGATCCATGTGATGTATTAATGAAGCATGGTTCAGATGCATTAATGAAGTGTATCTTTGACGCCAAAGCTTTTAATCCAGCTGGTGTAATTAAAGGTGATGATATCTGGGAACAATACAAAGTAAAAGATTCTATTGTTTCTGTACCTTATCCACCATGCTTAAATAACCTTAATGATAAACTAAAAGGCATGCGTCAAGGTGAAATCGTACTGTTCACTTCTGGTACAGGTTCTGGTAAGTCTACTGTTATTAAAGAGATTGTTCTGGATATCCTAGAGAACACTTCTGATATGGTAGGCATGGTATCTTTAGAAGAATCTATTGGAGATACTGCAGAAAAGTTTATTGGCATGCAGCTCCGTAAGAACCTTAATGAAGAAGAAATCTCTGATGAAGCTAAATATGAAGCATTCAAACAAGTGTTTGGTGATGAACGCTTAGTACTTCTAGACCATCAAGGTTCTGTAAGTGATGAGTCACTAACAGACAAGATGGAATACTTAGCGCTAATGGGTTGTAAGTATATTATCTTAGATCACATTACTATTGCTGTCTCTGAAGGTGCTAAGGGTAAAACAGGTAATGAAGCAGTAGATGCTTTCATGTCTGACCTACTTAAGATGTGTAAGAAACATAACATCTGGTTAGGTGTTATCTCTCACCTACGTAAAGGTGAAAAGCCGTTTGAAGAGGGGCATATGCCCGATATCGATTCAATCAAAGGTAGTGGATCAATTAAACAAATTGCATTTGATATTATTGCATTCTGTCGTAACATGGTAGCTGAAGATGAACGCACCCGGAACACTATTAGGTTTCGGGTTTTAAAATCACGGTTTACAGGTAAAACTGGTGATGCTGGTAGTGCCTTTTATGATAGTAAAACTACTAGACTTACTCAAGTAAACTTTGTAGATTTTGCGTGATTAGATGGTACCTAAAAAGGAAGGGAACCTTTCCCTTTTAATTTTAGGAGATAAATATGAGTAAATATTATGTGTATCAACATGTTAATTCAGAAGGTGAAATTGTTTATGTGGGGAAGGGTAGCACAGGCCGTGCCTGGGATATTAAGGGTAGAGATATTGAGCACATTAATTGGATGTGTACTCAGTTACCATTCTTAAATGTAATCATTGTCAAAGCTAACATGCTAGAAAGAGAAGCTTTCTGGTTAGAAAATGAACTTATTCACGAGCTTAGTCCTAGGTTTAATAAGTCGCTTAGTAAATACGGCCAATCAAACCCTAACTACAAACATGGTAAGCGTGCTAACGTAAAAAGAAATCCCAAGTTTAAACCAAATGGTGAACTAAATCCTAACTATATCCCTAATCTTAAACCGGGTAATAGCTCTCGTGCTATAATTTGTACAACAACAGGTGAAGAGTTTCCATCAACTAAGGAAGCTGCCTTTGTTATGGGATTAGATCCTAGTGGTATTACTAAGGTTCTAAAGGGAAAAACAAAAGCCACAATGGGCTTTCAATTTGTCTACAAAACATAAATGAATCCACTACAATATCTTACTGAACGTGTATCGAAGATTGTTCTTAACTCAGATAAGATCCAAAATGAAGGTGCCCGTCTTCTGGCACATCATGCAACATGGGAATACGACCTTGAACGATTTATCAACGAGTCCTGGGACTCCCTTCTTAAATACTGTATCCGAAACAAGAATGCAACTCATTCGGCATCTGTCAAGCTCACATTTGCTTCTGACCTTATCGGAAAAAGAATTGCAAGAGCTATCGGTGCTGATGAAACAGACATTAAAACAACTCTATCTCTTGGAGACCTTCTGCTTGAAACATTTCTTCAAGACGGATTGATTGATATCTTTCGTGAATATGAAGGCCGTAAGGCACCATACCTAGTTCGTATTGTGAACATGGATGATGACATTAAGCCTACTCTTATCGGAACATCCTTTGAACCGCTACTACCCATTGCTGGCTTATACAGCCCACTAACTAAAGAACCTTTTATTAAGGGCTGGACTAACAGCAAACTATTTCATGAGTACCTATCACAACCATTCATCAAGAGTCTAGAAGGGCTACGGCAACAACCTTGGGTACTTAACCAACCTGTACTGTCTGCAATGAAGAGTGTAACACCGGCAGAAGTACTAGAACTAGTTGATGGAGATGGTGTTATCCGACACTACAACATCCACCATGAGAATCTTGAACTACCAAAGAAACTACTACACACTGATGGTACTAAGTTTCTAGGTAAGAAAGACCCTAAACTACAGCGTATGCTCAGTAAGTACTTTGAATACACTCAAGTCATTAAGAAAGCAGAATTAGTTGGCAACAAAACGTTCTACCAAGAAGTCTCCTGCGACTACCGTGGAAGAGTATACTACGCCGAGTCCTTTCTTGAATTCCAGGGTTCAGACCTGGCTCGATCCTTGTTTCTTTTTGCTAACAAGAAACGGGTCTCGGAGAGAGGGTACTACTGGCTTTCAGTACATGCTGCTTCCTGCTACAATCAAAGTTTCAGTATTGATGAAGTATCTAGACATCAATTCACCACGGATTACAAAGAATATCTTGAAGCAGAAGGGCTTGACACAATATCAGTAGACAAAATGACTCTTAAGGATAGAGCTATCTGGGTTAAACGTAATCTAGAATTCATCCTTAACACTGCTCGTACTAAAACAATCCATCAAGACGCTGAGAAGCCTTATAGCTTTCTAGCTGCTTGTATCGAGATTGCTGGGTACCATAAAGCTAAACTACTACGTCAGGAATACTTCTCTGGACTACCAATCCCTATTGACGGTAGTAATAATGGATGGCAACATCTAGCAGCTATGTCTAAAGATAAACAAGCAGGTACTTTAGTATCCTTAGTGCCCACTCCTATTCAGAAAGACTTTTATGTAGCTGTAGCTAAAGAACTAATTCAAATCATGCCTCAATGGTTTGAAGAAAAGAAAATGCCTATGAAGCATATCCGTAAAGGTATTGCTAAACGAGGCTCCATGACCCGTGCATACTCAGCTGGTAAACAACGTATTGCTAAGAACATGTATGACGATTGTCACGTAGAGGGTTTTACTGTTAAGTACGGTATCCGAGAAGATGACTGTAATTTACTAGCTAACAATCTTATTCAAGCAATCAATACTGTATGTGCTGGTCCTTTAAAAACAACTAAATACTTACAAAAGATTGCAGAACATGAACTCAATAGTGGAAGGAATCATCTTACTTGGCACACTCCTAGCGGGTTTCCTGTTGTTTATAAAGCTTATCTACAACATGAACGGAAACAACGAGGTACAATTAAAGGTATCCAAGGTAATAAAGACGGTCGTGTCATGCATGTCATTAAAGTCGATGTACTTAACAAAGAAACTGGGGAACGTGTACCTTGTCGGCGTTCTTTTGCGTCTGGTGTTAGCCCTAATGTTGTTCATTCCTATGATGCTGCTCACATGGCTAACACTATTGTTGCTTTCAATGGCTCATTTGGTGCAGTTCACGATTCATTTAGTACCCACGCTGATGAAGTGGATTTTCTACAAGAAGTAACTAAGCAAACATTCATTGCCCAATACGATGTAGATAATTTCTTTGACATTCTTCAAGATACTTTAATGTTAAATAAGAATACCTTTGAATATTCACAACCAGAACTTGGTAACTTAAATGTATCTGAAGTTATTGATTCTGAATACTTTTTCTGCTGAGCCGGTACCTAATACCGTACAACAATTAACAACAAGGATTTAACAATGACACAACAAACACCCTGGTCTACCGTAGGATACCTAACATACAAGCGCACATATGCCCGTGATATGGGCAAAGGTAAGACAGAAGAGTTCGAAGATACTATTGACCGTGTACTGTCAGCATCTATCACTCAGCTACACTGTGGTTTTAGTGAAGAAGAAATCATGGCGCTAAAAGACTACATGATGGGTTTAAAGATTTCAGTAGCGGGTCGTTTCCTATGGCAACTAGGTACTAAAACAGTAGGTACATATGGTCTACCTTCTCTACAAAACTGTGCTGGTTGCGTAGTAGATGAGCCTGTTCGTCCTTTTACTTGGGCTATGGATATGCTAATGCTAGGTAGCGGTGTTGGCTATAACATTCAACGTGAGCATGTATCTAAACTACCAGTAGTAAATAAGAAATTTAAAACACCTACTCGACAAGATAACGCTTCGGCTGACTTTATTGTTCCAGATAGTCGTGAAGGTTGGGTACAGCTACTAGGTAAAACTCTTAAGGCAGCTTTCCTAGCTAACCACAAGACAACATTTACTTACTCAACACAACTTATCCGTAGTGCTGGTGCCCCTATTAAAGGTTTTGGTGGTACAGCTTCTGGCCCAGAGATTTTAGTTAAAGGTATTACCGAGATTAGCTCTGTAATTGAAGCTCGTAAAGGCAAACAACTACGATCAGTAGATATCCTTGATATTATGAATATCATTGGGTCTATTGTTGTTGCTGGTAACGTTCGAAGGTCTGCTCAGATTGCCCTTGGTGATTCTGATGATATCGAATATCTGAACGCTAAACGTTGGGACTTAGGTAACATCCCACATTGGCGAGCAATGAGTAACAACAGTATTGTTTGGGATGGTAAGTCAGAATTACCTGAAGAATTCTGGGCAGGATATGAAGGTAAGGGTGAACCTTATGGTCTAATTAACCTAGAACTATCCCGTAAAGTAGGTCGTTTAAATGAAACAGAATACCCTGATCCAGACGTTATTGTGTACAATCCGTGCGCTGAACAGTCTCTAAACAACTTCGAGACATGTGCTCTTGGTGAAATTTTCCTACCTAACTTCACAAGTAAGGCAGAGTTAATGAACGCATCAGGTCTACTGTATCGTATTGTTAAACACTCTTTAGCTTTACCTGCTAAAGGTTTGGAAGAGACGGCAGCAATCGTAAATAAAAACATGCGTATGGGTCTTGGGATTACAGGATACCTACAAGCAACTGAAGAACAACGTAGTTGGTTGTCAGAAACATATGATTACCTACGCGCCTTCGATAAAGCATACTCTAAACTAAAAGGTTTCCCTGAATCAATTAAGCTAACAACAGTTAAACCATCTGGTACTTTATCACTACTTCCCGGTGTAACTCCCGGTGTGCATCCTGCCTATGCTAAGTACATGATTCGCCGTATCCGTATTGCTGCAGAACATCCACTAGTAAATATCTGTAAAGAAAATAGTTATCATGTTGAGTATGTTCGCCGATTCGATGGCTCTGACGATCGCAGTACAGTGGTGGTTGAGTTCCCGTTCACTCACTCTGAGAGTGCTATCGTTGCTAACGATCTTAGTGCTATTGATCTATTGGGTTACGTATCTCGTTTACAAACTGAATGGTCAGATAACTCAGTAAGTTGTACTGTATACTACAAGAAAGAAGAACTAGATACTATTAAGAAATATCTATATGAAAACTTTGCTACTAAACACAAAACACTTTCTTTCTTACTGCATAACGACCATGGTTTTGATCAGGCACCTCTGGAAGAAATTACCAAAGAGCGATATGATGAACTCGTATCTAAAACAAAGTTGATTACTAGCATTGATTCTGCTTCAGATTTAGGTCTTGAAGATGAATGTGCTACTGGTGCTTGCCCAATTCGATAAGGAATACAAATGAAGATCTTAAAATTTTATGCTGACTGGTGTGGCCCCTGTAAAGAGCTATCTAAGTGGCTGGATAAACAAGACCATGGCTACGATGTTGTTGATGTTAATATCGAGAACAACCGTGAAATGGTAGAGCATTACGGTATCCGTGGAGTACCTACTATGATTATGCTAGACAACGATGACTCTGTAAAGAAAACTATTGTTGGTTTTAACATCCCGAAAGTAGAACAATTTCTACAGATTTAATAGTCGGTTCCTAATAGTAAATATTTATTCATTACAACGGAGGTTAAATATGAGTAATAAAATTAAAAATGAACAATTAGGGATGCCTTACGGTACTGCTAGAAATCGTTTGATTAAATCAATTATGTTTGCCAAGGTAAACGAACAAAGCATAAAGGTCATACCTTCAAATATAAATATTAAATCCTATACCTTAGGACTGTTGTCGCTACAGTAAAGGCGTCCTATGTAGCACCCGCATAGTAAAATAAAGGGTGCAACTTATATGTGCTTGTGGTGGAATTGGTAGACACAGGAGACTTAAAATCTCCCGGTATATCCGTGCTGGTTCGAGTCCAGTCAGGCACACCATGTCCCGTTAGCTCAGTTGGATAGAGCAACAGCCTTCTAAGCTGTAGGTCAGTCGTTCGAATCGACTACGGGATGCCATCAACCTAAGGTAATAGATGTATGATCTCTGAAGTAGACATCCAGGATATGGAACCCAACTATAACCTTACGTCAGAAGAAATTATTAATGATGATAAGGCATATTGGTTAAATATGGAACTAGAAAGTCTTTATGTAGAGATGGGATGGGGTAGGTTATCACCTGATCAAAACAAACGTTTCTACGATTGAAATAATAAGGAATTACTATTATGAGTGGTAAAGGTAGTGGGCGTAGACCTACTAATGAAGAACAATATATGAATAACTGGGATACTATTTTTGGTAAGAAGAAACCAGTTGAAGAAAAAAAGGAAGAAGATGCAAAGCAAAAACAAGATTGAGGCTAAGCTAGTTGGTTTATTTTGTGATAACTTTGTTGTCTATTACAAATCACATGGTTACCACTTTAATGTAGAAGGTAATACTTTTGCACAGGACCATGCGCTTTTAGAGGAAATTTATGACTTTCTATGGGAACAACATGATGTGTTCGGTGAACAACTACGGCAGATGGATAAACCAGCACCTACTTCTTTGAAGAGTATTCTGACAGGTTCATCTATTAAGGAATGCACAGAGTTAGGTGAGAGTAGTAAAATTATGTTCTTAGAACTTAGCCAAGATTTTGAATCTCTAATGGGTTCAGCGCAAGAACTTTATGATGAAGCGGATATGAATGCATGCGGTGGATTGGCCACTATGCTAGGTGATTATTTAAAGGCGTTGAGTAAACTTAATTGGAAACTCAAGGCATCTATTGGAAAGAGTTTTAAATGAAACAAAGTTATAACTACGATGCACAGCTTGGTGGTGATGTAGATGATCTGGAGCTATGCCATAGATATGGTATTGACACATCCTACGCATACACCCCCGAAATTAATGATCAAATCAAACGAGCTATTCGGGAAGAAACAGTGTCAGATCTTATTCAAGGCGGATACTCAGAGGGTCATGCTAAAAGCGTAGCTGATTCTGCATATAACCAAATTAAGAGCATACCAAATAAACTTTAAAAAAAAATAACCCTACCAGGATAATTCCCGGTAGGGTTTTTTTTTCGTTATTTGAAGTTGGTAATATAATTTTTATTGGAGTTAAGTAGACTAACAAGTCTCTTAGAATCTTCTTCAAATTGCTTTAGAAGTCTTAGGTTTCTTGATTCGCTATTAAACCCGAAGAACGTTTGCTCTTCCTGTTTATTTTCTTTAGCATCAATTGGCCGAATACCTCTTGTTTTAGCTAGCGATCTGTTTTGTTTTTGAACCGCATTATACTCACTTACTAGCTTATCCAACTCAGGGAACATATGCTCCTCTTTTGGTGAGGCAAAGCCCTCTGCATATCTAACAAGTGATTGAAGATGCTCGAAAGCTTTTAAAGAAATTTTAATATTGTCTCTTTTGTGGGAGTTCATGTTAGTAGGTGGCAACCATCCAGCATGAATTGCTAAGTCAAGCACTTGTTTAGTATAAGTTTTTCTGAAACGATCGTATTCCGATTCAGACCTTCTCTTCTTTTTAACATCAACAGGAATATAGTATTGGCTATTGTACATCCTATCGAAGTAACCACCCATAGCTTTGAAGTAGCCTTCCTGACCGATATTAGCGAACCCATCCCTTTTAATTTTATCGTGAGCTGCTTTCACGTCGGTATCTAATGAGTTATACAGGCGACCAAGCAGGCCACCATCCATAATACCATTTTTATCCTTCATACCTACGCCATTTTGAGCAATAATATATGGTGCAATATTATTATAAGCATTATGGAGTAGTAATGTTGATTCAGGTGAAGTAATCATCGCATCGTGGATGTCATACATATTTAGTGGCGCATCTGATTTATTATCCTTGTTAGCATATAAGTAAGAAGCGGCCATCATTACAGCGTCAAGACACTGAATTAACGATACAGGTAATTGCTTTCTAAATTTGTCACCGGCATGGAAGGCTCGATATAGCTGATCGTTGATATCGGAAATGCTTTGGTTAAGCTCTACGAGTCTTTCTTGTTGGTCCTTAACCTCTTTAATTGATCTACCAATTGAAGCGTCAGCACCCAAGTCTTCAGCTAGGCCAGGTAGATTAGATAGTGCATCAGGCATACCAGCTAAACCAGCAATAGTGTTAGCTTCATCATTAGCTGTAGTTGTATACCTAGAAGATAGATCAACATCCACATTACCAATAGCTTGAATCCTAGATGAGCCATTTAAAGCCGCCTTCACCGATGCAATACTTGAGACTAGCTTCTGCCAACCTTGTAGGTTACCTAAATGTTTCTTCATAGAAGTAGCATAAACACTAGTAATATCTTCCAGCATTTCTTTACGATTCTTGTACAGCTTCTCTACATTTTCAAGCTCATTACTTAAGCCAATCTTAGATAGCATATCTTCTACTTCTGTAAACATATACAGTGGTGTTTTACCATATAGTCCAGCGACAACGATACCCCTAGCATACAGTTTATCAAATGCCTTTTGATGGTAGTCTCTAGCAGCATTGAAGAAAGTTTTAAGGGCATTAGCTTTTACCTCATCATCTGGGCCAGATAGTGTTTCATCAATATCTGTTTCTAAAGATGAGGATACAAGGTTACGCAAGTCACGGTAGGTTTCCCGATCATGTAAGAAAGAGGTACCATCAATTACAGCTCTTAGAATGTTAGCTGTCTTAACATCACCAATAGTCAAGGAAATAATGAAAGCATTAGATTGAGTTGCATCGGTTTCAATGGGCGCGTCTAGTGTAACGGTACCACCTTTTTCCATACCATCAACAATCTTAGATGCCATGATTGCATTAGCAACTCGGTATCCCCATTCTTTTTTCTCAAAGAAGTCTTTAAGAGTAGACAACTTAGGTGGTAAGCTAATAGATGACACATTATTGAGAGGGATACCTGTGGCACCCCACTGCTCAAAGCTCTTACCGAATCCAGCCATAGACCTTAATACTTGTGGTGTTACGGCTTTAATAAAGTCATGAGGTGTACCATCAGATGGCACACTAATAAGCCCAAAGTCATTAGCCACTTTACCAATTTGATAAATAGCCCCTAATAGGGTCCGGTCAGCTGTAGGTAATGCCCACAGTCTGCGTTGAATCTCATCACCTACTTGAGTTGCGCTACCTGTAATGTTACCATAAACCTTATTAGCATTTGCCCTAACATCATTCAGACTCTTATCGATAAGACCACCTGGGATACCGAACTTAGCACCAAAGGCAATAGTTGCTCGAATAGTTCCGCTATGGTTTTTAGCGTTAATATCAGTAGCTGTATCAAAGAAACGATTGACTGATGACAGAGACCGACCACCATAGCCATTAGACCCAAGATTACGAGGGATATATTGGCTAATATGTTTTTCAATCTGCGTGAGTTTGTTTACGTTAATCTTAGCGATTTCCTCAACAATTTCTTTTGGTTTCTTACCTTCGGCAAGAAGTTCTTTAACCTTTTCTGTTACTTTCTCTTGTGAAAGATCAGCAATAGATTTACTAAAGGGGCTATCAGAATATGCAAATGGAATCTTGAATGTATCACCATTATAACCAGGTAATGTAACAGGTGAAGTACCTGTAGGTGCAAAACTAGCTTCATCGGGAACCACATGTCCTGACATAGTCATGGTTAGAGTCTTTAGCTGTCTAGTACCTCCATTATCTTTAGGGGCAATACTATCAAGCATATTAGTTAGCATACGATATCGAATAGCATCGTGCGTAAGGCCAACACCGCCCATCATTTTAGCAAAGTCATTTAGTAGACCTGCTGCGTCTTTGAGGTGTTTTGATCGTGTGATCTTATCAAACTCACCAGCATGTCTGTTAGCTACGAGTGGGTTCTTTTGAGACAGTACTAGAGGCTCATTGATATTAGCGTGTCGTAGCTCGATATCCCAGATAGTTGCAGCATGCAGACTATCCTTACGGAGTTTCTCACCTTTATCAGTTGCAATAGGTACGTATTGACCATACTTATCTTTGGCAAAATCAATATAGCCATTTAGATAATCATGCAACATAAATGTAGCTGCAGCTTCCTTATTTAACTTGTTTGCTGTTAGCTGTCGATTACCCTGTGCAAATAGTTTACCATAACGATTAGCATAGTTATCTAGTAAAGCGTTGAATAGTCTTTGATTCTGTGGACGAGCACCTACTTCTCCGGTCATTTCATCAAAGTAAACTTGTTTTTCTTCGGGTGTTTTAACCTTTGATTCTTTACCGACTGTGAATTGACTAGCATCATACCTAAAAGGCTTTTCACCCTCTTCCGTTTGATCTACTAGTCGTTGTTTTACAATATCATCAATAACACCTGTGGTAGCTAGTGCCGCAACACTACCAAAGGAGTTGACCGCTTGTTGGTTAACATTCCCATTTACGTCAATTAAACCTGCTTGTTGAGCTACATTGTCTGCGACAGATTTATTAGACATTAGCCTGGACCAAGGGGTATTACCTACAGAATCTGGTGCAAAGTAACTATTAGCAAAGTTGTTAGCATGTTCAGATAGGTTGTGGTCTTCAACGGAGTTTGTCTTGCCCGGACCTACCCGATAGGCTTTATATGCTTCTCCAATTTCGCCGATAGCGTTACCTACACTATTCATTGCTTGGTCTGGTGTTGAGAAGTCAGGTGCTTCTTGCGGAGCAGCTAACCTCCAAGCTTGTTCATTTCTATCTTCATATCGTTGCTCTTCAGATAGGCGCTGCATTACTGTTGAATCTAGGGCAGTATTGTTATCTACCTCCCCAGCTGCAATCGCTGCATCATACTCGTCTTGAGATATTTGTGGTGGAACTAACCCGTACCGAGGCAATTCTGGGACACTACCTGTAGCGGCCTCAGGTGATTGACCTTGAAGTACACCACGCATTGATTCAGGAATAGGGTCAGTAGTAATCTGATCCAGGATTTCCTGGGGTACAGGTGTAGATTGCCCAATGCTACCTAGTGGTGCGCTTGTTACTGGGCGCATGTGTGTCGGTCTTAAACTTCCTAGCATATTAATCTTTCTTATAAATATCCCGTATTGCTGGTATCTCTCCGAATACGGGGATTCTACGGATCAAGGATGACTTATATTTATCGTCATTTTCCTTGGTAGCGATATTGTATACATCTCTTCCAGTAGACATTAGCATGTTCATACTGGGCGATTGAGATACAATGGATTTAAACGGATTGTTTTTAAGTGATCCGTCAGGTCTAGAAGCAGTTGCCCCTTGAATAGCAGTGAATACAAGATCGGAAG
>OGWN01000063.1_pt1 | contig 13770 bp, 19 predicted proteins | sample 1575921 | NCBI WGS metagenome assembly OGWN01 (sample SAMN07581531, study PRJEB24739) | freshwater metagenome
GTTTCCCAGTCACGATAACCACCGTAACATGGGATACCAATATGCAAATGGACTTTAGTGAAGTCAAACGGTACGCCCTGCTGTGGCGCAGGCGCCTGTGCTCTTTTTGCTGCCGCAGCCTTGATGAGATCTACAGCCGCCGATTGGCTAATTTTCTTTTTATCAGACATTAATTTCTTTCTTGAATGAGCTTTGTTGATTTACGCTTTATCGACTTCGACAATAACGCCGTCGCCGAGCAATTCTTGTGCAACTTGTTCTAATGCAGACAAAGTTTCATCAGGTACGAGGCTTTCTCCTGTACCGTTTTTAACTAGTTTCGAAACCTTGATTACGATATTTTCTTCGATTACTTGTGCCATTGCGGCTCTCCTTGATGTTACACTATTTATAGTTAGATACTTTCAAGTTTGTGAATTTTTCCAATTGTGCCAGGCCGAATAATGTTGAGCATGATATCAATATTTGGGTCATTGGTATAGAAGTAACACCCCCAGATATAAGTTAACGGGCCCGATAGCATCCTGTTTGCTGATTTTGTAAGTTTAACAATGTCCCCTAGCCCCAATAGGTAATTGTAGATTTGGGATTTAATTTCGGAAGTATACATCCCATCTTTTAAAAATACTTTGTGGCTGTACCCGATTTTACTGTCTGGTTTAATTAAAATTGAATCGCGATTGAGTGCATCTTCATGCTCTTTTGATTCCGGTGTAGATATAACTGATATAAATTTTTGACAACTAGAGTCAAATCGGGCAGCAATACTCTTTAATGTTTCCTCGTCATCAGCATATACCTGAATCCACGGCTCTTCAACCCGAACTCTAACATTACTTCCGTATCCGTTTTTAATTGATCGTAGCTCTTCTAATAACGTAATGTTAGCCTTATCTAAATTCCCAGTTGATCTACTGTGCCACGAACCTCCCCAATTCGTCTGACGTACCATGAACTTTCGAGTGTCCAAGGATGCCTGAATAGTTCTGTCGTGATCAGTAATTGACCTACCGCCATAAGCTAGAAAAACTAGCTTATAGCAGTACCTCCCGAAGTACCTCTTTTTAGTGGTATCGCAAATTATATTAGGATTTAGGCGCTTCCAGAATAATGAATCCATCTTTGTCCACTTCGGGGTGTAGGTCTAGAGCGGCACGTGGATCAAACGTAAACTCGGTACCATTCCAGTCAACAGTAATACTAGTGTTGCCGGGAATGTGTTCGAAAATAATCTTTTTACTTAGTGGTACCTTAATCAAATCGTTAATCTTACGTGCCAGTGGTCGAGCGCCCATTTTAGGATCGTACCCAACTTTTGCTAGGTGATCGGTTGCGCTTTCAGTTAAACGAATCTTAATAGATTTCTCAGCTAGCAATTCGTTGACTTCGTTAATAAACTTAGCAACAATCTTCTTGATGCTAAGTTCGTCAAGTTTGTTAAACTTACAAATAGCGTCAATACGATTACGGAATTCGGGCTTGAAGAAGTCTTTAACAGCCTTGTCATCTTCACCAGACTTTTGCAAGTCACGCCCAAAGCCAATAGTGTTGCGTTCGTTTGCCGCCGCACCAAGGTTTGATGTCATGATAATGATCGCATTGCGAGCATCAGCTTTCTTACCGTTACTGCTAGTAACAAAGCCCTCGTCCATGAGTTGGAGCAATACGTTACTTACATCGGGGTGAGCTTTCTCAATCTCGTCAAACAAGATGATACAGTTAGGACTCTTTTCAATATCGCTAATTAGTAAGCCGCCGCCCAGATTACCATCTTCGTAACCTACATATCCTGGAGGTGCACCAATTAGTTTAGCAACAGTGTGCTTTTCTTGGTATTCGCTCATGTCGTAACGGAGCAATTTCATACCGAGGTTTTCACTGAGTAGTTTAGCAAGTTCAGTCTTACCTGTACCAGTTGGGCCCAGGAACAAGAAGTTGCCAATTGGCTTGTTAAGTGCTTTAAGACCAGCACGGCTCACATAAATGCGTTCTAGCACCGCATCAACAACTTGATCTTGCCCGTACAGTTTATTTTTAACGTTGGACTCGAGATTGTCAAGACTGCGGATTGCTTCGGCACCAATCTGGTCTGCGGGGATCTTAGTAAACTTACTGATAGTATCGATGATCTGGCTCTTAGTTACAGTCCAGTTATTTTCAACGAGTTTAATCTTAGCACAGGCAGAGTCAATTAGGTCAATTGCTTTGTCGGGCAGACGTTTGTCAGTTTGATAACGGACACTAAGATCAACAGCCGCATCAATTACATCATCACTGATATTGCCACCGTGAAACTCTTCAAAATATTCTCGTAAACCGCGAAGGATGTCTTTTGCTACTGCCGGAGTGGGCTCCTCAACTGTGAGCCTATAGAATCGGCGCATTAGAGCACGATCCTTTTCAAATGATTGGGTGTATTCTTCCCAGGTAGTACTAGCAATGACTTTTAGTTGTCCTTTGCCTAATGCTGGTTTAATCATGTTTGAGAAGTCGACGCTGGAATTAGTGCCAGTACCTGCCCCTCGCATTTGGTGTGCCTCATCAATAAAGAGAATACACTTACCTTTTTCAACAAGGGCATCAATGACTTCACGTAGCTTTTCTTCGAATTCGCCACGATATTTGCTACCAGCAAGCAGGGTACCAATGTCAAGATTGTAAACAGTGTAGTCACGTAGATATTCAGTGACCTTTGCGTTAACGATATCAAGCGCCAGGCCTTCTGCGATTGCAGTTTTACCAACACCAGCATCGCCAACTAACAAAACGTTGCTCTTGTTACGCTTGGCCAAGACTTGCTCGATTTCGTTAAGCTCAGCCGCGCGACCGATAACAGGATCAATTTCACCTTTAGCGGCCCGCTGATTCAAGTTAGCACAGTATTGTTCTAGAACCTCGTCGGCACGAATTCGGGTTGCAGTCTTCTTGTGCTTGGTTTCTTGGTAGTTTTGGTTGTAAAACTCGATAAGGTTTGTGCGATCCATACCGTACTTGATAATAAAGTAACTAGCATGGCTACTACTCTCACTGATGATACTCAGGAAAATATCAATCACTTGCAGATGCGAACGGCCACTAAACAGTACTTGGGTACTAGCACGGTTAAACATCCTCTCTAAGGAATGTGTGCGTTTTGGCTCGGCTTTATCTTTAGTTACAAGATATGACTGGCTTGATAGATAATCGTCAACATCAACGAGCATGGCGTCAACATCAACGCCGTATGCAACTAGCAAATCAGCAAATGGTTTATAGGTAATAATTCCGTGCAACAAATGCTCCAGTGTCACGTACTCGTGATTCAAGTCACGTGCAGATTTGATTGCAGAATTAACAATTACTTCAATTTCGGGATTTGGTTGCAACATAAATTTAAAAAGTTGTTGAGTTACGATTATATAGTAGATTGCTATTAGTAGCAACCATACAAAAATATTTATAGGCTATTTTGGATCTCGCTAACCATTTTTAGTTGGCTTTCGCTGAGATTTTTTGGGATAGAAATTCGAACTTCTACTAGAAGATTTCCCCTAACACTTTGATTTGCTACATACAATCCTTCGTTTCGAATTCTTAAGAGGTTACCGGGTTGGGTTCCTGGTGGCACAGATAGAACAAACTGTTTTCCATCTAGCCCAGTAACTTCAACGTCGGTTCCGGCCATTGCTTGCAGACAATTAATATCAACGTGGCCGATGATATCTAAATTGTTTACCTTAAATCTTTGGTCTGGTAATACGTGTATGCGAATGTACAGGTCACCACGTTGGAGTGTTTTAAAAAAATTATCTCCGAGACCCGGATACTTTATTGTTGATCCGTTTGCAATACCACGAGGTATACTTACTTCGACTAACTCTCTATGTCCATCAGTTGTTTGTACACTAATAGTTTTCTTTTGATTATCTAGCGTTTCTGCAAGAGAGATCGGGATGTCAACTTGCAAGTCTTTGTTTCTACGTTGACGATGATGCCCAAACGGTGATCCCGGACCGAATCCAAAATTCTGGAATATTTGGTCAAAGCCCGGTGGCATCCCATCAAAATCGCTACCGAAGTTATTGAAATCAAAATTCCTACCTTGCGGCATAGGGTTATCGTATTCGGCTCGCTTTTGCGGATCACTTAATATACGATACGCTTCTTCAACTTTTTGGAACATGGCAGTGTCACCACCTTTGTCTGGATGGTGTTTACTTGCCAGTTTTCTGTAGGCTTTTTTAATTTCATCTGGGCTTGCATTTTTGTTCAAGCCCAGTGTTTCATAATGCGTTGACATTGTATTTTAATTGATACCACATGTAACTTTCTTCCGAATCAAATACGGGTATGACTCTGAAAGTTTTAGGTTCTTCCTTGAACTGGACATCGACTAGCCCTTGAATATCTAGTGCTAGTATATCATTACGAAGCTTAAATTGATTTTCTACATCGTTAAGATCAGTATATACATACTTTGGCGAATGCAACAGTTCGTTAATGGGATTCATAAAAAAAAGTCCTGCATGTAGTATACAGGACTTTTGTTTTGCAGTCAACGATTACTTAGTTGGAACTTTTTCGCCTTCGACTTTTTTGTGTACTTTAATCTTTTTGCAAACTTGCTTGTCAGAACCGTCTTTGTTCTTAACAACCTTACCTGCTTTGTCCTTTTGTACTTCGCAGACTTCCTTTATTTCCCCACCAGCAAACGCTGTGCTAGCGAATGCTAATGCTAATAGTGCTACTAACTTTTTCATTTTGATCTCCTTAGTTTTTTGGGTGCTTGCCACCACAAATTGGGCACTCTTCGTGATTATTACTCATTGTCACTCCTTATAATAGTGGCTGCTCGAAGTCAGGTACGACTTTCTTTCCACCTGCTGTTGTTGCAACCGGCATCGCTCCGCCAAAACCTCCGCCGAAGGACGATACTTGATTGCTAGGTGCGCCTCCAAAGCCGCCTCCGCCGAAGCCTGATGCTGTCGGTGTAGCGAATCCAGCCGACGTTGGTCCGCCAAACGACGGTTGCGAAGCCCCGCTTCCAAAGCCAGCTCCGCCTGCGTTGGTTGGTTGGATTGGCGCTGGTGGGGTATACGTTGTGCCGACGTTACTTGGTAATGATAGTCCGCCATTGTTTGCTCCATTCATTTTTTCTTGTGTACGCCCAAACGCTGCAACACCTAGTACTGCACCCATTGCAATGTGGAATAGGCCTGCACCTTGTAGTGTAAGTGGTTGCCACTGAACGTTAACACCGCCCTTGTATATAGCTTGAACAAGACTCCAAAGAATTGGGGCAATAACAAAGTCAAATGTACAAACTAACATGTACATCCATCCCATCATTGGGCGCCACTTGGAATTCATCCAATCTTCTTTTTTCTGTTCGCTTCCGCTTAATTTATCATATTCTTTTTGACTCATTGATGGCTCCTTATAAGTTTTAGAAGAATAGGAATAGACCGTTTGCGCTTAATATAACGCCTAGACCTGCTACAACAAAGCTACCCCAAAACAATCCCATGCTAACTGCAAGAATACTTGCTGATAGTAAAACAATTGCTAGCTGGTATGCTGTGCTTGCGTAACCGATCCATGGACTACGCTTTTTAGCTTCGTCACGTTCTGCTTCCATCGCTTTTGCTTTTTCTGCAATCTCTTTTTTGTCGGCGTCCATGCGAGCTTTCTCAGCATCGAATTTTTCTTTCATTGCTGGGTTAGTCGCCTGCAATGATGCAGTTTCGTAAATAACTCCACGAACGTTTTTAGCTTGATACCATGCCCACTGGTTGTTTGCAGAGATAGTATTGTTCATAACAGTTGAACTTAACTTGCCGCCATACCAAGCATTTAATGCTAGTAACAATGCAAACACGTTAATAACAAGACCTGCTTTGTCTTTAATCTTTGCTTCACGTTCACTGCGGCTACCTACTGGTGGCTTTGGCGCATCTGGGTCTTTAGGTGTTTTATTGATTAACCCTAAAACTGAATCTACTAATCCTGCCATTTATTTTACTCCTTCGTATATTTGTTTTTGTTCTTTGTACCATTTTTGCCAACCTGCATTTTTGTCGGCGCACTGGTAATAAGTGGCATAGTTTTGGATAACGACTTTTAGCATATCTCTCATAGTGCTTTTGCCGTCATCAATTGTCATTAAGTCTGGGCACGGTTCCATTAGCACTTTAGATGCTTCTGGAAAATCCTGCTTAACAGGATATAAGCTTGAACAGGCACTTAGAAAAATAACAGACAGTATTGCAAGGCGTTTCATTTTTTAACCCCCTGTCGCAATTCTTCAATTGCTTTGTTCATACGTGCAGCTTCATTGTGTACATCAATTACTTCTTTTGGTACTTTGCAGTCAGCTTCTTTAATTGTTTCTACACGTTCGATGAGAGTGTCGCCTTTTTCCTTGATAATCTTGTTACGGTAAACTATCTTTTCTTCTATGACAGTGTTAACCTTGGCAGAATCTTCTTTGGCTTTTTCTAGCTTGGCTTCTAGTTCTTTAACACGCTCTTGATAGGCCATTTCCATACTGTACCCGCCCCACAAGTAAACACCAAGTGTAAGTATTAAAATACTTGCAGCTTGAGCCATGCGGTAGTACTTTGCAAATCCAGGAACTAACCGTAGGACTTTGTTAATAACAAAGAAGCTAAGAAATGTACCTACGACTCCAACAAATAGCAAAGCATCAACAAAGAAACTTACAAGTCCGGCTGGTAATAAGTGAATGAGCCACATTTTACTCTCCTAGAACGTGTAACGCATGGTTGTAATGTTTAATGCGATCTTCTAGTCCGATAGTTCCGCCGTTAATGCGTTTAGTTAATGTAAGGATGTCGCCCTTGTCTGCCCACTGGTTTAAGTTGTTAGCTTCCCAGAACCACGCGGCGCTTTGTACACACCCTTCAAATGTTGTTAGGTGTTCACTGGCCTCTTCTACTGTTTGCTCAGTTGATTGAGCATAACGTGTGTAATTGTCCTTACCAGTCAACTGGATTAACCCACGACCGCAGTAGCGGAATCCATCTCCGCTTTCCTCTGGACCGTTGCCCATGCGGTTAGCGTAGATTCTGTTAGCAATAGCTTCTTGCTTATTAGGTTTTGCACAATACTCTTCAGCTAACGCATCTGTCGGGAAATACTTGCCAAACAACTTACGTAGTGTTAGTGGCCGGTAGTTTAAGTTTTCTTTAATTGCTTTAAAACCACCAGACTCGTGAGCACATTGGGCCAAGAATGCCGCGACTCGCGGCTTGGTATTAATGTCGTAGTCGGGGAGAATTTCGCAAAGGGCTTCATACCAGTGGTCAATATAAGGATTTCCCGGTACGATTTGTTTAAGCTGATCTAGGGTAAAGTTAAACTCGAATGCCATTTCTGTCTCCAATTAGATACAGTATTTAGCTTCCTTTTGGACAAAAATCCCGCCCAAAGTTCTAACTGTTCCGGAGACAGCAATGGGTATGCCCTTCTGTGTATACTAGCTGTTAATAACCTGCCTTCGTTGCTCATACGCGAAAAGTGTTGATCAAACTCTGGTACATCAAAGTCGGCGATATTACAGCATGTATAATAATGGGTTTTATTGTATAAAGTTTCGTAAGAGTTACACTTCCTTAATACGTATCCAGAGTATAGATAAAATTCTGTCAGGAAATTTGGATATCTGACATTTGTTAAGAAAAACTCAATGAAGTTGTCAATCTCGTTAAAAAGAGATTTTACAGTATCAGTGTGGAACATAAATGGTACCCCGGCCGGTCCAATAACCGATGACATCTCAACATCAAATAATTTTTCTACAAATTCTTTACTGGACTGAAACACCGGAACAACCTTTTGTGTCCCCATGGTAGCACGACCCATTGAGTCAAATAGTTTGTTATAGTCCAAAGTCTGCACAAACCAAGTCTTTGAGTCAAGAGACATACTCCAACTACTTTCAGCGTCCCTGGCTGCAAGTAACTTGCAAAGTTGCTGGTTTTCCCAACCCAGAACATTGGACTTATATTTCCATGTGCTATAAGGGATTATTTTAACACGACCCGAGTGTTGCCCCCACCACGCAGTATTAATTAAGGTGCAAACGTCATCGTCATCGTTGACAATGACATATATGTTATTAACCACGGGCACATAAAGACTTACGGACTCAGCTTGGGTCCGTAAGTAATCTAGTTCTTCTTTAAAAACAATTGTAACTAAGTCGATCATTTAATGCCAGCGGCAATTCGTAGACTTTCAGTAAATTCGTTCTTTGGTGCTTTGGTGGTAACTTTTACACCTGCTGCCGCCTTAAGGCTATCGATGTCAGACTGTAACTCGTTGCTACCTTCTTCCTCATCATCCTTGTGACCAAACTTTTCTTCGTATGCTTGTGGTGTTAACGGAATTAGCTTTGTTAAACTTTCTAAGTCTAGGCTATGGTCTGTTTGATCTTTGTAATAGCGGACACGCCAATCATCAAGTTGCTGATTTGTGATATAGACGATATCGCTCATTAACTTTATGATTTGCTTTGGTGCATGTTCGTTGCGCTCAACTTCAATGAATACAATGTAATCACCATCGTCCATTTCTCCCGAGCTCACGTCTGCATCAACGATCCAGTCATAACCCTTTTCGATGAAGTTAACTAAGTCAACTGCCGGATCCTTTCCGGCAACTTTGAAGCTAACGACAATAACATCCTTGTCGTCACCTAATTTACTTTTAAACTCGTCGACGTGCATCTCGTTATGTACGAGTCTTTGCAAGTCACCTTGTTCAAGTCCTTCAAATAGTCTAGTCATATTATAATGCCGGTTGTACTGGTGCAGCTGGCGCAGGTGCTGCGCCAGCTTGTGCTGGTTGTGCTGGGGCAACATTTCCTTGACTATTTTGGTCAATGGTTTGGTCTTGCCCCTGCTCGTATGCCGATTCAACGTCCTCGGCATCAATGCTTTCGTTTTCTAGTTCTAAACTGCCACGCTCAATCTCAAACATTAGTTTCTTGGGCATAACAATTTCAACTAACCAAACTGGCACCTTCCCAGTCTTTGCAACTTTCGTACCAGGTTTAAAATCGCTAGGATCGTTAATTTTAACTGGATACTCTAAATGGTCTTCACGATAGCGCACTTCGCAATCGTACTCTAGTAGACGCATCGCACCGCGAGTATCTGGCGGCTTTTTGTAAGGCCACATAAATGTGCAAGTTACGAAATATTTTTCATAAACTGGCCCGTCTACTAATTCCCCGCCTTTCCAGTTAGGAAAAACGTATATGTCTAGTTCATCAAGAACACGCTCAAAATCCATGAGAGTTTTCAATGAACTGTCGCTCATTGAAATAGTCTTGACGTTGTTAATAATGTCTTTAATGTGGTTTGCCATGACTTAACCTTGTATGTTATATTTATGTTAAGTTATTGTTCTGTTAGCTGCGAGATCACGGGTATCCACTGTTTACGCAGAGATTCCATGCTACGCTTAAATCCAGCCGGCGTAAGTTCCCGCTCCTCACTAAACATTAAATTGTTATCAAAGAACTTCTGTGCTTCGGGACCTTTAATGGTTGTAGAGAAAGTGTTTACATACCATTCAGTTACTTCTTTAGGTGTGTTCTTGGGTAAAATTATACCCCAAGCTGCGTATACGTTTGCCCCGGGCACATAATCCTGCATCAATGGGACAGATGGCAACTGTGGTAGTTTTCTTTCACTGAACAAAGCTATGATTCGTATTTTGCCCGATTTTTCTAATGTGTGCGCTACAGCAACAGGTAGGATGCCGTATTCAACTTCTTTCGCTGCAACTGCAACAACGGCTTGTGCTGGACCTTTGTATCCAATAGTTTTAATTAAGTCCCCGTTTAACTTTAACTTATTGGCAATGTAGTTGTATGCTAGTTTGTGAGCACCGGACCCTGCTGCAATACTAATAGGCTTAGTTGTATACCTAAGGTGGTTAATGACTGTGGGGACGGTTGTTACTGGGGCGTCTGCGGGTACAACTAGTGCGAGTGGGCTCTTAGCAATGGTTACTACATATTCAAAGTCGTTTAGTGTGTACTTAACGGCAGGCTTATTAAAGTACTCAGCGGTTACCCATATTCCTTGGTGACTTGGTACATAAACATGGTAGCCATCGTTGGGTTTGTTTATAAATTCGTTCATTGCTACTACACCGTCCGCGCCGGGCTTGTTGTAGATAACAAAGTTTATATTCTTGTTTTGACGTTCGATGATGCTACTAACACCCCTAAAGCTCATCTCATTGCCTGACCCGGGCGCAAATCCTACGTAAACGTTAATAGGTTTTGTTGGTTCCCATGCCAATGCCGCAAAAGGGATTAGCATCAGCGCAATAAAGTTACTAATATATCTGACCATGATTGTTTTATTTCTAATGTTGCCCCAAAGTTTTCTTTAATCCACGACGGTGTAAAGTAGCTCCAGGTTAGGTTATGTTTGGATCCAAACTCAAGTATTTTTCGATTTTGAGTTGCGATCTCAGTCATCATTATGGTACTGTTATTGTACCATTTATAGCTAGGGTACTTTATGTTAAACCCACCTGCTTCATGCCACCAGGTGTAGCTAGCCATGTCTGGGCGATAAACTAACATTATCCAATCATCGGGGAATGATGCCCTAACATCATCTAGCTTGTATGCCCAATCGTGACTCTTAACTATTCTAGTTCCTCCCTGTACTGCCCATGCAGAGTCTATATAGGAAGAATCTAATTTGGAATCGAGTTCCATGTGAGTACCAAAATAAACACCTTTATGACCAGTGAACCCACTGTGAGAGAACTCACGCTCGGGTGTTCTGTCGCTGGTGTTAAATCCTGGAATAGTTTCAAGAGTCTGGGCTATGCCGCTCCAACGGCTTCCCGGTACTCCTGTAAAAAAGATACGCTTAGGTAGGTTCATAAGTACATACATAATTATGACTACTCAAAACTACTTAAACAATTATTTCAACAACGTCTGGCGCCATAGAAATAGAAGCCTGGACCAATTTGAATTTAGCGGCTGGGCATTACTTAATAAAGTTCTGCCAACTGAAACTGTTATTGATGTTGGCTGCGGCGACAATCCTTTTAAAGGAAAGTTAAATGTGTATGGTGTTGATCCTGCGTTTGCCGAAGCAGACTATCACGGAACTATTGAAAGTTATGCAGAATCGACAGATAAAAAGTATGACGTGGCATTTTGCCTTGGATCAATTAACTTTGGCACTGCTGATACAATCGAGAATCAAATATCGGCAGTGCTAGGTCTTCTAAAGTCGGGCGGTAGGATTTATTGGAGATGTAATCCTGGCCAACGAGATCATGGCAATTCTGAATGCGAGGAAATTGATTTCTATCCTTGGACTATAGAGGAACACGTTAGACTATGTAACAAGTTTAACTGTCGCTTAGTTGAATGTAAGTGGGATACTAGAAATAGACTTTATGCTGAGTGGGTCACAGCTTAATACTTATCCGATTGCACAAAAGAAAAACATGCAGTTAATTCATAACTGGAGCCTCTCTTAAATATCTGTACGTTGTGCTCATATAGCAAACGTAATCAGATGCATAGTAACATTTTTACCGTAAAGGAGAAGCATTTGTCTAAAAGGCGTAATAACCGAGCTCTCGCTCAACAGTTCCAAGACCCAACTCAACAAAAACAAATTAATCAACCATTGCAATTAGACAATTATAGAAAGCAGCCCCGCAAAGTTCACCTTGTACCAAAAACACTAACTCAGGAAAACTATATAGACTTATTAGAATCACACGAAAAGTTAATCGTATTTGCAACTGGCCCAGCTGGCACCGGTAAAACAATGATGGCAGTTCTTGCAGCACTAAAAGCTTACCAAAGCGGAGAGTGCAAAAAAATTGTAATTACTCGTCCAGCGGTCGGAGTTGACGATGAGGAGCACGGTTTCCTACCAGGAGATCTAAACCAAAAAATGGCGCCTTGGACTAGACCTATTATGGACTACATTGCAGAGTACTATAGGCCTCAGGACATTAATGCTATGCTAGAAGACCAAATAATCGAGATTTCTCCACTAGCATACATGCGTGGACGGACATTTAAGAATGCGTGGATCATTGCAGACGAAATGCAAAACGCAACACCAAGCCAAATGAAGATGCTGTTAACACGCCTAGGTGAAGGTTCCAAATTGGTTGTAACTGGGGATACCCAGCAAGCTGATCGCAAAGAAGCAGATAACGGACTACTAGACTTCCGTAGACTTGTAAGCGATTATCGAGAGTGCAAATATGTCGCTGGAATTGAGTTTGGCGGCAGAGATATACAACGCCATCCTGCTGTGCTTGAAATCCTTAAAATCTACAAAGAATTGTGAGATTGGGTATTTTGATAAATAAATATATTAAGTTATCTACTTAAATTCCTTCGAGAATTTACACCCCAGGAGATTATTCATTATGACACAGCGCAGGAAAATTCGTTGGCTGATTGCACACTACCCAGCTTACCTATTTGTAAGAACAGCTGAAGTTTTCAGAACAGAGCTTGAAAAATTGTGCCCAGGCCAATTTGACCTAGAGATTCATACATTTGACTCTTACGTTAAACAATACGATAAGTTAAATGTAATGACACAATTTCCCCCAGAGATTCCTGGGCTTGAAGAGCCAAGTTTAAAGAACCCCGAGTTCAAAGACCGAGCAGTAAGCGAGTTCAAACAAGTTCGTTCTAAGTGGGAAACAATCTTTAACGCTTTACGAGATGGCGAGTTTGAATTAAGCCAAACCCAAGTTAATATTGTTGGTACATACCTAAAGAGTGATTACAACGCTTTAGATCTACCATTCTTGTTTAACGACCACGATCACGTAACTCGAGTACTTGATGGAAAGATTGGCGACAAGTTTGGCGAAGGCCTAGCTGAATCCCATGACATTCGCGGTCTTGGTTTTACGTACAGCGGTGGATATCGAGTTATTGGTGCTAACAAAGAGATCACTAACCTTAACGATCTAAGTAATACTACTTTCCTAACAACCACTGGTCCAAGTAAGTTCTTATTTGACGAGCTAGGAGTTGCTCCAATTGACAAAGCTGAAGCAAGTCCAAGCGACCACGGTGACATCCAGGACGAAGGTGGCGCAATTGAAACAACTTATCTACGTTTCACTGGCAAGTACGTTTTAAAGACTGACCACAGCATGTTCTTAACTACTATCTTAACAGGCAACAAGTTCTTTGAGTCGCTAACTCCTGAACAACAAGAAGCCTTTAAGATTGCTGCTAAGACTGTTGCTAAAGTTGAGCGTATTTGGAGTGTTGACGACGCTGCTAAGTATGAGCGCGATGCTGAAGCAAACGGCATTAAGATTGTTGAACTAAGCAAAGAAGACAAGGACCGCTTACGTCACGCTTCTAAGCAAAGTTACAAGCAGATAATGAAGTTAAAAATTAATCCGTTAATTGTTACTTCAATTATCCAAGAAGGCAAACGTTCTAAGTAACTAAGCAAACCGGGCGATAAGCCCGGTTTTCAATTGACTATCAACAATGTATACCTATTCAAGTATTAGGCACGTGCATTTAGAAATATCTACTCGATGCAATGCTGCATGTCCCGGTTGTCCTCGAAATTTGTGTGGTGTAGATGTAATCGATGACTTCCCATTGCACGACATGCGACTCGACGAAGTGCATATCGTGACTGGGAAACAGATCGGAAGAGCACACGTCTGAACTCCAGTCACCGGCTATGATCTCGTATGCCGTCTTCTGCTTGAAAAAAAAAA
>OGWN01000064.1_pt1 | contig 13614 bp, 23 predicted proteins | sample 1575921 | NCBI WGS metagenome assembly OGWN01 (sample SAMN07581531, study PRJEB24739) | freshwater metagenome
GCTCTTCCGATCGTTTCCCAGTCACGATAATACGGAGGGCCAAATGACTGAACAAACCAAAGCGCAGCGACTGGCTGATTTGTTGGAAACGAATATATGGGATGGGAAATGCGGGCAAAAAGAACGAGATGAAGCCGCCGCCGAGCTACGCCGCCTTGATGCGCTGAATGCTGAACTTGTGGAGGCGTTGGAAGCGGCGTTAAGTGATGACCAGCCGTATATCGAAAAATGCCGAGCCGCCCTCGCCAAAGCAAAGGAGCAAACATGATTCGTCTCACAACCCCAACTAGCAGCGGCCACACTACGCACTACATTTCACCGCAAAACATCGCCCGCGTAACGGAAGCTGGTGCATCTAGCGCATGGCATGGAATCAGGTCATTTGTCCGGACATTCGACGGCGCGGTTATCGAGTGTGGCGAAACGGCGCAAGAAATTTTTGATGCCATTGAAAAAGCAAAGGAGCAGACATGACAACCAACCGCGAACTACTTGAACTCGCTGCGAAAGCGGCGGGGAAAGACATTGACCCGCACCGATATGATCCGGATGACGGTTTTGCCATTCGCCACACGGCTATTTTCTGGAATCCCATCGCCGACGATGGAGACGCTTTAAGACTGGCGGTGAAGTTGGGGATACCTGTCGGCGTGTTTGCAAATTACGCAAGTATCGCCAACGACAGCGATCACTTTGCAGCCACGCGCCGAGCCATCGTGAGGGCGGCTGCTGAGATTGGGAAGGAGATGAAATGAACCAAGACGTAATCGCCTGTGGCTACATCAAAGAAATGCCGGAGCCGAGTTTGTTGAGCAAAGCTCGCTCCGTCATCGCCAAAGCCACTGGGGAGGAGCTATGAGCGTCACACTGACGAACGAGGAAGCGCAGCAGGTTTGTGTAACAGAGGAAACGCTGCCAGCGACTAGAGATAAAAACGGGCATCTAGTGAAGTATCCGGGGCGAATCGTTTACGTTCATGACAACTGGCGGCTTGTATATTTAGGCACGGTAGATGGGAAACATAAATTTTTTGCAGAGGAAGTAACGCGAATCAATCTTGGCGGGCTTTCATTTAAGGATGCAAAGGCCGCAATGGTTGATCTTATCAATTACAACAAACAACACCAACTATGACTGTTACCCTAACCCGCGAGGAAGTGCAGCAGGCCGCCGAAACGGTCGAAACGATCGACATCACGCCCGACGCGGAGGCCGCAGAATGAGCGCCGTTTACATCGAGGTAATTGCCCAAGTGCGCTATTGGGAAGATGCGAAGGTCAACGACTTCGAAGACGATACCGGAACTTTGATCCCACACCGCAAAGTGAATGATTGGTGCCCGATCATCCGTCTCGCTGATGGGATTGTCCTGGACTGGCCCGCTGGGGTCGTCGCTGACGTTCATTACAAAATCTGCGATGCCGGTGAATACTGGCTCCTAAACGAGCAAAAAGAGCGCATTGGGAAATGGGCCGGATACTACGTACCTGACAAATTCCTTTGCCACGGCACGAAAGGCTACGGCGACTACATCATCATGAAGATCGACGGGAACGGGATCATCAAGGACTGGCGCGCCCCCGAAATTGAGTGGGTGCAAGTAGCAGGCGTCGAAGACATGCGTGGCTGGCTCCCGATAGTTCCCGATTCAAAGAAGCGCCTGCATGACGCCGCTCCTGATCTGCTGGAGGCTTTGATTGAACTAAACGACTGCGGCGTGGAAATTCCAGACTGGAAAACCAGAGATAAAGTCGCCGCCGCCATCGCCAAAGCTACTGGGGAGGAGCTATGAACGTGACACTTACGAAAGAAGAAGCGCAGCAGGTGCTGGAGTATGTTGAATGCGTTCCAGATGACCGCCTTAATGTAGAACACATTGACCGAGACGCACTAGTCGAAACCCTCCGCGCTCGTCTTGCGGAGCCGCCAGAGCGAGTGACCAAAGAAATGTTGCAGGCACAAGTAAACGCTTTGATCGCTTTGCAGAAAATACAAGACAGCAGACACGAAAGAGAGGCCCGTCTTGCGGAGCCTGAGAAAAAACAGGAGCCGGTGGCGTGGTGCATAGTTGAAAACGGCAGGACGCATGGACTTGTAAAGTCAAAGCCAGCGGTAATGAATGCAGAAAAATGGCAGCCGCTCTACACCGCCCCACTACAGCGCGAGTGGCAAGGTCTGACGGATGAGGAAATAAAAGCGGAATGGGTAAAAGTAATTGACCCCACTGGCGGCGACGAAGTAATGGCACTTGCCCGCGCCATCGAGCAAGCGTTGAAGGAGAAAAACAAATGACTGACCGCGAACTGTTGGAACTTGCTGCGAAAGCGGCGGGGATTGAGTACAAGATTTTTAGTACTGGAGAAAACGACGTTCAGTTGTTTGATGTCAACAGCCGGGGAAGAATTAGATTTCCCTGATAAATCGTTCGCTGTTGTTGCATCTTGTGAATGTTTTGAGCATAACGAGCAATGGGAGGCGACATTTCGCAACATGATTCGTATGTGTCGCGGTCTAGTGTTTTTCTCTTGTGCAACAGAAGGCAGGCCAGAGCATGGTACTAAGCGAACAAGTCCGTCAGACGCGCCGTTTTGCAATGACTATTATAGGAATTTGACGGAGCAGGATTTCAGGGGAAAATTCAGCTTTGATGAGTTTGAGTCATACGGATTTATGACAAACAAAAGCCCTGCTGACTTGTATTTTTGGGGACTATGCAATCAATAGTCATATGCTCAATTGGCAATCCTGGCCTTGATGTGCTGCTGGCATCAATCAAATGCTATGCGCCAGATTTGCCGCTTTACATATCGCATGTAAATCCGCATAAGTACCGACATTGCGTAAACGCCGTATTGTTCCCAAACTTACAAAGTAACTTTGGCGATGCTTATAACGCAGCGATAGACGTAGCATTCCGAGATGGTTTTGATAGCGTAATACTTGCTAACGATGATGTAGTGCTTACGCCAACGACTATTTCTATAATGAAAGAGGATAGTGAGTTGCTGAGTAGCAGGGGATTCAAAGCAGGATTTTTGGGAGCTAGGTCAGATTATGTGTTGCAAGATCAAAACATTCGATTCCCTGTAGATAATGACGAGTTTATAGGGCTAAAGCGTAGGTCAGAGGAGCAGATTAAGCTTACAGATGTAGTCGCCCCGATATTTGCCTCAATAAGCCGAGAAGCTTGGGATACGGCAAAGTTTCCTAGTACAAACTGGTATTCGGATAATATAATCTGTCATGACCTGCAAAAAGCGGGATTTCAGCATTTTGTAAGCAGGGCTTATGTGCATCATGCTGGCAGTCAAACAGTAGGCACAGACTTCCAGAAATGCCACGAAGAACCAAGAGAGTGGATAAAGGCCAATAGGCCAGATATGTACGAGGATTTTTATGGCTGACGGAATTATCCCTGGCCTTCTGGCTGGCATTGATAGAGCAAAGCAAACCGTGAAAAGCGGATTGGGATTGTTGGTTAGCAATCCCAAAGAATGGGCTATTCAAACTACTGAGCGATATTTGCCAACGAAAGAAGAAGAAAAACAGTTCCAGCAAGTAAAGCGTGCTGGAGGTGATATTACGCAAACACCTTATTACAATAAAATGTTTAACTTAGCGCAATTTCAAGGGTCAATAAATGCAGTTGGGAAAACAGCATTTGAATTAGCGCATGAGATTGCTCAAAAGAACGCTGTAGAGATGCTCGGCCTACCGCCTAATAACACAGCGATGGATAGGGCAAAGGCGTTAGGATATGTGGATGACGCTTACCACGGAACGTATTCAGATATAGCGGCTTTTGATCCAGCATACGCGAATAGCGCAAGGAAAACTGGAACGCCCAGCGGGACTGCAGCCGTTGTCACTAGCGATCCGAGCATAGCCAATACATATGCAATTGATAAGCGGATGCTCGACTTCGCGCCAAAGTATCCGTACGGAGCGAATGTGATGCCGCTGATGATACGAAAGGGCGATAACCTTTCGGTTTCTGGTCGCGGCAAGTATTGGAACGAGATCAATAACTCTCGCTATCCAGGCGCGTCTGAAACGAATGATATTGCGAGTATCGCACTTCAACGCGGCAAAGACAGTGCCACTATCAGAAACGTCATCGACAGTGCGCGCTTGGCAGAATCTAAAAAAACGGCTGATACAACTTTTCTATTTAATCCGAGTCAACTGCGTTCACGTTTTGCTGCGTTCGACCCTGCCCGCACAAATGATCCTGATCTTCTAGCGGCGATGATCCCATTTGGTTTGTTAGGAGTGGGCCAAGAAACAATAAAATTGCCAGAAAAGAAAAAACATAAAAAGTAAGCAAGACACCTAAAAGGTAGTGCAATTGGAAATCAAAAAAGTTAGCGTTGAGAAGCTTATTCCTTACGTCAGAAATAGCCGTACACACTCGGATGCACAGGTAGCCCAAATTGCAGCCAGTATTAAGGAGTTTGGCTGGACTAATCCGATTCTTGTTGATGGCGAAAACGGAATTATCGCCGGTCACGGTAGGCTGTTGGCTGCACGAAAGCTAGGTTATACGGAAGTCCCAGTAATCGAACTATCGCACATGACGGAGAGTCAGAAGAAAGCTTACGTTATTGCGGATAATCAACTCGCAATGAATGCTGGTTGGGATACGGCAATGCTGACGTTAGAGCTTGCAGACCTGAAGGATGCCGGATTTGATTTAGACATTATCGGTTTTGACGCTAAAGAACTTGACAAGTTGCTGGAGCCAGAGCAGGTAGAGGGGTTGACGGATGAGGATGCCGTTCCAGATGTGCCTGTTGAGCCAAAGACTAAACTAGGTGATATTTACCAACTAGGCAATCATCGATTAATGTGTGGTGATAGTACAAGCATTGATGCCGTAGAAAAGCTGATGGATGGTCAAAAAGCCGATATGGTATTTACTGATCCTCCGTATGGTGTTGACTATGAAGGTATAAATAATGATAGTAGAAGCGGTTTAGAGGAATTACTAAGAGGTGCTTTTAGTAATTATTTAGCAACATCAAAGTCAGGCGCTGCTTGTTATGTTTTCCATTCTGATAGATGCGCCGATATATTTCACACGGTATTTAGAGAGTATTTTCATTTTAGCAGCATGATAATATGGGCAAAAAATAGCCTTACGCTATCAAGAACAGACTATCAAAGCCAGCATGAGCCATGCCTTTATGGTTGGATGAAAGACGGAAAGCACACTTTTTATGGTGATCGGAAGCAGGTCAGTATTTGGAAGTTTGATAAAGAACGATTTAAAGGACATACAACTCCAAAACCAGTTGGTTTAATAGAGAGAGCCTTAGTTAATTCAAGTAAGGGTGGAGACGTTGTTTCCGACTTCTTTGGGGGATCAGGAAGCACAATGATTGCTTGCGAGAAACTAGGAAGGCAAGCAAGGCTAATGGAATTAGACCCCAAATACTGTGATGTAATAGTAAAGCGATGGGAAGATTTCACAGGTAAGAAAGCAGTATTGTTGACAAGTAATTAACAGTTCCCCTTAAGAAAATGAGTCACGAGCATATTGCAACAGAGGAAAACAAAAGACTAGTCGAAACATCGGCTGGATTAGGCTTGCCTCATGAGCAGATAGCGGCGCTTATTGGCATAGATGATAAGACGCTGCGAAAGCATTATCGGACTGAGCTAGACGTAGGAAAGGCTAAAGCAAGCGCGCAGATAGCCAAAACACTGTTTAACAAGGCTCAATCAGGTGATACAACGGCATTGATATGGTGGACTAAAGCGCAAATGCGGTGGGCTGAAACACAGAAGCAAGAGGTAAGCGGCCCTGATGGTGGAGCGCAACAGCACACAATCACATGGCAGAAATAGTTATCCCTTACAAGCCGCGAGAGCAGCAGCGGCAAATCCACGAGGCTATTGATAGCCATCGGTTCTCTGTAGTTGTGGCCCATCGAAGAATGGGGAAAACTGTTAGCGCAATCAATCATCTTATCAAGGCCGCAATCGAGTGCGATAAGCCTAATCCACGATTCGCCTACATTGCCCCAACGTATAGCCAGGCCAAACGAGTTGCTTGGGATTACGTCCTAGAGTTCACCCGGCCGCTAAAGGCTGTAGCAAACATCGCTGAATTGCGCGTGGACTTTTGGGGGCGGCGTATATCTCTTTACGGTTCGGACAACCCTGACAGCCTCCGTGGACAGTATTTTGACGGCGTTGTTATTGATGAGGTTGGCGACCAAAACCCAAAGATTTGGAACGAGATTATCCGTCCTGCGCTAGCTGACCGCGCTGGATGGGCGCTGTTTATTGGTACGCCTAAAGGGAATAACCACTTTAAAGACCTGCGCGATAGGGCTGAAGAATCGTCAGATTGGGCGCTGTTAGAGTTTAAAGCCTCTCAAACTGGTGTACTGCCAGTATCAGAGCTAAAGGCCGCGCAGCAGGAAATGGGCGATGACAAGTACAACCAGGAATTCGAATGCTCGTTTAACGCGGCAGTCGAGGGGAGCTATTACGGCAAACTCATTAACGATATTGAAGGGCTTGGCCGCATTACTGAGTTTCCTACTGACGATTTGTGCCGCAGCTTTGTTGCGTGGGATCTTGGCATGGGGGATTCGACTGCACTATGGGTTGCACAAGTTACTGGTAAGGAAGTCAGGCTGATTGATTGCGTAGAGAATCACGGCGTTGGGCTGGATTGGTACGTTAGCTGGTTGCGTGAGAACAAATACCAGACTTATAGCCAAATTTTGCCGCATGACGTTGAAGTTCGTGAGCTTGGCACTGGCCGAAGCCGCAAAGAGGTTTTGATGGATGCAGGGCTGGATATTACGGTGTGCCCGAGGCTTAGCGTTGCTGACGGCATTCAGGCTGTTCGTAGGCTTATCCCGCGCTGCTGGTTCCATCCGCGCACAAAGAATGGGCTAAATGCTCTTCGGAACTATAGGCGTGAGTTTGAGGAGCGCCGCAGCGTTTATTACGATAAGCCGTTGCATGACTGGTCTAGCCATTTCTCTGACGCATTTAGATACTTGGCGATAGGTCTTGACGAATCAGATAGTTCGTGGCAATCAACTTTGCCTATTAAGACAAATTGGATTGTATAATGGCAAAAATTAGCCATTAAGGGCAAGTTATGGATTCAGGACAAATTAAAGGTATTCTTGATAATGAAATCGATAATGCTATTGGTTTTATTGAGACGGAAACTACTGAAGCGCGGCGCAAAGCCCTTGATTTTTACCTGCGCAATCCATACGGCAACGAAATTGAAGGCCGTAGCCAAATCGTTACCGGCGAAGTTGCTGAAGCAATTGATGGAGCCTTGCCGCAACTAATCCGTGTGTTTACCACTACGGAAGATATTGTTTACTTTGAGCCGCAATCCCCTGGCGATGAAGAAACAGCAAAACAAGCCACTGATTATTGCAACTGGGTTTTCTACCGTGAAAACGAAGGTCTGCTGATTCTCCACAACTGGTTCAAAGACGCGCTACTGCAAAAGGTGGGCGTGGTGAAAGCCTATTGGGAGAAGAAAGAGGACGTTAATGTAGAGAAATACAAGAACCTGTCAGAAGATGAGCTTGCAATGCTTCTGTCTGACGGGTCTCTTGAGGTTGTTGAACAGGAAGTGGAGTTTATTGAAGGTGGTATTGACCCTATGGGCATGCCGATTCAAGTTCCCGTTTATGAAGTTAAGGTTCGCTCTGTAAAGAAGTACGGCTGCGTAAAGATTGAGAACGTACCGCCGGAAGAATTCATTATCTCTAAATCCGCTCGGACTATTGGGGAATCGCCGTTTGTCGCGCATCGTCGTTTTATGACGCGCTCCGAGCTTATTGCGCTTGGCTACGATAAAAAGGTTGTGGACGGATTGCCGTCTTACGATGACCTGCAATTTACGCCTGAGCGCGTTGCTCGATTCTCTCAGGGTGAGCAGCCTGACGAAGACACTAGCCTTGACCCTGCAATGCAGACAATCGAGGTATTTGAGTGCTATATCCGCATTGATGAGGATGAAGATGGCATGGCAGAGCTTCGCCGCATTGTCTACGCTGGCTCAGAAATTCTAGATGATGACGAGTGTGATTACGTACCGTTCCATGCAGTTTGCCCAATTCCTATTCCGCATAAGTTCTTTGGCCAGTCGCTTGCTGATCGGACGATGGATATTCAGCTTATCAAGTCTACGGTAACGCGTCAGATGCTGGATAACCTGTATCTAACGAACAATGCTCGGGTAGGCGTTGTCGATGGGCAGGTAAACATTGACGATATGCTTAACGCCACTCCTGGCGGCGTTATTCGCATGAAGAATCCGAACGCAATGGTTCCGATTCAAGTTCCTGCGGTGACTGCTCAGGCGTTCCCGATGCTTGAGTATCTGGACGCTGTGCAAGCTAAGCGAACTGGTGTTAGTGACGCGCAACAAGGTCTTGACCCTGACGTTTTGAATAATGTCAGCGCGACCGCTGTTGCTGCGATGATGAAGTCTAACTCGGGCAAGCTGGAGTTGATTGCGCGAATCTTTGCTGAAACTGGCGTTAAGTCCCTGTTTAAAGGGATTCTGCATCTGCTGGGCAAATATCAGGACAAACCTAAGCTGGTTCGCATGCGTGGCAAGTTTGTTCAGTTTGATCCGCGCATGTGGTCTAACCAATACGATGTTTCGATTAACGTTGGCCTTGGCTCCGGTGACCGTGAGCAAAAATTGGCAATGTTGCAGATGATTATCGCCAAGCAAGAGCAGATTCTCCAATCATACGGCCCGTCCAATCCGCTTGTCTCTGTCCGGCAGTACCGCGATTCTATGGCGCGTTTGATTGAAGCCGCTGGATTTAAGGATGCTAGCGTATTCATGAGTGAGATTACGCCAGAAGTTGAGGCGCAAATTGCTCAGCCGAAAGAGCCGCCGCCGGATATGCAGGCAGAGATGGCTAAGATGCTGGCGCAGGTTGAGCGTGAAAAGACTGAGGCAAAGAGTCAAATTGAGTCTGCAAAACTTGATCTTGAGCGCCAAAACCTGGAGGCTGAGTTTACCCGCAAGGGAATTGAACTTCAGATGCGCAATCAGCGGGATCAGTCAGAGATGCGGATTAAAGAGGCTGAACTGGCTGTTAAGCAGCTTCAGGCTATCTTGGCGATGGATATTGCTGACGAGGAAAGCCGTAATCGTCAGGCAGATATTGTACTGAAGGCTATTAAAGAGCTTGGCAATATTACTAAAGGCGCATAATGGATAAATCGCAATGGGCTATTAATCTTCTCCGCGACGATTATTTTAAAGAAATGATGGAAAATCTTCGTGGAATTGAGTTAAGCAAAATAACCATGAGTGATTATCCGGAAATTGACGTTAGAGAGGTGGCTTATATGCGGCTTCGAGTATTGGATAGTATTGAAGAGCATATTGAAGGCATGGCATCTCAAAAGACTATTGACGAAAAGCGTATTAAGGTTTTTTAACTGAGTCGGGCAGTTCCCGATATAATTAAGGAAATAATGATGAGCGATACTCAAGGCATGGCCCCGGAAGGGAGTGCGGAGTTGGATGTGGGTGGTGCAGCCAGCGCTATTTTGGGACTAATGGGTGATGATTCTGGCTCCGAACAGGAACAACCAGAGATTCAAGCAGAGTCCAACGATAGCGAGGCCGAATCTGATGATTACGAGGAATCGGATGAGTCAGAGGTAGAACAAGAAGATGAGCAAGAAGAGCAAGAGCAGCCTCGATACCGCGTTAAAGCCGCAGGTGAAGAACGCGAGGTAACGCTTGAAGAGCTTATCAAGTCTTATCAGCTTGGCACAGATTACACAAAGAAATCGCAAGCAGTCGCCGAAGAGCGTAAGGCGGTAGAAGCAGAGCGCCAGCGTATCGAAGAAGCGAAGATGTTGCGTGACCAGTACGCGCAACGGCTGCAACTGATTGAGCAGATGCTTAACCAGCCGCAGCAAGAGGAAGATTTGGCTTACCTTAAGGAAAATGACCCAATTGGTTATGCCGTTAAGGTTGCTGAAATGTCGCAGCGAGAGAAACAACTTGCAGCCGTTAATGCAGAGCGCCAACGGATCATGGCGCAACAAATGCAAGAACAGCAGCAAAGCCTTGCTTATCGAGTTCAGCAAGAGTCGCAAAAGCTTGCAGAAATAATTCCTGAATTTGTAGATCCTAAAAAGGGTGATGCGATTCGGCGAGATTTGCGAGAGTTTGGGATGAAAGTCGGATTTTCTGAAGAAGAACTTGGGAGTATTTATGACTCTCGCCATGTACTAACGCTTTGGAAGGCTATGCAGTATGACAAGCTGCAATCTGCAAAGCCTGGGATTACGAAGCGGGTAGCAGAAGCGCCTAAGGTTATTAAATCCGGCGTTGCTCGCCCTAACGAAATCCAAAGCGAGGAAGTGAAAAAACTGAAGCAGCGTGCGCGAAACTCAGGACGAGTAGCAGACGCGGCTGCTGTATTTGAACGATTCTTGTAAAAAGGAAAGATTATGCCTACTTATACCGCACATTCGGCCATCGGCCAGCGTGAAGACCTGTCGGATGTTATTTATTCGATTTCCCCGACCGAAACTCCGTTTATGTCGTCGGTTGGCAAGACCAAAGCGACCGCTGTTTACCACGAGTGGCAGACTGACTCGCTTGCTGCTGCAACGACTGCTAACGCTGCTGTTGAAGGTGCTGATGCTTCGGACGCAACTCTGTCGCCGACTACCCGTCTTGGTAACTACACCCAGATTCTGCAAAAGACCATCAAGGTTTCCGGCACTCTGGACACAGTGAACAAGGCTGGTCGTAAGTCTGAAAAGGCTTATCAGTTGGCTAAGGCTTCGCAAGAGATCAAGCGCGATCTGGAAACCATCCTGCTGTCGAACCAAGGTCGTTCGGCTGGTGACGGTTCTAACGCTCGTAAGATGGGTTCTCTGCTGTCATGGATCAAGACCAACTCGTCTGCTCAGACTAACGGTGGCGATCCTACGACTATCGGTGTTTCGACTCGTACTGACGGTAACACTCGTACATTCACTGAAGCCCTGCTGAAGAGCGTTGTTGCTGAGGTGTTTGTTTCCGGTGGTTCGCCTAAGGTTCTGATGGTTGGCGCAACTGGTAAGCAGAAGGTCTCGTCGTTCACTGGTATCGCTGAACAGCGTTTCAACGTTACTGGCAATGCTCCTACCACCATTATCGGTGCTGCTGACATCTATGTTTCCGACTTCGGTAACATGGCTGTTGTGCCTAACCGCTTCATGCGTACCCGTGATGCTCTGATCCTTGATCCTGAGTACGCAGCTATCGCTTACCTCCGTCCGTTCCAGACTAACGAACTGGCTAAGGCTGGCGATGCTGACAAGACTCAGATCTTGGTTGAATGCACACTGGAGGTTAAGAACGAAGCTGCTCATGGCATCGTGGCTGACCTTGATATGTCGCTGTAATTGAAATAGCCCCTGACCTTATGGTTGGGGGCTTTTCTACGAGGATTTATGAACTTTAGAGATACAGCAGTACACGCAGACGGTGATGGCGGTATCGTCATTGAAACTAAACAGGATGTATCGGAGATCATTGAGGCTAACAAGGCTCAATTAGAGTTCGACAAGCAGAGGACTGGGCATCTTAAAGACCTGCACCATGTAGCCAGAATTCCGTTCACGGTCATTGATGACTTGAACAAGATGGGCATCATGAAGGGCTTTAGCATTGTGGATGACGCAGCGTTTGCTAGTTGGCTTAATAATCCCGATAATGCGGTTTGGAAAACTTATCGTGGCACTATCTCTAAGGGGAACTAATGAACGTAGGAGTTTGCGTACCAGCTAGGGACGAGGTTCACACTGCATTTGCTTTTGACTTTGCCAAGATGGTTGGCAGGGATTCTAAGCACAGGTGTTCCAAAGATGGCAATGGGCTAAAGCTCTATACGATGGCAGGAACGCTGATATTCGATCAGAGGGAAAAGCTAGTAGATGCTGCTCTCAAAGAGGGATGTGATGCGGTTCTGTTTATTGACTCAGACATGAGGTTTCCTGCTGACACGATTGACATTTTATTAAGCCGTGAGGTTCCGATTGTCGGGGTTAATGCAGTAACAAGACGTAAGCCGACACTACCGACTGCGTTGAATCTTGAGCTAGAGAAGGATGACGAGGGCAAGATTATTCGTCATGCGTGGCACAAGGTGGATTCGATGGGCAAGGAAGGCATAGAGCCTGTCACAGCGGTTGGTTTTGGTGTGGTGATGATTCGTAAGGAAGTCTTTGAGAAGGTTCCTAAACCTTGGTTTGATGTGGGTTGGGGATCAAAGGGGATCATTGGCGAGGATGTGCATTTCTGCATCAAAGCCTTGGATGCCGGGTTCCAGACTCATGTAGATCACAGTCTCTCAAAGCATATTGGTCACATTGGTACTTACGAGTATCGATGGGAAGATGTAGAGGAAGGCGCTATAGAGGCGCACAATAACGGGAAATAGACATGGCATTTACGAGCTACAGTGACCTAAAGACTACGATAGCGAACTACCTAGCTCGTAGTGATCTGACTTCAGTAATCCCAGACTTTATCCGGTTGGCTGAGGAGCGTCTGCGGCGAGACCTGCGAATCCGTCAGATGTTGGTGGTGGCTACGGCTACTACGACTGGTGGCGGTTCTACGGTTGGACTGCCTGCAGACTTCTTGGAGATGCGTGATATTCACCTGAACACGAATCCCATTAGCTCCTTGTCTTACGAGGCTCCTAATACGTTCTATGCCAGCACCAGAGCTACTGAGTCTGGTATCCCTAGAACATATACTGTACTGGCCTCAGAGCTTCAATTTGCCCCTATCCCTGACACTGCGTATACGGCTCAGATGCTGTACTACGCAAAGCCTCCGCTGCTAAGTGACAGCAATGCTAGCAATGTATTCTTGGCTAACTGCCCTGATGCTTTGCTATATGCGGCTTTGGGTGAGGCTGAACCGTATCTGATGAACGATGCAAGATTGCAGGTATGGGCTTCTTTGTATGATCGAGCTGTAACGTCTATTTCTAACTCTGACCAGTCTAGTGAGTACAGTGGTCAACCTATGTCAATGTCTTATAACGTGAGGTGAAATCATGGCAGAAATGTCAAATTATTTGGAAAACGCTCTGATTAACGCTACCTTGCGTAATACGAGCTATACAAGCCCTGCAACGGTTTATGTTGGTCTTTACACATCTGATCCTACTGATGCTAATTCTGGTACAGAAGTCTCTGGTGGTTCTTATGCTCGTACTGCTGTTACTTTTGGCGCTCCAAGTAATGGAGTTAGTACCAATAGTGCTGCGGTTGAGTTCCCACAAGCCACAGGGTCATGGGGAACCGTAGCTTATATCGGTATTCTTGATGCCGCTACAACTGGTAATCTTCTATATCACACGGCTCTTGATGTATCTAAGACGATTGCCAGCGGAGATATATTTAAGATAGCAATTGGAAGTTTAAGCGTTACCTTGGCGTAAGGATACTTAATGTTTGGCATTAGTGCTTTTTCGCAAGCTCCATTTGCTGCGCTAGGTTCTAGCGTTGCTTTTGGTTCTGCGAGCATTGATTGCAGTGCATCTGTATCTGCTAACGCTACAGTTATCGTGACTGGGAAAC
>OGWN01000066.1_pt1 | contig 13554 bp, 28 predicted proteins | sample 1575921 | NCBI WGS metagenome assembly OGWN01 (sample SAMN07581531, study PRJEB24739) | freshwater metagenome
GTTTCCCAGTCACGATAAGTTTGAGGAGCTGGGCTACAACGCTGGCTCAGCGCACACTGCCCTGGTGCAGATGAAGCGGGCAGGCATCGTTACAGCAGATGCGAACAGCCGCTTGTACACGCTCACTGAGACATACAAAACATTCAACAACCCAGTCACGATAAAGGCAGGACTCGACAACGCTACGATCCACTGCAACGGAACCGCAGCCGTAACCGTCACAGTTCCAGATATCCTGACCGCAGGTAACTCGCTAAACATCATTCGCTCTGGTGGCACAGTAACTATCGCCGCAGGAACAGGCGTGACAGACTGGGCAGGTGCAGGAACCGCAGGAACAGCCGTCACCTTCAAGATTGACCAACAATACAACGGAGCGCAGGTCATCAAGGTAGGCGCAGGAACTTACAGGGTTATCGGAAAGATTACGGTCTAATGCCTTTTGGATTAGGATTCTTTGCTGCCGCAGGGAGCGCCGCTCAATTCATTATGGCCCTTGCCGGTGGTTACAACAGTTCAGCCAACAAGCTAATTCGCTCAGGAGATTCGGTTACTTGGACTGACATTTCTACTTCCTTTGGGCAACCTTATGGTATAGATGCTATGTCCTATGGCAATAATACTTTTGTTGTTATTGCAAACAGCCAAACAACAAACGGACTCGCCACATCAACTGATGCTGTCACATGGAGTTACTCAACAGCACCTGGCTCATCAAATGGTGGTCAGCTAACTTTTGGTAATGGACTATTCTTGCTCTCAACAGGATCTGGAACGACAGTATTCACATCACCAAATGGAATTACATGGACATCTAGAGCCTCAGCTTTGCAATCAAGCGCATCACCTTATGGTGCTACTTATGGTGGTGGCTTCTATGTTGTATGTGGGTTGTTCGGCACTATTTCAAGCTCAACAGACGGAGTTACTTTTACTTCTAGGCTCAGAACTAATGGTAATGCTTTTACCAGAGCAGCGTATAAAAGTAATGTCTGGCTAGTAGGTGGTGGCGATGGCATTTGGCGATCAACCGATGGCATTTCTTTTAGCCAAGTCTCTAGTCTCGGTGGTAATGCTTTAGCGGCTGGTTCGAGCCTATTCATTCGAGGTCAAAATGGTGGCGGTCTTTACACATCACCAGACGGAAACACTTGGACTTCTAGGACATCCGGCTTTGGTAGCACTAACATCAGAGCTGCATCATTTAGCAATGGTCTATACATCATCGGTGGCGGTGGCTCATCCACTGGTGGTGGCAAGCTTGGAACATCACCAGATGGCATAACTTGGACACTTAGAACTTCGGGCTTTGGAACTGGTGGAGATGACAAGATTGAAGCAATCACATCTACTACATGGGCACAAGCATAAGGAATAGCATGAGATATATTTACGAAATAAATGACAATCTGGAGCTTCGTGTTTGGGATACCGAAAACCCAAATGAAAATGGTGCTCCGTTTCTGTTTCAACCTGACTGGCCTAATGGAACAACTTGGGAATCTAGGGAGCAGGTTGAGGCTTGGGCTAACATTTATGTTGAAGAACTTTCCAACCCTCAATCTGAATTACTTGCTGGTTTTAGTCCAGAAGTTCCGTCAATAGTTAGACCAAAATAAACAGGCTAATAGAATAGAAGCACAACCTACACAAACTAAGGCATTGGTGTAGGCATGGCAGAAGATACAATCGGTTCAGTTCGAATAACGAACGCCCAGGTTTATGAAAAGCTCATGGAGATCAACTCGGTTCAAATCGAGATGGTTACCGAGATTCGCGGGCTAAAGCACCTGCCAGAAAAAGTCGCAGAAATAGACAACCGACTATCTAAGGTTGAACTAATCGCCAAACTTGTTTATTCCGTTTACGGCGCTATTCTCGGCGCTGTTGCCGTTTCGTTGATTGGATTGCTTTAGTGGTTCATCAGGTTGCATAATCCATGCGCTGGCTTGACATTATCTAAAGTATCCGGACCTTTAAGCCTTATCGGAATAACATGCTCTAAATGTAATCCACGCTCCCAACCCAATAAGCCAGGTCTCCGATTAGCTGATAAATCAATCTCCTCACCACAAATGTGACAATTGCTTCCCCATCTATCCACCACATCTTGCCATGTGTAACTTTCTGTTGGCACTTCATGCTCTCTGGCTCTGCGTCGCCTTTTTGAAATCATGCCTTTAGATGGGTTCTGCTTGTATCTCTCTTTCCACTTCTTAGAAATGACTTCTTTGTTGCGCTGGTAGTAATCAGCCTTCATTTTTTTTGCTTTAATAGGATCGTTAGTGCGCCAAGCTTTTACCCTAGCCCTATTTTGTTCAGCGTGTTCTCTACTGTAAATTTTTGATCTAGCTCGGCCGCACTCAGCACAATCTGGCCTTAGGCCGTCAGGACTGCGCTTGCTTTTGTAAAAAAACTCATTAGTTCTAGGCTTAGTTTGACGGCACTTAGTGCAGGTCTTAGAATTGTCTATAGTGAAGCTCCATTCTTCGCTCATGCCCCAGGGTGGTTACAGCCATCGCTGGGGTCTAATCAATTTTACTACCTTTGGTAGACTATAAGTATGTGGCGCTCACCTTTTCCAGAAAAAACCGTTACCGGAGAATACGGGACTCTGTCGGAGTATCGTAAAGCAAGGGGTATGCAACCGCACTCTGGTCGTGATTTTGCACCTGGCGCTAATAAAGTAATTCCTGCTGTTGCAAAGGGTAAAGTTCGACTTATTCAATGGTCTGAGATTCTCGGGTGGAACTTAGTGCAAGATGCCAAGGGCGCAGACGGCAAGACTTATTTCATTGGTTATTCACACCTATCTTGCGCTAAGCATGGAATCGACTGCAAAGGGCCGAAAGTTCTAGGTGATCATTCACCTTTCACAAACACAAATGTTGGTGATGTTAAAGAGCTTGGAGAGCCTATTGGAAGAGTCGGAAACACCGGAAGCGCTTCATCAGGCGCACACCTACATCTCACAATCTCCCTCAAACTTAAGGGAGTCTTTGGAATTACCACAGACAAGCTTGACCCAAAAATACTCATTCAGGCAAACGCCGAAGGGTCAGCACCAAAACAAGCGAACGCGAAAGCGAAAGCGGTGGTGGCATCGGTAAAGAAATGCCCTACATGTGGACAGGACATAAAGTGAAAGAATCAGTCAAGCAAATCGTTGTCAGATCAGTAGGTCTAGTTCTCGCTACCTTCTTCGGTGGCACAGCTATTGGTGCTGTTGCCGGTAACTGGTGGATGGGTTCACTTATCGGTGTTGGTTCTGCCTTCGCAGTTGTTCTAACGACTATCGGCGTTGCCGTAGCCTGGAAAGGCACTCTCGAACTATCTGACATTCAGAACGCCTACCGCGCTGCTGTTGCCAAGTCTGACTCCGAGGCTGTTGAAGATGCCCTAAAGGTTACCGAAGATGGTGACTTTACCTTCGATGACTTGGTTGACGATAGCGACCCTGAGCTTCAATAAATTCGCTCAGTAGCGGGCAACTTCTTGCCGTCTAGCGCCTCTCGCAAAGTGAGTTTCCCCATACGGACTGCCTGACGAGTTCGCACAGTCAAGCCACCCCAAATCCCATACATCTCGGCAGAAACAATGCCGTAAATGGCGCACTCGGCGCGCACCGGACAGGGCTTGCACAAATCAACCGCTCGCTTGAACTCTCCGCCATGCACACCCGACTCAGGGAAGAACGCCTCTGGATCAGTAGTCATGCAAACAGGCTCACCGCGCTCTCTGATTGCATTACCTAGATTGCTTAGCGCTCGTTCTGCTGTGATTTTCATACAGCAAAAGATAAATAGTAATTAGCGCGTTGTCAAATCCTGTCGGCAGGGCTAGTCCCACCCCAGATACCAAACCGCTCTCCGCGTTCCATTGCATAAGTAAAACACGCCTCAAGAATCGGGCATGATTGACAGATTGCTTTCGCGGTCTTAGTGTAGGCAGCGCGTAGCTCTGGTTCTGGGACATCTTCGGGAAAGAACAGGTCAGGATACTTCTGGCATGGCACACCGCCCGCCTCATGCACTCGCTTGAGTAGCTTGAAGTGGCGTGTATCAGATAAATGTCGGTGAGCCATCCTAAACTAAGGCTACTAGGCGAAAGGGAATAAATGCAGGAACTAACAGGCGATTTCAACGGCGCAAAATACTTAGGAACATTCACAAACGGCAGTTCTGAGTGGCACGAGGTTCGAGCAGACGGCATCGGTGGATCAGAGATTGGCACAATTCTAGGATTGAACCCCTGGGAGAGTCCGTATTACCTTTGGGCATCAAAAACAGGTCAAATACCACCTAAGCAGCTCGACAGCTTTGCCGTAAAGCTTGGCAACTACCTTGAGCCGGTGATTTTGGAGAAGATTCTGCCTGAAATGCACCCTGATTGGGAACTTTATTCAGTTGGCACTTACCAGCACCCTAAATTGCCGTTCCTTCACGCTAACCCTGATGCTCTCGCGAAGGTAAATGGGGAGTGGGTCGTTGTTGAGGTCAAAACTAGCCGAAACTACTGGGAAGAAATCCCGCCTCACTACATTCAACAGACCATGCACTACATGAATGTTCTTGGCATCAAGAAAGCCGTCATTTGCGGTCTAGTTGCTATGGACTGGAAAGAGATTTGGATAGACTTTGATGAGTTCGAGGGGAAAGTCATAGAGCAAAAGGCTAGTGAGTTCTGGAAGATGGTTGTTGACGGAACTGAGCCAGACTTTGACGGATCAGACTCGACCTATCAAGCAGTTAGAGAGATGCACCCCGACATTGACGGAACGGAAGTGGAAATAGATGGGCTACACCATTTATCTCTTGCTCAGGAAGCCTTTGACAAGGCTGAGGCAGAACTTAGAAAACAGAAATCCGAAGTTCTCGCTCTTATGGGGTCAGCTCAACACGCCTACATCGAACACGAAGGCAAAAAATACCGAGTAGCATCAAGACAGGCTCGCGGCAATGGCGTTCCGTTTCTAGTTGTGAAGAAGGCGAAATAATGCAAATTTTCTTGGGCGATAGAGTGACCATTACCAAAGGCACTACTTGGATTACCGGACAGATTACAGGTGTAACGCTTGATGACCGAGGGCAGCTAGAGCGCATCAAGTTTCAGCACATAGATTCACAGTTCTGGATGTCCCAGAATTGGAAGTTTGTCGAGGAAGATGACTCGGCAGAATGGGAAGAAGGGGAAGATGATGGCGAGATTTGATCTCAACGATTACGAAACAGTAGAAAGCAGAATCCGCAGGTTCTATGAGGCTCACGAAGATGGGCGCATTGTTACCGAGTGGGCGAACAACTCAAACTGGCTTGACGAAACATCTCATAAAGGCCCGAAGAACTGGGTTGTCAAGGCAACTATCTATCTCAGTGCAGGTGACCAGGCAAACAACCTGCCTAAAGCAACTGGGTATGCTCAGGAAACTGATGGCACAGGTGGGGCGAATAACGTTGACGCTATGGCGAACGCAGAAACCTCAGCGATAGGTCGCGCACTCGCAAACATGGCGATGTCAGGCAACAAGCGAGCCTCTCGCGAGGAAATGGCTAAGGTCGTGAAGGTCGAACAAACAGACTGGTTGGCACTTGCCGAAGGTATCCTCAACGTTGATGACCTACGAAACCTATACACTAGAGCAAAGGCGCAAGGCGCACCGGCTGAGGTATTGGAGAAGTTGAAAGACTATGCAAGCGCACTCAATACTTCAAGCGAAGATAGTGGAACTGGAAGAAGCGTTCAGGGAAGCCGCACTAAGCGGTAACCCTGATCTGCAATCCTTTTACAATCGTGAACTTATCTCACACCTACTAAGGCTCGCTGATGAACTACGAGGAAATCCAACGCCAAATAGCGGAACTGATAGCTGAGAACTCAAAGGGTTCAACGGCACTTTTCGAGGCAGAGTCAAAACTCGCTCACGCTGAGTATGAACTTGACACAGTCGAACAGAAGGCTTTTATTTCTGCCGAGGGGTCTGTGGCTGACCGAACTGCAATCGCACGCCTAAAAGCCTCTCAGAGCCGTTTAGAGCGTGATTTGAGGCGAGCTGAGCTTAACCGTATCAAGGCAAAAGTAAAGGCGATTGAATCAGCGCTAATTTCCCTGGCAACGCAGGCGAAACTTATGCAGGCAGAGGTGCGACTATGAAGCAAAGTGACGTAAACAAACTACGACAGCGTGACCAATGGTGTTGGCATTGTGGAACTGAACAGACGCTCGTTCCCCATCACCGAGCCAATAGAGGCTTTGGCGGGAGTAAAATCCTAGACACGTTGCAGAATGTGATCATGGTTTGCGCTGAATACAACGGACTAATGGAGAGCGATGCTGCTGTGGCTAATGAAGCGAGAGATAAAGGCCACAAGCTAAGCAAATACATTTCACCTGCGAGTCCGGTATTTGACAACTATCTAAAGAAGTGGTTTGCTTTGGATACGAAAGGGAATAAACATGAAACAGAACCACCGAGCTATCTCATTTAGCGACCTAGTTCAACGCCTAGAGGCAGAGCGTAATGACATTAGTTATCGTAAGCGCCTAGCACCACCAGAAGAAAAAATTGTTGTCAAGGAAGTCAAGAAGATTCCTGAGCGCTTGAAGAAGGTTTACTTTCACGCTGGCAGGTTTGCGGCTGGGGATCGTGACACTCTTGCAGTCGAGGCTAACGCTGAGTTTGAAAAGTTAGAGCAATAATAATGGCATTACAAGGTTGGACTGTCGAGCAAATAGATAACGCAACAGCTCAAGGGATTGTTATTGCAAATCACTATCTTCACAGAAAGGCACCTTGTAGTAAAGCATTTGGTCTATTTGATCCACAGATGCAATTACATGGTGTCGTTATGTATGGAACACCTTCTAGCGCACCATTACGAGCTGGCATTGCAGGACCAGATGAGGCGCTAAATGTTATTGAGTTAACACGCCTTTGGATTCATGATGATGCACCTAAGAATGGCGAAAGTTTCCTCATAGGTAATTCTGTTCGTCAAGCAGGTAAAGAAATAATTGTTTCCTTTGCTGATTCAGCTCAGAATCATGTCGGAATCGTATATCAAGCAACAAACTGGCTTTATACAGGGCTTAGCGCAAAACGGACTAGCTGGGTTATAAAGGGCGAAGATAAACATGGACAATCTTGGGCTGATAAGTATTCAGCAAAAGAAATTAGAGAATTGTTTGGAGATAAATTTACATTGCAAGAGCGCAGTCGCAAACATAGGTATGTATTCATAAATGCTAAAGGTCGCAGAAAGGCAGAACTTATCGGCAAACTTCGCTATGAATTACAGCCTTATCCTAAGGATGATAAAATAGATGAGGACAGGCCGCGATGAACGACCTGCCCTCTAAACCGATAAACACACTATCGGCTTTCCTATTCTACGGGACTGCCGAGGAATAGGACAACATGAGTATTCAAGTTATGCAAGCCGTATGGCAGCACTCAAAGGCTGATGGCAGGGCGAGATTAGTCCTCTTAGCTATCGCAGATCACCAGGGCGAAATAGGTGCTTGGCCCTCACTTGCCACAATCGCCAAGATGGTAAACGCATCCGAGCGATCAGTTCAGCGTGACATTGACTATCTACAAAACATTGGCGAATTAGAAGTGCATTACCAGCAAGCACCTACTCGCAGTCACTACAAATCAAATCTTTATTTTGTTCGCCTACCAGGGGTGACAGAAATGCCAACAGGGGTGACAAATGCAGAGGCAGGGGTGACAAATACAGCGACAGGGGTGACAGCAGTTGGCGTGCAATCCCTTAATAGAACCATTATTGAACCATTAGAGAACTCTCTTGTGAGTGACATGTTCAACGAGTTCTGGAAAGAGTATCCAAAGAAATCTGATAAGAGAGCTGCACTAAGAGCGTTTAAGTCAGCCATAAATAGAAGTTCGTTCGAGGAGATCCTTGCTGGAACTATCCGCTATGCCAACGACCCTAACCTGCCTGAACTGAAATACATCAAGCATCCCGCGACATGGCTCAATGCCGATGCTTGGGAGAACGGCCCACTTCCACACGATCCAAGAGCGCAGAAGCTCAAGGAAGAAGAAGAAAATAAACGCAAGCTTGACGAATGGCTAAAGGAACAGGAAAGATTAGGCAGATGAACATTACAGAAACCAAACAACTACTAGAGTCCATCTCGGCACTAGACAACCGCAAGGTAACGCCAGAAACTATTGACGCATGGCACTCGGTAATCGGTCAGATTCCCTTCGACATCGCAAAGGAAGCTCTAAAGCTCGCACAACAAGACGCAAGCATCAAATACCTTGAGCCAAGACATGTTTTCGGCTGGGCTAAGGAAGCAGCGTTCCGACTCGACAAGAACAAGATGCCGAAAGATGTAAAGCAGACAGGCTTTGCACCACAACCAACTTGCACGGATCACAACAAGCCGATTCTTAGCTGCAAGCCATGTTGTCACCGAATCCACAAGTTTCAACAGGCTCATGGTGATGCTGACCTTCACTCATTCGCAAAGGCAGAGATTTATGCCTAGCCAACAATGCCTTCGTTGCGGATGGGTTTGGGAGATTAGTCTTTCGCGAAACAATCCTGAGATTTGTGAGAGCTGCCGAACAACTAAAAAAAATAGGGTAGGGGAGTGCATCGTCTGGCATGGTCACTTTGCGTCAGACTTTGTCACACCCATAGACGAAAATGGAGAAGTCGTGTTGCCTGGTATCAGGAAATGCGGAAAGACTGATTGCGTGAATCCTTTGCACATCAGTAAACTAAACGAAACGAAAGGGCTATAAATGGCTACCATCGAAATTGAGAACGCAACTGTTACTCGCATCATTGAGGGCTACGGCTTCGAGGTGCAGGAAACTACGCTCGTGAAGGGCGAAGAAAGAAAGTCTTGGTTCACAGTTTGGAACAAGGACTTCAAGGTTGAGGTTGGTGACAAGGTAACTGTTCAGGGAACTTACTCCGCAAAGGTAGATTCCTACACCGGCAGGGACAACCAGCCACGCAACAAGGTGAGCGTGAGCGTGAACAACGCAGAAGTAATGCTTGCAGATTCGGCTGACGCGCCGTTCTAATGATTATCAAAGTTCTCGGTGATCCTGCCCCACAAGGCTCTAAGCGAGTTTTCAATGGCAGGGTTGTCGAGGCTGCTGGACAGAAACTAAAAGTCTGGCGAAAGGCAATCGCAGAAGCTTGCCACAACCTACTGACCGAAGAACATTCGCTTCTGCTAGGGCCGGTGCGGGTAGAAGTAGATTTCTACCTGCCCCGCCCTACAAGCGTGAAAGTGAGTAAACGGGCGTTGCCAATAGTGCCGCCCGATGTGTAGATAAGCTGGCCAGGGCCTGTTTAGACGGCATAAATCAAGGTTTTGATACTGGCAAGGTTGGAGATGGCATAATTTTTGCCGATGACTCCCAGGTAGTCGAGCTAATAGCTCGCAAGTTCTATGCTGATGATCGCGCACCAGGCGCAGACATCACTATTTCAGCGTTATAAATTTGTTATAAAACACCTGCTTTGATGCTTGCCTTTATGTTTCGAAATGACTAATCTGTAATTGTCAGAACGAAAGGGAAAACATGGACTGGCTAATAATCGCACCATTTGCATTTGCACTAATCGCAATCAACATTCAGGAATACATCTCAAAGAAAAAGGGAAAGTAAAGTGCCAAACACCAAGATCACACACCCAAGCACTTCGCATCAAGCAGAGCGCTCGGTTACCGGACTAGCAGAGTCCTATCGCATCATTCTCGACCTATTCAGAAGCTTCGGCCCTATGAATGACGAAACACTACTCAAAACCTGGCGAGCAACCAACAAGAAGCCAGCCAGCGACTCAGGCATCCGCTCACGCCGATCAGAGCTTGCCGCAACCGGTCTAATCGTTGACTCAGGTGACCGCGTCAAGATGGCATCAGGTCGCGCATCAATCGTTTGGAAAATAGCATGAGAATCACAGAGCTAAAGAACACTCTTGAGCTGACTATTGACGCTATCTATCAGAAAGGCTACGACTTAGGCTTTGAGTCGGTGCTTGAAGATTTAGAGATGATTGCAGACTCATGGTGGAACACAGGCTTCACAACACCAGCAGAGATGTTGCGAATGGAAATCAAAAAACTAAGGGGAGAAAATGCGTGAATTTAGATACAAACTAGCCGAGTTGCTATTCGGTGACATTCTTGATGAGGACTTTGCACTCGGCACTCAGAACGGAGTTGAGGGAACGAAGTCGCAGATAAAGGTGCGAGCAAACTTCGCTCGAAGCCGTTATGCCGGACACTCAACCAAAGCTCGCATTGAGGGCTATGACGCTGCGATGAAGGACTTGCAGGACATTCTAGAAGGGATTTACCGATGATGAAGATTACCCTCTGGACTAAGCCAAACTGTCCACAATGCGACATGACTAAGCGCATGTTTGACAAAGAGGGAGTTATCTATCAAGTAAAGCGCCTGGACAAGTCACCAAAGGCTACTCAGCGCTTTATTGATATGGGCTTCATGGCTGCACCCATTATCGAGACTGATGATCGCCGTTGGTCTGGATTCCGTATGACCAAAATCAATTCGCTTATCAACCACCTAAAAACCGAGCGTGGCAAAGGGATTAATGTTCCCCTAGAGCCAATGATTCAGGTTGCCGATGAGGTTGAAGATGAGTAAATACAGCGGCACTTATGAGTTCATTTTCTTTCATGACCAGAAAAAGGGCGACATTATCGTGAGCTTCAACGGCGATAGGCATGTATTCAAAGACGGAGTTGCCGAAGCAGTAAAGGCAGAGCGTGAACGCATTATCAAGTTGCTAGAAGGACTTATAGACACTAGACCAGACGAATCAAATGGTGGCTGGCGAGGTTATTCACTAGAGCGAATCATAGAAGCAATAAAAGGAGATCAGAAGTGAGCGAAGTAAGAGTTGTAGTTTGTGGCTGTGATGATTCAACGCAGATTGAGATTGAAGCCACCGAATCAGAATTAGAGTTTCTCAAAAAGCTAGCGTTGCTTGTAAACGAAGCTAGCACTTACGGCTGCATGCCTAGCATGTCCATAGATGATGAATACATCAAAGAAGATTCAGAGGGAGAGCAGAAGTGAGCTACAAAGAATTTAGAGACAAAGTTCTCAAAGAAAACTCAGAAGAATACTGGTTTGAAAGAGGCATACTTGACGAGCGTAAACGCATTATCAAGTTACTGGAAGGCAAAGACTATAGAGGTAACGGGCCAACTTTTACGCTTGACGAACTAAAGCGACTCATCAAAGGAGAGCACAGTGAGTAAGTTTCACCGCACCAACTACCGTCAGGCTATTGACCTACTAAAAGATGACAAGCTAATCTGGTCAGGTGACATGGACAGTATCCGCAAGATTCTGGCTGATGTATTTCAAGAGCAGATGGACTGCCTCGGATTCGAGAACACTAACCTAAACTATCTAGCAGAGAAGCTGATAGCTGACGAGAACGACCTAACAATCTAGGGGGAGAGATGCTAGAAGATTTGAAGCCACCGGTTCGCAAATACAGTTGCAGAGTTGCAGTTATCGCAGCCGAACTAAGCGAAACCGACAGCGCTATCTTTGTGAACGCGGTCAATGATCCAAACTGGCAATTCAGAAGCCTTCAGAATGCACTTGCAGACAAGGGCTTAGTAATCGTTGATAGCGCAATCGCCAAGCATAGGCGTAAGCAATGCTCTTGCTTTAGGTAAACATGCTAGAGGATTTGACACCAGCACCGAAGATTGAGGCTAACCCAAACTTCCGACCAGGCGTTGAGTTTGACGGCAAAGAGGGAATAGCCACAACACCAGGACTGAGCGACAAACCAGACTTCGAGGCATTTCTTCTTGACGCGGGCTTCGACCCTGCCGAGATTGAGATTGTTGGCACTCCACGCACCTCACGCTGGCAGAAGTATGACGGCGATTGGCTAACAAGTTACCGCTTCAACTTTCGCAAGCGCAATCCTGATGTTGACTTGCCTGCCCTGCTCGCGGAAGCAAAGAAAGCAAAGCCAATAACTCCAAAGCCAACAGGCAACGAAACAGCGCTAATCATCTGCCCTGCTGATCTACAAGTCGGCAAGACAGGCAGTCGAGGCGGAAGCAAAGAACTAATAGCAAGAGTTATGCGCTCATTCACACGCCTAGAAGAACTAGCCAAGAAAGGTAAATACGAACACATTTACATTCTTGACATGGGTGACATCATTGAGAGCGTAAGCAACAAGGCAAGCCTCAACCAGCTAGAGAGCAACGACCTCTCACCAATGCAACAGACTGACCTAGCAGCGTCGCTAATGTTTGACCTAATCAAGCGCATGGTCAAGTTCGCACCGGTAACTTACGGCTCAATAGCCTCAAACCATTGTCAGAACCGCATGAACGGACAGCAGATAGGCAGACCAGGCAAAGACGATTGGGGAATAGTAATCCTGCAACAGCTTCGCAGGCTGACTACCGAACTCGGCTGGAATGTCAACTACCTAGTGCCAAACCCTCACGATGAAGGCTTTGCATTCCGTTACGGCGTGAACACTATCGGAGTAGTGCATGGTCATCAGGTCAACAGGCCAGAGCAAATCCCTAACTGGTTCGCCAACTCGACCTTCGGCAACCAATGGGTAGCACCATGCAATCTGCTAATCAGCGCACACTTCCATCACCTAAGAGTCGTTGAGCTGGCACAGCACACCGAAGGCGGAAGTAAGTTCTGGGTTCAATGCCCAACCAGCGACAACGGATCAGACTGGTTCAGGTTGACAAACGGAAGCGATAGCACAACAGGGATGCTCGCAATCGAGCTAGACAAAGACCAGCTATTCAACGGCACAGTTAGGAAGATGTAATGCCAATCTATGAGTTCACCTGCTTAGCCTGTGAAAAAACGCTAGCGGTATCCCTACCAATCGACGCAGATAAATTATTACTTTGCCCTGATTGTGGGGTGGCTATGAAGCGGAGTTACACCTTCGGGGCTACTACCTTCAAGGGGTCTGGGTTCTACCGGAACGACAAATGATTTTTCCGAAACCTTGTCTGACCTGCCAGCAGTTGTTCACAGCAAGAAGTGACTACTGCGACACCTGCCGAGCCGAGCGTGACCGCAAGCGTGAGGCGAACCCTTCGCGAAGGCAGAAGAAGGTCAATCTCTACAATTACAAATACAGACAAACAGCTAAAGCACTAAGAGAGATAGCAACTCATTGTCACATCTGCAAAGAACCCTTTACAGACAGAACAGAGATAACAGCAGACCACCTGATACCGAGCGACCCTAATAGCCCCCTAGCACCGGCACACGCTCGTTGCAATTCATCACGCGGTAACAAGCCGCTCTAGCCTTACAGCGTCTCACACTCACCGCGCAGACACACACACACCCAGCTGCCATACTCCCCCTGGCTTTGACCGAGGGTGGGGTCAAACATAGGAAAGTCGGCGGGAACGATACGGAATATCGTGACTGGGAAACAGATCGGAAGAGCACACGTCTGAACTCCAGTCACCGGCTATGATCTCGTATGCCGTCTTCTGCTTGAAAAAAAA
>OGWN01000067.1_pt1 | contig 13541 bp, 10 predicted proteins | sample 1575921 | NCBI WGS metagenome assembly OGWN01 (sample SAMN07581531, study PRJEB24739) | freshwater metagenome
GTTTCCCAGTCACGATACTGTTTGAAGTAAAACCATCATATGTAACTCTAACACCTGCATTACTAGCAAAAGCATTAACACCCTCTACAAAAGATGTCGAAAAAACACCCTCTATATTCTCAACAAAAGAAGAGTTTAATAAAAAGTCTTGTAAGTCAGTATAATTATTTTCTAACGTGTAAAAATAAGTCAGAGATGGTTTTACTTCGAACACCAAAGATGATTGTAATTCAAATTCAAATCTAATCTGATTTCCTTGCTCGAAATTAAAATTAGTGAAGTCAAATTCAACATATCTTTGTATAATAGTATCTCCTTCAAAATCAGTTCCATAAGACGTGCTTATTGGATAACAAAGTTGATCGTTAGCAAAATAATCGTATCTAGATATTTGAACACCAAGAGCGCCTATTATGTTGTAGTTTAACTTTAAATCGTATATCAATCCGTCGTCAGATGTAATAACTAATCTTATATTTCTATCTGTAGATGTAGTATATGTTCTTGTGTTGTTACCTATTAATCCAGTCCACGAATCAAGAACTGTAACACCTTCCATTACTAAAATATTATACTCAGAACTTGAATATTGAGATTTAGGCGTTACCTCTATTATAAAGTCGGCACTTACAGCTCCAGAAATACTCATTTCAACTTCATTTGTAGAGTAATTCATTTGGTCAACAGGAGCTAATCCTCCGTCATCCACGCCTCTCTCAAAATCAACAACGTTAGAGTAAAGGTTTACATCATCAACAAAGGAATATACTTGACCTTCTTTTTCTTCCAAAGTTAAATCACTAGATACATAGTCAACAGATAAAGATACTTTTTGATTGATGTCCATTCCCTCTGTAAAGTTTCCATATATCAATCTGTTTCCAACCTTAGCTTGAGTAAGTGCTGTTAGAGGGACATTGTCAAAATTTCTGAAATATTGAGACTCCTCTAATACTGAATATATTTTGTTTCCAGAGAACGTATAAGTTACATTGGCATTACTCGTGGTCCAACCTTCTTCCTCCTTTATAAACTTATCTATAACATATACCGTACTTGATTCGCTTTCCTTAAATAATAAATCAACACCTACCACGTGTCTGTCTCCAACATTAAAAGAAATGTTTACAGCATTAGCTAAATTTATCATACCTAAATTCTCGTATGTTTGATAGTCTAAAGAGAATTTATTTGGAACAAAAGCCACTTCGCTCCATGAAGATATAGCTGAATAAAAACCTCCTTCATACTTGTATCTGTATGCAAATTGTAAAAACTTGTCTTCCAAAAAGTTACTAGCAGAATCCGTTTCAATGTTCACAGAAGATATGCTTGGAGCAAATATAGGAGATGGTTTCATTACAGAAATTTCTTTACTTGTAAAACCATCAATTGAATATGTTTTTGCTTTTTGAATATTAACTATTCTAGGAGGATTTAATCCATCAGTCCAAGACAAAAAGTCTTCCCCATCAATACTTCTGAATATGTCAGAATGCGATATACGATACGAGGAGTTGAAATTCAAGACGCTAGTTCCATGAGTAGACTGAAGTACTATCTCGCTTATATCTGTAATGGTATTGTACTCTATAACATAATCATAGCTAGGCGATACAACAAAATAAAAACATCTATTATTTTTATCGTCAGATACAGAACCAATTGTTTCAGACCCATATATGTTGTAATTTGTTTTTAATACGTTTCCTTTTATATTCTTAACAACACCTACATTACCATTATTCTCCGACACTACCATTACATTCTCCGCATCAGTCATTTGACCATTAGGAGTAAGTCTTTCATCTAAATCTTTTTGAATTGTAGCTTTTAAAAAGTTGTTCTTTATTTTAGCCATTTTTTTCTACCGTTTAATAAAATAAGTAATTCAGATCCGTTTAAGTCTAACATTCTGATGTTTGCATTCTGTAAATCTCTGTAGTAGTCTTTCTTTGCTCTATTTATTATATATTCTTGAACACCATACTTATTGTTTAGTATAGAGTATTTCACATAACTATATAAGGCTTGTTCTGCAAATTTATGGACCATTACTTCATCTCCATTATTGTACTCAAGACCATCTGAAATATATTCTAATACAATTACCCTACCTCCTATATTAGAAGAAAAAGACATAACACCTTTTCTTTTGTCAATAGAGAAGTACCCATTGGAATTAAGGTTTGGATTAAGACCAAAGTTAGGGGATTTATATTGGTATCCTAATCCCATGTCGTGTTCACATAAATTACCATTTTGGAGACCAGATACGCTATATTTTTTAAAAGTTTCAGTTTCATTAGCTTCTAAAGGATACCCATCTTCATCAAATAATATATTGTATTCATGGTCTTGTAAGTACGCTCTACCTATCAACGTTCTCGAATCTTGCGATAATGGTCTTAATAATCCGTCATTTCCTAATACAGAAACCCTTACATAAGAAACATAGTCGTGTGGTAAAGTCAAAAGTAAAGCGTCATTAAGATCTAATTCGATAACCTTCACCTCTTTTAGTGTGTCGTAATTAAATTCCTGTATTCCTCTTTTTAAATGTTGTAAAACAGTATATCTCTTTACATTAGATAAAAGTCTATCATCTCCAATATGTTCTAACATAAAATTATTTACTAATTGAGACAATGAAATATATTGATAATCCCCCCAATTGCTTTCGTTTTGATAATAATTAATAGGAGGTAGTATTTGATGTGCCATATTTTATTTTTATAATTGTTCGTTATTAACTCCTGAAGATTCCAATGCTTGACTAATTTGAACTACATCTGCTTCTCTAATTTCAACACCACAATACCCTAATATTTTTATAACCAAATCAGAAAAGAATTGTAAAGGCAATTCAAAATCTTGATAATCACTAGCTGAAGGGTTGAATAAAGGGCTGTTACCCGCTTGAACATAAGTCCATTTTGGTGTTTTAGGTTTTCTAATATAAGTACATCTAGCTTTAACAGAAGGGTTGTAAGGGAATATTTTGTACTTATTACTAAGTCTTATATACACTGGGTATTCAGGGCTTGGAGATACCAAATTGTTATTAAGTATTCTATTTATTTCTAACTTACTTACTTCCTCAACTTCAGTTCTTCCTGCGTAATCTAAAATCCCACTTGTAGGTAATAATTCTACTTTAATCCCTTTATAAAAGTCTGTAACTGTGTATGAATATTCTTGGTTCAAAGTATCTAAGAATAAGTCGGCTTCAGAAGTAAATACATCAAAAACCTCTCTAATATGTTTTGGTATATCTGAGAATTCGGAGTGATACATTCTTGCGTTCTGCTTAGCTAAAGATTTAGCATACTTGTGGAACAACTCTTCGAATATAACCATTTGAGAAAGTTCTGCATAGGTATTGAATTCCATAGGAGAAACATAACCCCTATTATCTTTGTTTAGTATTGATAATACCGTAGTATATACCTGATTAATCATTTGCTTACAATTTTATTTGCAAAGATACGAAATAAAAAAAGAGAGGTATTAACCTCTCCTTTCTTATACTTGAAGTGAAAACTATTTTAATTTACTTTGAACGTACTTAACAAATGCTTTTCCGTCTTCAGTATCATTCATCCATCTTGCAAGAGTATTAAATTTGTCACTCTCATCAAATGGTACTTTACATAACAATGTTTCACCATTAAAGAATGCGTTTCCTTTGTACTGAGCAAGACCCAATTCAGTAGCTCTAACAGCTAATCCTTTAATCTTAGTTAAATCATCAGAAGCTAATTTTAAGAAGCTTTGTGGATTTGATTTTGCGTATAAGAAAATATCTCTCTTAACCTCAGTAGATTTTTTGTCTAATGCTTTACTTCCGTAAATAGCAAGAGCAATACTCTCTAATTCTGATGTAGATAAATTCATGGCAACATTCAATGATTCCATTTCAAGCTCAATAGAACTTAATTCTTTTTCAGCAATTTCATCTGGTTTAAATTCTTCAAATACAATACCATTATCAGGTGTAAGCTCTAAGAATTTTTGTAACTGTGGATTTGTTCTTGGAACTGTAAGTTTACCATTCTTAAAAATGATAGCCCCTAAGATTACATCTCCTGTTTGTTCATCTTCAAAGATTGATAACTGATTTGTAGAGTAACATAAACTTCTTAAGATTTTTTCTCCTTCATCATAATACTGTAATGGAGACCCTTTTTTGTGTCGGTTTCTTAGGAATAATTGCATTGGCGGATTCTTTGCCAATAAGACATAAGTCTTGTCTTTGTCTGTGTCTTGCAACACTTTAGTTTTTGTTTTTGTAGCCATATTAAATTAGATTAAAATTATTTCCGCAAAGGTACGAAATAAAAAAAGAGGGAAACAAATCCCTCTTTTTGTTTAATTTGCTGATATTCAGCAACTTATCAACCTTTAACGAGTACGAAGTTATTTCTACCCATTGTACATAATGCACGCTCTGTCAACATATGAAGTTGATTAGCATCTAAGTCAGAAGTGTTTGCACCACCTGCTGAACCTGTTTGCCACACTTTATAACGTCTGTCTTCAGAAGCAGATTTACGGTATTTAACGTGTAAGAAAGGTAAAGTAGCATTAGCTCCTAATACTTCGTCTCTTACAGTTTTAGTACCTGATGGACACATTACAGCGTTAATAGCTTGGTTTCCTTCAAATAAACCACGAGCTGTTGGGTCGTCTAAGTATTTCCACTGAGATTTGTACAACTCATAACCAGCTACTTTGAATCCTGTGAATCCTAAGTTTAAAGCCATATCTTCGCTGTTGTTGAAAGCTCCGTAAGAAGTTCCACCTACACCGTAAGAGTTTTGAGCAGCTAACAAATAATCAATTGCTCTATCTTGCTCGAAGTCACTCATCATAATGTACTCAGAAATAGCACCTTGTTTGTTTAAACGAGATAAGATTTCATCAATATCATCCATAGTAGAGATAATACCAGAGAATACGTTTCCTTGAGCTACAGCTTCGAAGAAACCTTCAGTACCTGTATATCCAGCAGTTGCAGCAGCAGAACCAGACTCGTAAGAAACACCTTCAATCATACCCATTTCAATGTAGTCATCGAATCTTTGACGAGATTGTGCTCTTGATTTTAAGTACCATAAGTAACCTAATCCGTTTTCTCCTTCAACTTGAATCCAACCAACTTGAGTCATATCAGAACCATTAACTTCATCTAACTCTTTGATAATGATTGGCTTGTTTTCGAAGATGTCTGGTTGAGCTTCTAAAGACTCCTCACGACCATTAGTTCCTTTTCTGTACTCGTTAGAGTAAGTGAAAACGTTGATTCCTGTAGCAGCTAAAGCACCTGGTTGTCCAGCAGTACCAAAACCAGCAGCAGTTGCAGCAGCAACAGTGAAAGTATCAGTAGTAACAGCAGTAACCAAACCTTTCATTTCAACAGTACCATCATTTAAGATAACTGTATCATTTTTACGGAAAGAGTGACCTGCTAATGTGAATACAGCAGCAACACGAGTAACACCTGTACCAACTGGTCTTAAACGACCTTCTTCAGACCATTTAATTAAGTCAGATTGAATAGGCATCTCTTGACCCATTTTCTCTAAGAATCCTTTGATAGATTGATTACCGTAACGAGCAAATTCTTTCTCGTATAATTCAGGTAAGTGCTGATTTGTGAAATCGAAGTCAGCAGCTTCAAAATAGTTTGTAGACAAAATCTCTTTTGTCGCAGTAGGCGTTAATTTAATGCCTGGATTTGTTAATAATGCCATTTTCTAGGTTTTAAGTTTTTTATACAATTTTAAATTTTAGTCCAGAGTTAATGCCTTCTGGGGCAGTTCTAATTCCTTTCATATCAATATTCTTACTATTCTTTACTTCGTCTTCTATTGCTTTAGCTTTCGCTGTTTCATAAACATTAGATAAGATTGAATCGTAATTCATTGCTACATAAAGGGCTTTATGGTATCCTTCAGGGTCTTTAATAAAACCATTCTCATCTAAGAACTTACTGAAGAACGTCATTACATTTGATTGAGCTTCTTTTACTGCTTGTACATTTGAAGGTTTATGACTGATAACTTCATCTCCAATTTTAAATTCAAAACCTTTGAATTCATTGTTAAATAATTTATCTGTCTCACTCAAAAATACTTCAGATTGTTTTGCTGCAATCTCTTGTTGTGCTTTAAGGCTTTCTACATAAGCTTTAGATTCTTGGTACTCTTGAGGAATAACTGTATCACTTGACACCGTCATTGGAACAGCATACTTTTCCTTTTGAGAATTAAAGTATTCTAATGCATCAGCGTGAGCCTTTTTAAATGCACGTATTTTTTTCTTAATATCTTTTTCGTCATCAATATCTTCATCATAAGCAAATGCTTCTAAGAATTCATCTTGAATCTCGTCAGCATCAAACTCAGGATTCTTATCTTTAAGATACATTCTAACTAAGTCTTGCTCGTCTATAGTTGTAAAGTCTTTTTGGTATTCTTGGAAATCAGAAAAACCTCTTCCTGTCTCTGATTTGAATTCTAAATATTTCTTTACATCTTCGGGAAGATCTACTTCTTGTTTAGGGATGACTACCTTAGATAATAATTCCTCTTTTGATTTAAGATATTCTAATACTTCGTCTTCGCTATTAAATTTAAGAACGCTTTGAGATTCCTGTTCCTCTTCTTCTGCAACAACATCTGTCTGAGCATCTTCTGTTTCTTCTTGTTGTACATCATTGTTCACTTCAGATACCTGTTCATTGTTACTGAACTCTTCGTTAGGTTGAACAACTGAATCTCCTTCAATTTTTAGTTTATACATATCTATTTGATTTAATTAAAATATTTGATGCAAAATTACAAAATAATAAGTTTTATTTATCGTGGCTCAAATTCTGACAAAGAGAACGCATCAAGGCTATCATTTGTACTTTCAAAATTTATAGATGGAAGATCTTTTTTACGTTGCTCAATTAACTTTGATTGTTGTGTAGCTTGTAACTTTGTTCTTTCATCTTTTCTATCTTCTTTCATTGTTTCTTTGCCTTTCATACCTTCTACCTCAATTCCTTTTAGTTGCATTTCGTATTGAAACTCTAACGCCATTAATTCCTTCTTGGCTTGAACTTCAGCCATCATTACTTCAATAGCTTTTTGTTTTTCAGCTTCTACTAATCCTGCTTTGCCTTGATATTCAAAGTTTAGTAACTCTGCTTTACCTTGAGATGCTGCTTGTGTAGATTGGATATTTGCCTGAGTCTGAGCTTGAATTTCCTGCATTTTTCTATCCTGCATTTCCTTCATTCTCTTTTCTTTCTTAATCATAAGATATTTTGTAGCTAAAGATAAATTCTTAATACCCATAATTGCATACTTATCTTCAACACCGAGATTTCCTTGCTGTATCTCAAAAGAAATGTCTGCTTCAAGTTTAGCTCTCTCTTCTTCATCAGGAACAAGGTCTATATTGATAGCAAAGTCGTGAATGTACATATTTTTGATTTTGTCTAAAGCAGAAACATTATTAGCTGAAATCTTCGTAATCAAGTCTTGTTTACTTTCAGAGAATTGAAGTACGTCAGCAATTCTAATTGTAATGCATTTAGCTAACTCTCTTGTGATAAACATACTTCCTTCTAATATATGTCTTGTAGCTACATTAGATGAATATGCTGCCATTTTTTGAATACCAACTAAGCTATTCTTGTCAGGGTTGCTTGCGTCAATAGCTTGATTAATACCAGTTACAGAAGCAATCATATCTAATGAAATCTGAATTGAATTCCACAAAGAAGTAATCTTATCTTGACCTGATGAGTGTCTAATTTCTTGAATAGGAACTTTAGCGTTATTAAACTCACCTCCTACGCTTGAACTTCTACCTAAAACAGAACCTGTCTGAAAGTACATATTTAAAGCGTCTTCTACAGTGTACTTGTTTCCTTTTCCTAAAGAAATGCCAACTAATCCATCTACATCAATGTATTGACCATCAGGAACTACTCTTTGTTTGATTTGTTGTAGTTTTAACCAAGACATCTGAATATCATCAGCAAATGGTATCATACGATTAACTGTAGAGTCAATAAATCCTTTATACATTTTTGGAGCAATACCTACGTAGTTAGGATATACCTTATTTAGGTTAGAATTTTTCTTAACCATATTTTTAGATACTTCCCATTTCAATAAAATGCTTGTACCCAAAACTAATATCCCTTCAAACCAAACTTCTTCTACTTTCGTAAGTTTTTCAAAGTCAGCATCACCTGTTCCTTTGTACACAAAGTCATTGTTCTTTGCTATAACTTTTAATCCACCTTTAGAATTCTTTTTCTTTTTCCAAACCTTTTCTCTAGATGTTTTATAACTGAAGTAAAGCAATCCTAGTTTCCCATCTAAAACTTCTTTAGGTTGACTATTTAGATTTAACTCGTAATAGTTATTCCAAGATGCCGAAATACCTTGAAGTCTTTCTTTTTGTTCTTGTGTTAAGTTAGGGAATTCTTTATAAACCTCAGAAAGGTTAGTATTTTTATATTCTCCAAAGTAAAAGCAATCAGAAAATGTAGGGTCTTCTGTGTATGACCAAATTAGATTAGCTGGGTTTACATATTCAAGTTTAATTCCGTCATTAGGTACATATCTATGTTTTCCAAAACCAACCCCTAATTCTATTATGTCTCTCTCAATTCTTCTTCTTGTTACTTCGTTGTAATTATTCTCGTTAAAGATTGCTTCAACAGCTACTTCAACAGCTTGTTCGATAGGTGGTTTAAATTCCAACTCCATCTTAATATCAATCTCTTCTTTGCTTTCTGGTATTTGGTCAATTGGAACTGAAGATAACTCAAATCCTGTTTTTTCTTTAGCTGCTAATATGAAGTCCTTAGCAATCATGTCATCTTCAAGGTTTTTTCTCTTATTAGCCTTTTCTTCTACAGATGTAGGATCTACAGCGACAGCCTTAATAGAGAATTCTCTTTGAGCCATACCATTTGCAAGTATATCTACATACTTTGGTATTACAGGAACAATTTTCCAATCAAGATTTAAGAACGACATATCTCCGTTTACCGCAAAGAATTCTTTATACTTCGCAGTGCTTTGAAGACCATTAGCGTACATTCTTCTCTTGTTGAACTCATCTCTTTGTTGGTAAAACTTACAAGTAGCTTCGTTTCTCTTAAACCACTCAAATTGAATAGCCTCTCCAACTTGCAATCCGTAATCGTTACCCATTTGAACCTCAAACGGAACATTTTGACTTGGGAAAGTCCTGTAGGTAATAGAAACACCTTCTATTTTCTTTCTTAACATATTTATTTATTATAGGTCCTTAAATTAATAACAACATCTTTTATTTGCCTTTGTGCTGGAGTGTACATTTTTCTGTTTACAGCCATAATAGCTAAACCAGAACTAATCGCAGCATCAAATTTAGTTCTATTATTCACATCAAAATGCTTCCAATCATTTAATGTATGATTAAATAACATATTTTGCGGTATCTCTCCATCTTCTCCTATAAGACCAACATACTTTTCTATCCAACTCTCTATAGCTGTCGCGTGCATTTGTTTAACATCTTCAGATGAGTTAGGCATACCTCCTAATTCTCTTTCGGTTGGTGAAAGTCTATTCTCTGCTTTATCAAAACGAGTAATACTGAAACCTCTGTATCCTCTATTCTTGAAATGATATAACAAACGTGGCTTGTTATTCTCTGCTAGTATAGGCATTCCGTAAAATACACACGCCATAAGAACATCTTCAAAGAAAATTTCTGCTGTCTGTGGTCTTGCTACATATTCTAAAAAGAACGTATTGTTTGGTGCATTGGAAAAACTAAAACCTGTTAATCCGTGCAAAGCTCCTTTTGAAGCCCTATTATTATCTTGGTCATAAGACCCATCTTTTCTAACTCCTTCAACTGTACCTGATATATCGTAGCTATCGCAGCCGAAAGCACCTATATCGTCATTCAATGGATACTTAGACATACCTCCTGGACCATTCCTTAACTCGTGTCTGTTCTGCATCTCTACAGGTGGTATCCAAGATATTAAGAACCTTCCTTTTTCATTAGGATGCCATTCAACTATTGTGTCTTTAATACCATCTTTCCATTGAAAGTTTCCTCGAACTAAAGCTTTATCAGCTTCATGTTCTTCATTTATCTTTAGTTGTTCTAATATTTTCTCTATGTTAAAAGTAGACTGAAGTAACTCATCTCTAAATGCTTCGTCAATCGTCATTGGAAATGCTCTAAGCTCTTCATTGTAAGCAATATCACTTTCTTTTCTTTTACTGCTTCTTTTTGCTTCTAAGAACTGAACACTACCTACAGTTTTCTTTTCTCCGTGAACATTTACAAATGAATCTCCTTTTTCAACTATTTCGTGGCACACACCATACTTATCTGTAAACTCCTCCATGTTTTTGTGAGCAGGAAGGAAGTAACAATAAAGACCAGACGGTGTACGACCTGTAATCTTGTTCCTCTTATTAATTTTAGATGCTTTATAAAGTTTGAAGAATTCCTCACCACCTTTATTCATTGCGTTTACTGTACTACCAATAAAAGCCTTACCAACAACTTTACCTCCTGTATCAAATGTTGGAGATACTTGACCCCAGTGTTTTTCATAGTTAGCGGGTTTTGCCCATTTTGAAGCTTCATCTCCAAGATATCTATACATTCTCTGTCCGTCATAAGAAGCGTCTTTTGTAGGCTGATAATCTATAAATGTGTTTAGATAGTCATCTGTATTTGTGTCTTTATTTTTCTTAGCAGTTTTACTTCTATCGGTTGGTTTTGCAAACTCCAAGAAATTCTTACTATCCTCAGAACCTTTTACAATTGGTTTAAAAAAGAATGGTAGGTTTAAATATCCGTATCTTAACTTAGAGAATGCCATCTTAGCGTCTTCATCTGATTTAGATGTCATACCAATACGAGCATTTGCTGTTGATGTTGCATCATTAAGTAGCTGACATATAATTTGATAAGTAAAACCTGTACGTCTTGATTTCACAAATAATTCGCCTAAACATCTCGGATCTACAATACAAGCTTCTGTAAAATAAAACATATCTCTTTGAGCTACCCTAAAATCCATATAAGAACCTGTATCCTCCATCTTTACCCAATTAAGAGCAAAGTAATGAGTACCAGTTAGATATTCAGGTTTGCCATTATTCATAAACCAAATACCCTCTCTCCTTCTTCTAAACTCCTCTACTATATATTCAGTATATGCTTCTGCATTATCTTGAGATAATCCTGTTGGTGGTTCTTGTCTTCTCCAATATTGGTCTTCTTTTTTCTCATTCCAGAAAAGTATATCTTTTTTATATGGAACTTTAGGAAGTGTAATCTTTAAATCACCAACATTGATTACCTCACCTTTACTACCTTTAGGGTCAATCATTACAGAATCATTATCTGCATCATACCATTCTTTGTAGTAATCTTTTTTTGGTAAGAATTCACCTGTAGCAAATTTCTCAGGATATCCTCTCTTAAACTCATTCTCCTTAAGATTAATCTTGTCGGCATCAATCTGCATTCTAAGTTCTATTAAAGAAGAATCAATCTCAATAATAGCTTGATGAATAGATGGTTTTACAGAAATAGCAAGGTGATGTTTAGAAGGGTCAAGTTCATCGTAGTTAATAGTACTCCTTAAAGCCTCTCTAAGCACGTTTAAAGCAATATCTCCAGCATTAACTAATCTCTTTACATATTTTTTAAAAACTTCCTCTGAAGGGGCGTTAGCGCTGTTAGACCATCTAAGTAGTAATTCTTTTCCGTACTTAAATGAATCTGTTTTTGCTTTTACTATGGTCTTGACTTTATCAGGTTCAATTAAAGACATATCAGTGCTATACTCTAATCCTTCGATTACAGTTTCAACAGCAATTTGTATATCTTTACTTAATCCTATCATATACTAAATAATATTCTATTTGAGTTAATCATATAGAGTTTTTCTCCAAACAGATTAAATTCGTACTCAGAATCTTTCTTAACACCAACAACATCTCCTTCATTAAAAGATTCCATTTTATCGTTCTTATACTTTAACCAACACATTTGCTCTACTTCTTTTTCTCCTTCTCCAAACTCATCTATTTCAAACATAGGTTGTATAAAACAATATGGAGCAATAGCTTTAACTTCGTTTGTATCTTTCTTGATAACCATATAACTTAATGGGGTTTCAACATAAAACAAGTCATCTTTAATGTGATATTTACTCTCCAAAGGAAACCCTTGATTATTATATTGAATCCTAAAAGTATTATGATGTACTACTATTACATCTCCAGACTCTACATCTCCTTCATATCCAATAGGTGTAGAAATTACTTCTGCTAACCTTTGAGTAAAAGAGTGGTCCTCGTATGATACGTTTAATACCAATCCTGATTCAGATAAATTAGAATACCTCTCCGAGTTAAGCGGTTTTACAATGAAATAATGTGGACTTCTCATATTACTTAATTTTCAGTATCGTATTCAATATGAATTACGTTATTGCAATTAAATGATTTCCAAATTGTCTTTACATTTGTATCTACTTCTTTTACATAGATGTCAAAGAACTTTTCGTCTTTTTCTATAATGTCAGAAACAATTTTGTTTCCTCCAAATACTTTACTTTCTACTTGGTAGTGCATAACATTTTTATTGTCAATGTTAACACTTATTTTTCTTATTAAATTCATGTTAGATTAAATTAGATAATGCAAAGATAATTAAAATATAGGGATTCCTATTCCTACTGAAATATAAGGAGTGTTATTGCTTATTTGGTAACCTACTCCTCCTTTTATTAAAGCTTTGTTTTTTATATTCCAATCAATACCAACCTCTGCTGAATTATTTGTGTTATATTTTCCAGATAAAAACAGCTTGCTTTTGTTGTTGTATTTTGTTATCGTTCTTTCTATTATACTGTCTTTGGTTTCAATATCAGCACACACATCTAAAAGTTCTCCTGTAGTAGTTACGTGTACAACTCCCTTCATTCTTTTTCCTTGAATTTCTTGAGAATATTTTCTAGCCTCTACGCTTGAAGTGTCTGCTTTATCCACGTAAACAATAGAAGTATCTGTTTTTTTTACGTACACTTTTTTGTATTTAGTAGTTGCAACCCCTTTTATCTTTAATGTATCTGTAACCTTTACCGTTTTTATTTTAGTTACTTCTTTATACTTTAAATCATTGCCTTCACAACAAGTTAACGCAATTAAACATAACAGAAAGCCGATTACAAAACTTATTAAATTATTCTTCATAATTAAAATTTATAAATATATCTACTTAAAGACGTAGAAATACATCCATTAAAAGAAACTAGATCTGTAGATTCTACTGTGTTTGGGAATATTGTTGCTTCGAAAACACTAAGTCTTTCACCAGGAGTTTCGATCCAAAAATCAGAGAATATAATTTTTGCTGATAATGTATTCCCTGTAACTACAGAAACATCATCAGCAGTAATATTTTTTATTATCGATGTTCCATTTTCATATAAAAAATATGCT
>OGWN01000068.1_pt1 | contig 13501 bp, 13 predicted proteins | sample 1575921 | NCBI WGS metagenome assembly OGWN01 (sample SAMN07581531, study PRJEB24739) | freshwater metagenome
GTTTCCCAGTCACGATAGTTAATTAAATCTACAGAGTTTGCAGGTAATGTCATTGGTGTGTCGCCAATAACAAATGCTGTGTTAGCACGATCGTTGTTTAAACCAACCATATCGTCGATAAGCTCTGGGTAACCTGGAGAGCAAATTAAGTTGAATGCAAACTGATCTTCGCGGATCTGTGTATTTGCAGCAACTGCGCTTTGCATTGCCTTAACAACCATATGACGTTGCGCTGCTTTACCAGCATACATGCTACCGTTGTCTTTGTTGCCACTAACTGTCTGCCATGTAGCTGTTACTGCTGGTAGAGACTCGTTAGGGAAGCTAATAGAGTTGAAGTAGTTTCCAACGTATTGCTTAACGTTATAACCGCTGCGACGAGTGTTAAACAACAATGTGCCACGTGGGTATAAGCGATAGTCAGGGGCATCAAGGTCAATATAGCTGCTTGTTAGCATATCCTTAACACTTGGCAGACTTCCGGTAATAACATCAGTTGTACCGTCTGTGTCCCAACGTGCATCAGCAAAGATGATACCGTTTTGACTTGTTTGGTCGCTAGTGTCAATAGAGATCCACTTTGTACCGTTAAAGCGGTATAGTGCAGGGTAGTTAACTAGGTCGCTAGTGTCTAACCATAAATCGCCAGCAACTAGTGCAGTGTTATCTGTTTGTGTAGTTGGCTTGCTTGCACTTACAATAACGCCATTTGGATCTGTATTTTGTAGGTTAAAGCCGCGAGCATCGCTAGCTACTGTACGGTAACCTTTCCAACCACCATTGTTAATCATAATATCAACATCAGCTGGATCACCGTAGTACCATAATGTACCATCTTCAGGTGCTTGGTATGGAGCGTAGAAGCTGTATGTGTAATCTTGGTATGCAAGGTTAACTGCGCTGCTGCCGCCTGGTGCCCAGTTACTTAGGACTAGGAAGCCAGTAGCAGTTACATCAGGCATAACACCAGAAGTGCTGCTTGTGAAACCTGCTGCATTGGTAACAGAACTATCTTGAAGCTGAATTTCACCACCAAGTTCGTGTGTTAGAGTTACGTAACCATTGCTGTTTACGCTAGCTGTAACATACTGCAAGTTTGCTGCTAATACTGCCGATACAAATTGGTCTGCGCCACCGTTGCTAGGAATAGTACATGTAGCTACTTGCCATGCATTGGAACCTAGTGTGGAAGCCTTGATTTGGAATGTTTGGCCACTTGTAAATGCGCTGTTATTAGGAACAACAGAACCTGTTACAGAAGTACCAGTTGCATCATTACGGAAGTATAAACGGAACCCAGCTAAATTAGCTGTAGCCGATGTAACGTAACGTGCATAAACCGATCCTGCACCAATACCGTTACCGCCGCCAGATACGTCTAAACCGTAAATAGCATCAATCGAGTTTGCATAAGCAGGAACTGCTAAAGTAGTCCAGCTTGCAGAATTGGCATTGTACTTCTTAACCGATAAACTTAAACCGTTACCTTGTGTGCTAGTCTTAATATAAACGCTACCTGTTGGTGCTGGTGCAGCGTCGCTGCTTAACCAACTTGGTACATCAACATAAGATGCAAAAGCAATTTGTGGAGCGTAGTATGTACCTGGGGTAACACCTGCAATTGCTAATGGTGTGTTGACCGAATCGGACTCAACTAAAACGATTGTTCCGTTAGTTGCTGTAGAATCAACGTAGAATGTTAGTTGATTGTTTACGTTAGCTGCCAAGATACCAGTAATATTAGCTGCGTTAATTGCACTAACAATACCGTTTAACGATCTTGCTGTGTTAAAGTTAACTAGAGTACCGTTGATAGTAACAGAAGCACCTGCAGGGAAAGCAGTTGTGCTGGTCAATGTATTTGTACCAGTAACTGTTGCCCAGCTATTTTGCCACTCTGTATCACCAACTCGTACCCAGTTGTTGTTGCTATTCTTATAGAAGATAGCGTTTGTAGATAAGTTTACGTTTACTGCGTAAGAACCAATTGTACCGATACTAGAATTAGGTGTACCGTACTGATCAGCTTGTGCTGGGTCAGTAACAATGATAGGATTCTTTAGAGTAAATCCACCAACTGTTGCATTCCACTCATTGATACCCCACTTAGTATTAGCTAAATCTAGCCAATATGTACCGTTTGCTGGTGGGCTATCTGGACGATTAGTTGTAGACTTTAACTGATTTAAATCGATGTCTGCACGAATTACGTACACGCTGTTAGCTGCGCCTAATGCACTATATGCTGCCATTAGTCCATATTCGTTTAGCTCATCACCGTGCAATGGTGTGCCGCTAGAACTTTGTTGGAATGTTGCATATCCTAAAGCTGACGAAATATCGCGTTGGCTTGTAAATGCTTGTAGTAGCCCTGCATTGGCCTTAGTTGTTCCGCTTGCCAACGAACCATCAGGTGCAGTTTTATCCTGTGCTGTAGCAAGGACGATCAGAGGAACTGTACCAACTGCCGACGAAACGTATGCACTTTCGTCGCTTACTGTGATACTAGAACCTGGTGAAACTAAAATTGCCATGTTATTTTCCTTTACATAATAAGTTATGTTATTGATATTTATTCATAAGTAGCAATTTTGGGCATCTTGCTTGCCCTTTGCAAAGGTTCTTGGTTATAAATACGTTATGAACTCCCGTCCTTTATGCCCTGTATGCAATGAGCGCTTCGTTGCTGTTAACTATACCAAAGGTGATGTTACCCATTACCGCAGTAAATGCGATCACTGTTCTAGGGCAAACAAAAAATTAAAGCCCATACCACCACAGTGGTTTAAGCGTGGGTATAGAAAAAAGCCACAATGCGAACAGTGTGGCTCTAAGTTTAAATTCCCGGACCAAAGTCTAGTGTATCACGTTGATGGAAATCTAAACAATACTGACTCCAACAATTTAAAAACTGTATGTCTAAATTGCAGGGTAGAACTTAACAAAAGTAGATTACCCTGGAAACCTGCTAAGGTTGTACCAGATTTTTAATTTGTGCAGCTAGCTCGTCAAGAGTGCCATTATTATCAATAATTGCATCGAATTGGGAGCCTGCCCATGAGTACTCGCTTTCGTGAATCCCTTCCTTTTTTAACCATTCCATGGCTTTGGTGTCTCCACGATTTGCCTGTTCGGCAATGCTGTACCAGTGCGGGGTAATACCACGCTGAATCCACACTAGTTTTGCTCCTTGAGCTTTAAGACCAGTAATCTCATTGGGAAAGCGGCAGTCAGTAATAACAATATTATCCTTGCTTGTACGCAATTTGTTTTCTAGGCTTGCAATCCAGATATCATCATGGAAGTGCTGCCTAAGGATGTTTGTGCCCCAGTTTTGCAGTACCCACCTAGGAGTAATGCTCATACCTAAACGGTTGCTCCACCACTCATCACGCTGTTCTCGCCATTCTCTACTTGCTTGTGTACGGCCTTCGATCATATCCCTGTTCCACCCAAAAATGTCAGAGACTGCATCTTTAAGGGTTGATGCAAAGCTTTCTCGTTTGAAGTTATGCAAGTTAACTAAAAAATCTGCCGCGGTGTCTTTCCCAGACCCGATAAAACCTGTAATACCAATAATCATTGAAATGCCCCTATACGGGGCATTATTACATAGAAGCACATGCTAAGTCAATTATCTTTGTCACGTTCGTTAACTACAAACTCTTTATCGGGTGTATAAAAATTTGGTTTACGCATCACAGTTTTAGCCACCATGTTCTTTCTGTTGTGCATCGGATTTAGGGCAAACGGCAGATTGATATTAGTCCCTGTGTCTTTCATAACTGCTTCTGGATCATCAAGTTGTGAAATTTGTTTTCCATTCCTCTCATACTCTTTCTTAAAAATACGCACCAGTTCAGCAGCCGATATAGGTTTACCGTTACGTGGATCATTGACTCGGTCAGCAAAATGTCTCGAAAAGTCGACGTCAACATTCATTTTTTTCCAAAGCGAGTCTGCGTACTTTTCAACCTTAGACAGCTCGTCATTTGATACATTTTCATTTATAATTTCATTTATTTTCATTATCCGATTACCCAGGTCATTGGCATATTGCCTTCCATGTTGTTTAACAACTGTTTCTCTAACTCTTCCATTTCGCCCTGCGCTTCAGTTTTGAGCGCATCGCCGTTTAAGCTAGAACCGCCTTGTGGCCCAGCAATTTGAGCAAACTTGCTACGTGCTTCACCTAGGATACGCTTGCAGAAACTGTATGCATATTCCTGTAACCACGGGAAGGCGTAGGGATCTTGAAATAGCATTTGATCTGGCTTTTTGTTATAGACCCATAGCAACACACTTTCAGCCATTCTGTCAACGGAGTTGCTGTAAATTTGTGTCCTGCTAAGATTAAATCCATCAATGCTTGTATGGGTCAAAGTATTAGTTGTCGTTACTGTGAACAGCATGTGATCGCTGGACACAGATTGAATAGTATACATGCCATTAAATTCCGCAAACGGACAATTGCTGATCACTAAGGTATCATTGACGTTTGCAAAATACGCTTGACTCATTTCAATTGTTAATGTGCTACCGGGTGTTGTCCCGCTTGCAGTTAGCGACCTAACTCTAGCGTAGGTGTGCCCTGCATCGGGAATCTTACGCACTAAGGTAAGCTTCTTTGTTACAGGATTGTAGGTGTACATAATGTGTCCACCAAACATTGTCATTGCAAGTTTTTGGTAGCTAGCAAACAGTTCGTAGTTTGTTAGCCCACCAACACGACCTGCCACCAACATATATGTGTTTAAGTATCCGCTTGCAAACGGTTCAAATTGGCTCGCTGTGGTGCCTGTAACGCTTCCAATACCGCGTCGGAACACTTGACGCACTGTCATGATTTCGTCAGGTAAAATGTATTCTTGGGTTTCTGGTAGCAAGTCTAAGAACACATAGCTTTCTTCAACAGCGTTAGCACTACGCTGACGATACTTGATCAACGCTTGCTTAATGCCCATTTCGTAGTGTTCTTTTTCTAGTTCAACGTCAACGATACCGTCTGCTAAACGCATACGAATATAGTCGGTGATCTCAGCTCGTTTTGCATCTGTTGTTGCATATAGGCTAGGATCGTACGCAATAGGGCCTGGGCCGCTCAAGCTCTGGGCTTGTATGCTGCCTGTTCCTGTTAAACCTGGTTTGATAGTTACACTCATGAGAAATCCCGTTTACAGTATTTAGTACTGCAACGGGATTTGGTTTAGACAGACAGTAGCTTAGGTGCTAACTTTGAGTAGCAGTACATCAGTACCAATACGTCCGTTTAGCTTTACTTCAACAGCTTTGATGTCTTTCAGGAACGTCCTAAGGGCCACTTTACCCGCTTTTGCAAACTCTTTAAGTTGATCATCGGGCTTCCGTAGAGTCTTACTAACACTCTTGTCTTCATCATATCCCGTAATACTTGTGCCCTTAACTGAGAGAGTGTGATACGGGGCTGCAATGTACTTTCCAAGCTTCCGAGTTTTAACGTTATAAACCCAGAGTTCACTTGCGCCCACAATTTCTGCAGGATTAATAGACACAACCTTAAGTCCCTTGTCTTCTTTTGCGTACTTGAGCTTTGCCACCACTTTTTCTTTGCTTGGGGCTTTCTTAACACGAGCCTTCTTCGTTGCTTTCTTAACCCCACGGTATTGTTCGACCGCTGCCAGAAGGTCTGTGAGCCATCCAATAATCCTCTTAAAGTCAGCAGCCTTGAGATGGCTGTAACCTTCTTTGAGTTGCTCGTCTTTCTTAGACTGGGCAAGTTCAAGCTCCTCTTTCCGCTTGCCAAATAGTCCTTCATATTTGCTCAATTGACTTTGTACTACGTTGTTAGATGTAAACCAATCGTAGGGCTTAAACTTTTCGGCAGTGTTTGTAACCACCTCATCAAATTTACCCTCAAGCTCACCAATAAGCTCGCCGGTCTTTTCGCTCAGCCGATCCTGGATCGTAGGTTTGTAAGTTTCAACTTTGTCAGTTTTAACTTCTTCAACTTCAGGCTCGGCTTTTGCAATAGCTTCTTCGATGCACTTGTCAATGAACTCAATGTGACGCTGTCGGAGTGGCATACCTTTCCGGTGTGCCATAATCAAGCTGTGCATAGTCATTGGGCAGGCTTTATCTGAGCTACGCTCAAATGCTCGGATCTCGTCCTTTTGGAATTCTCCGGTTTGCTTCATCCACTCAACTACATACTTCTTACAGTCCTTTTGGCTGTAATAGTAATTGTAGTAATAAAAGCTACGGCGAAGAAGGTTATCAAACTTGTCCTCTGGCCAGTCTTTGGCTTCAGCAGGCCACTCAGGTTCGCCACCTGTGTACTTTTCGTCAACGAAAAGCGGGTTACGGATCTTAGGTGCTTTAGTCTTAATCTTAATGCCAGCTACAGTTGCCATTACACTCTTTCCTTTTTAACACGACCAATTCGGCTTGCTTTGTTCCAGTCGTATGCAACCCCGTCCGGGCACACACCGTTTTCAACTGAGTCAACTCCAAACTTACCGACTATCTCAAAACCGTTACCAGATATGGTAACGAACTCGTTGAGCAGTTTAGCATACTCCATTGCGGATGCCAAATCTGCAAAATTCTTATTATTATTGTTATTCTTTACGTTAAACATTTATTCCTCTATCGCTCTCCGGAACAGTAATTCTGTTCGGGCAAATGCATCTCGTTCCCATGGCATATCCAGATACTTAGTCTTTTTGCCGTACTTTTTGCCTGCCCAAATGTTGACCCCATTGCCAACGGGCTTGAGAATACCTTTTGCCATCTGGCGCACATGCACCATTTCGTGAGCAAGGGTTAGTCCCATGTCTTTGAGCTTGCGTGTGGGCTTAACCACTACGATGTAAGCGTCCAGCGGATCCACCGGGACGGTATAGCCAAGGTGGGTGTGCTCGTCGTGCTCGATTTTCACAACCAGCGTTTTACGACTGTTAGCCAAGCCCAAGTGACGAATCATGTTGGGCAGAATAGCATTAAAGAACTTACGGTTCCTAATGCTGCCTTCAACTTTAAATTCCATTAATTGAGTCCTTTTGCGGCTTCTTGCACTTCTGCGGCAAAGTTTAGTGTTTTGGCTAGCGCCTTTGCAAGCTCATCGCTTGCCGCTTCGGCAACGTTTTTACGCTCCGCATCTTCTACCCAATAACCCGATGCACGGAAGGGCAGGGTAAACCAGGTGCCTGCGTAGTAAAACCGTTTTGCTTTGTTCATGTGTTTATTATAGCAGGTCAAGCCATTTCGGACAACCTGCTAAAATTAGTACGAAAGTGCTGCCACGACACTCCACCGCTCAAATACTGTAATACATTCGTAGAATTTTTGCTCTAATTCTGTGTATTTTAGTGTTACTTTTTGAGTCCTACGGCACTCTACCGCTTCTTTGTCGAGCTCCGTGAATGCGTTGCTGACGTTTTTATAGAACTTGAACATCTTGCTTTTTGTGAGCATGTTCATGCTTTGTAACTGCACGAAGCATTCTTGCAACTTGTCCCGGTTGCAGGAGTGACGTTCAAGTAAGTCCATTCCAGTATTATACAACCAAAATCATTAGCAGTCAAACCCATAAATACAGCAATAAGGATTAGAAATGGCTCGTTTATCACTTTGGAAAGACGGTCGTCACAGTAACGATTATAAATTTATCGATCGCCGTGTTAGCGAGATGTTTACCATTGGCGGCACTGGGATTTTAGTACACAAATACTTAGGTACCCACGAGCAAACTAACAGCACCGATTTAACCCAACCAGTATATACTAATCAAAGTGAATTAAATATTCAGGATTTGCTATTTGTAGAAAACCGCGATCGCAAATACGACAAAGACATATACAAAATGCGTGGTATATATCAGCGTTCCGATTCGGATTTCGATTTAAGCCAATTTGGATTGTTTTTACAAACTGGCACAGTGTTTATGGTGTTCCACATTAACGATATGATGGATATTATAGGTCGCAAGTTAATGTCCGGCGATGTATTAGAATTAGAACACCTTAAAGATTATACTGCATTAAACCAAGATGTGCCATCTGCTCTAAAACGCTACTATGTTGTAAGTGACGCAAGTAATGCATCCGAAGGATTTAGCCCAACTTGGTGGCCACATTTATGGCGTGTTAAATTAAATCCTCTAGTAGATAGTCAAGAATACAAGGATATACTTAACACTATTGTTGACGGAACTGCTGACACAAAAACCGCTGATATTATGAGTAGTTACGGCGTTTACATGAATATTAATAATGCTGTGGTTGCACAGGCCGAGCAGGATGTTCCACTTAGTGGGTATGATACTAGCGAAATGTACATGCAGCCCAAGTATCAAGGTATCACTGCCGACGATGTAAAAGACTCAGCAGACTCAAATACTTTAAGTGCAGACGATTCAACCCTAAGTCCAGAAAAGAAAGTAACCGGATATCTAGTCGGCGACGGTATGGCGCCCAACGGTATGCCATGCGGCTCCGGAATTGAGTTCCCAACATCGGCTGTTGTTGGCGAATACTTCTTACGCACAGACTATCTACCTAATCGTTTGTTTAGATTTGGCGGGCACCGTTGGACTATGGTCGAGGACGCAATCCGTGCTAACCTTACACTTGGATCTAATAACTCTACTCTACGAAGTGGGTTCGTTAACAACACCAATACATTTACAGACGTCGAAGGGCAAACACAGCCAGAGCGTCAGAGCTTAAGTAAAGCTCTAAGAATACAGGCAGATAACTAATGGCACAACAGTTTTTCTACCATTGCACATAAATAATTGTATGTACATTTATAAAATAACCAACACCTCTAATAATAAAGTCTACATTGGGCAAACTATACAGTCTAATCCCAAAATGAGATGGTATAGCCATTTAGCCGACATGCGAGGCGGTCGTAAAATGCACCTATACAATAGTATGCGAAAGTACGGGGTAGAAGCATTTACCTGGGAAATTATTGACCAAGTTAACTCAATTGATGAGTTGAATATCAAAGAAGAATATTGGCTTAACGAATATCGAAAAACACACACAGTTTATAATCTCAGAGAAGCTGGGAATAATAAAACACATAGCCCCGAGTCAATTGAAAAAATGCGTGAAGCACAGAGAGCTGCACATGCAAGACGCCGGGGAGAAGGCAAGGATGGCGGATGGACACGCCGCGATGGTGGCGCGATGCTTGGGAAAGCGCATCCTAAAAAAGGGAAGCCTAGTAAAAAATGGTCCGAAGAGGCGAAGCAAAGACTTAAACTAATAGCCGCTGAGCGCGAGGCCCGTAAGCGTTTAGCCAAGGAACAATAATGGCGCAGAGCTTCTTTTATGACAATCAAGTCAGACGTTTCCTGACACAGTTTATTAGACTGGTGTCAGGCTTTCAAGTTGAATTTGGGCAAGGCGCAAACGGGCAAAAAGCATTGCAACAAGTGCCAGTAGTGTACGGCGATCCTAGTAGGCAAGCTGCAATAATTCTAAAACAAAACAGTGAAAACGTTTTAAACTCAGTACCAGCAATGGCTGTGTATATCAGTTCGCTTGACTACGACAGAGATCGTTTGCAAGATCCTTCGTTTGTTAGTTCCATTAATGTTCGTCAACGTGCGTACGATCCCGTAACGGGCAACTACTTAAACACACCGGGCGATTCATACACTATCGATCGCTTAATGCCTGTACCATATAAACTAGGTGTTAAGCTTGACATATGGACTAGCAACACTGAACAGAAGCTACAACTATGGGAACAGCTATCCCAACTGTTTAATCCTAGTTTAGAAATACAAAGCACTGATAACTTTGTTGATTGGGGCAGTCTAACCGCAGTTGAACTAAAGAGCACTGTTTGGGATAGTCGTAGTATACCTGCAGGCGCTGATGAAAGCATCAGCATTGCTACTCTACAATTCGAAATGCCAATTTGGATTAGTAGCCCAGCAAAAGTCAAACGTTTAGGTGTAATTACAAAAATTATCAACACAATCTATGATGCTACTGGCGATATTTCTTTAGATGCACTTTCAAATCCGATTTCAAGAAGGATTACTACATTTAAAGATTACAAACTGCTATACATGGGCAACCAGATTCGCATTATTAGCAATAGTCAGTTGCCTTATTACTTTAGCGGCGAATACGAGAAATTAGATCGATGGACTGATGTTATTGTCGGATTTGGCAATTTCCAAAGTGGCGTTACCGAGATTCGATTGCGCCACCCCGACGGCATTAGCGAAGTTGTGGGCACTATTGCTCCTCACCCAACAGACGAGACTGTATTACTTTACAGTCCAAACATCGACACCTTGCCAGCTAATACACTAACCGCAGTTGATGCAATCATTGATCCAACAACTGTAGATATAAACAATTCGAACTTATTGACCCCTGCAATTGGAACTAGGTACTTGATTTTAAACCCTATCGGAAGCTATAATAATCATGAGTCGGCCATTGCGTGGGATTCAAGTAATCCAACTTTTGTTGCAAACCGCAACGATATCATCGAATACACGTCCAATGGTTGGGTAGTTAGCTTTGATAGCGCAAGTTCAGCGTCATATCAATTTGTAACTAACCTTAACACAAGCGTTCAATACAAATGGGACTACCAAGCAATGGAGTGGTCTAAGAGTGTTGAAGGATTGTACGACCAAGAGGATTGGAGTATTGTCTTTTAATGTTAGCTAGCACTGGTGCATTAATATATTGCACCAAAACAAAAAGATACTTGTTTTTATTAAGAAATACCACTAAGCATTCTGGATCATGGGGAATCGTTGGTGGTAAAGTTGAGGCCGGCGAATCTGTTGCACAAGGACTTCAAAGAGAAATAAGAGAAGAGCTAGGTGGTGTAATTAAGGGTGCTAAGATTATACCAATTGAACAATACACTAGTGACAACAACAAGTTTGTTTTCCACACATTTTTAATCAGTGTAGATGAAGAATTTGTGCCTGACTTAAATTCGGAACACAGGGGTTATTGTTGGGTGCGCTTAGAAGATCACCCGAAGCCTTTGCATCCGGGTGTCTGGCGTAGTTTTAATTTTTCAGTTATTGTTGATAAACTTAAAACTATGGAATCAGTTTTAGCCTAAATCTGATTCAATAATAAATCCTCGATAATTTACTTGACGAACATTGGCTAGATATTTCCACGATTCTGGCATATAGTAGTTTTCAGTTGGGGCTACTCTAACAAATTCAACTTCTGGGTACAATTGGAATACTTCCATCATTGCGCTCTCATAGTAAAAATCGTCGCCCTGTTTACCATCAAATCCTAGTAGGAATATCTTTTTATGACCGTCAAAGCAGGCCATATATGCAGCAACGGCGCCTGCGTTCCAATTTGGATCTTGCGGAATTAAGTAGAACCTACCTGGAAATTCTAAAATTTTCTTAGCATGGGCATAAACAATTGTATCGTTAACTGCACCCTCTTGAATGGCGGTCTCTGCAACATCGTCATCAACGATTAAAAAGTCCGGAACAAACTTTCGATACACTAAGTTAGTAGCGTATGTTTGCAAACGGTTTGTGCCAAACAACCCGCCTTTGTGGCGTTTAACATGGCTTAAGTCGAATGCAAATTCGCCTTCTTGCCAGCTCTTTCCGCCACCAACAACTAACGCTTGAGAAGTAGTATGGACGTTAGTTACTGAGTTTTTGACCCAGCCGCGTTCTTCGTTCCACTTACCACCTTCGTAGGTTAGTTTTGTGATAACATCTTCACCTTCGTAATTGTCTCTATAGAGTTGCTTAATCTTATACATAACATTATTTATTGTATATCGTCTCTTTTAGAAACTGGTAGTGCGTTGGTAAAGTTTCTATATGTGCTAGTGCCTGTTCTCGATGCTGTAACCAGTTTTCGTATACTGGTTTTCGCTGTTCGGGACTTTCAAGTCGTTTTGTATCTTCATACCTTAAGAAATTTTTCTCAACAGGGTTATAACCCATACCCGCGGCAATGTAGATGATTCCGCCCATACCGTTATCAAACATTCGAGTTCGGTGCAATCTAAAACCAAGATCGCTGCTACTTCCGCCCGTTGGCCCGATTCCAGCCAAATTAACATTGGTGTTCATAGCTCTGCTGTATGTTATTTTTCCCGATACATGTTGCCAGTATGGGGTATCATTACGCATTGATAGTGCGTAATGTTGACTAATAAAATCCTTGAAACCCATGATTTGTTCTTGGAAGCCAAAATTAAATAGATCAACATCGTAGTTGCTAACTATCCCGTCCCTCATCATTAGAGCACTACATAACTTAACAACCCCTTCATGAGTGAGCATAAGTCCTGTAGACTCTAACGGCTCAATAAAGCCATTTGCTAGTCCTATTCCCACTACATTTTTTACCCATGCACGTTCGTGTACACCGTGTTTAATTTTGATATGTCGGAACTCAGCTTCGTCGGCTCGAGCTGAATCAGGGAACATCATGCGATTGCTTTTTAAATGTCGACGGAACTGCTCTTCTGCTTCCTGTTCTGTTGCATATTGACTTGAATACACATACCCAGTACCGATTCGATTCCACAGTGGGATGTTCCAGACCCACCCGGACTCAATTGCAGTACATGAAGTATAGTTCTCCATTTCTGCCTCTTTATCAATATACGGAATAACAGTAGCAATCGCTCTGTCGTTTAACAACGTATCGTGGAAGCTAATGAAAGGTTCATTCAGAGTTTGTTCTAGTAGAATACTGCGAAATCCGCTGCAATCAATGAACAAGTCTGCATGAATGTGATGTCCTTCTTTAGTAATAATTTTTTCAATACTGGCGTCTTCTCGCTGTACAACTTTTTCAACAGTGTTAACGATGTGTGTCATGCCACTAGGAAGGCATATATTTTCTTTAAGCCATTGCCCGAACAATCCGGCATCCATATGGTATGCTGTATCTTCTCTAAAGTTAAACCCACGGACCCTAAAATCTTCGTTTCGGGTCATTTTGTTCTTGTCTGTCATCAAGATTGCATCGTGGTAAAACTCTGCAAAGTTACTAGGATCAATATTACCACGATCGGCACTTGCTAAGAACCATTCCATTACTCCTCGTGGCTTGTCTGTAAAGTCAAATATGCCAAATGGGTAATGGAAGGTATGTGGGTTTTCCTTGGGATTTTCTCTAAAGTCAATAAACTTAATGCTGGTCTTGTATGTTGCGTTACAAGCTGACATCCAATCTTCGTCTTTAAGGCCTAGCATGTTAAGATAAAGATTAATGTGTCCAATGGTACTTTCGCCTACACCGATTACAGGAATATCAGTGCTCTCCACTAGTGTTAGCTTTATATTAGGCAACAGTATAGCAATTGCCGCAGCGGTCATCCATCCGCTGCTGCCGCCGCCGACAATACAAATCGATTTTACATTAAGATGCATAAGGAATATAATTAATAGTGATCACCATGCGTGTGTCATGGTGATCACTATTAATTATATTCCTTATGCATCTTAATGAACATAATATCGTGACTGGGAAAC
>OGWN01000070.1_pt1 | contig 13395 bp, 30 predicted proteins | sample 1575921 | NCBI WGS metagenome assembly OGWN01 (sample SAMN07581531, study PRJEB24739) | freshwater metagenome
GGACAAGGGGGACACTGGCATCCAGGGACCAGCTGGACCTCAGGGAGACACTGGTCCTAGAGGCGCTACAGGTCCTCAGGGTATTCAGGGAGCTACTGGAGCTACTGGACCCGCTGGAGCAAAGGGGGAGACTGGAGCTCAGGGACCAAGAGGCCCGCAAGGAATCCAGGGCCCACAAGGTCCACAGGGCGAAACTGGAGCCAGAGGCCCAGCTGGTGCCACAGGTCTAACATGGCGTGGTACCTGGTCCAGCACCATGAACTATGTAAACAATGATGCTGTTTTTTATGAGGGCGCTTCATGGTTTGCCTCTGATGACCCAGCGCCAGGTGATGAGCCCAGCACTGAGAGCACTGTATGGTATCCGCTAGCCCTCCAGGGCGAAGTTGGACCTCAGGGAATCCAGGGCATCCAGGGAATTCAGGGAGAGACTGGGCCACAGGGTCCAACTGGTCTTACTGGAGCCACAGGTGCAACTGGACCTACAGGCCCACAGGGTGAAACTGGCCCACAGGGCCCTCAGGGAATCCAAGGCGAAACTGGAGCCACAGGTGCTACAGGACCTCAGGGACCTAAGGGTGACAAGGGTGACAAAGGTGACACGGGGGAAACAGGACCACAGGGAATCCAGGGTATCCAGGGTGAAACTGGGGCAACTGGTCCTCAGGGAGCTACAGGACCTCAGGGGCCTCAGGGAGAGACTGGTGCCCAGGGACCTAGTGGATTAGATGGAGTTGCCTCTGCCTCTGCTCCGATTACTTACAACTCTGAGACTCACGCCATAGGGCTAGACCAAACTGGCATAACAATAGCTCAGAGCCAGGTAACTAATCTGACTACTGACCTAGCACTAAAAGCATCTACTAATTATGTAGATAGTGAATTAGCTGGCAAGGCAGATTCATCTCATGCTCACGCCGTTTCTGATGTTACTGGATTACAAACAGCGCTAGATGGTAAAAGCCCATTAGCAGGTAGCTCTAGCATTACTACAGTTGGAACCGTAACAACGGTTACCTCACCAACTGCTACGGGTTCCTCAGGGCTTAGAAAAACTACAATTTCAACATCTAACCCCTCAGGTGGAGCTGATGGTGATGTATGGCTAAAGTACACGGCCTAATAATTTCAAAACAACTAGATAGAATTAGACAAATAGGGAGAAACTAGATGGCACAAACATCATTTCCATTTGAGAACATAGACACATCTGAAACTCAATTCTCACAGTGGGCCCGCAACATTGGTGAGGGCGTAAAGCAAAGCTCTGGAGATGAGCTAGTGGTTTATGCTGATTCTACTGGCATGAATGTTAAGGTTGGTACTGGCCAGGCTATGGTCCGTGGTCACTATTACACCAGCACCGCTGAGGAAACCCTAACGGTTACGGCATCTGACCCTACTAACCCACGCAAAGACAATGTAGTGCTAGAGCTAGACCCTAGCGCTAACAGCATCCTGTTAAAGGTTGTAGCTGGTACACCTGCTTCATCACCTAGCGCCCCTAGCGTGGTTCAAACTGATGGTGGTGTTTACCAAATCAAGCTGGCTGAGGTCCTAGTAAGCGCTGGTGTTACCACCATTGCCGCTGACAAGGTAACGGATACTAGGACTATGCTGGCAACTGCCGCAGACCTAGCTGGAGACCTAGCTACCCTAGAGAGCACTGTAAGCTCATTGAGCTCTACGGTTGCTACAAAAGTAGAAAAGACTAATGGCACTGTCACTACAGCAGCTACTGGTTCAACGGTTGTCCGTAACATCACGCTTTCAACCTCTGACCCATCAGGTGGGTCTGATGGTGAAGTGTGGCTGAAGTACACGGCTTAAGGGGGATTTATGACTGGTCATGTAAAAGTAGGCGGGGCTTGGAAAGACCTTGCTGGCGCATCTGTCAAAATTGGCGGCGTTTGGAAAACAGTAGAAAAGGGCTTTACTAAAGTTGGCGGTGCCTGGAAAGAATGGTATTCTGCTAGTAATCCAGCCATGGACTTAATACAAACTACAGTTTTATCAAGCCCAACATCCTCAGTCACCTTTAGCGGGCTTGGTGCTTATGCCGCTGATTACAAGCATCTACAAATCAGAATGTCTACTGGCAATGTGTATGTAACAACTCTTGAAACGCAATTGAGATTCAATGGTGATTCTAATAATAACTACAGCTATCACAAGATGGTTAGCTATGGAGATGGCTCAGTGTATAGCGGGGCCTACAACAATCAAAATAAAATTGTTGTGAATGCCATGCCAAATACAACCTCTCAATTAGCCATTGCAGTAGTGGACATTTTAGATTTTTCTAATACCTCTAAAAACACCACTCTTAGAACTTTTTATGGACAGCAATTCAATAGCAATAGAGAAGTTAACCTTGGTAGTGGTGCATGGTATAACACCGCAGCAGTTACCTCTGTTACTTTATTGAACACTGGATACTCATTTGTAACAGGGTCAAGATTTTCTATTTATGGAATACGGGGTTAGTAATGCCAACACCTACTTACACACCAATAGCCTCTGCCACGCTTAGTAGTGCTCAGGCAAGCGTAAATTTTACTGGATTATCTGGCTACAGGGATTTGATTATTGTTGCCAGAAACATTACATCAGGAACCTTGGCCATTAGAGTAAATGATAATGCTGATACTTACTATTCATGGACACGCATGACTGGCTCTGGTTCAGTTGCTAATAGCTCAAACTCTACTAACACAACCTATTGGAGCCCAGCTTACTATTGTGACCCTGGCAATGGATTTTCATTTGTATTAGAGCTGCTTGATTACGGAGTAACTAGCACATACAAACTTGGGCTTGCTAGGTCAGATAATTTTGGAAATGGAACAGAACGATTTTCTTTGAAATGGAACTCACTTTCGGCAATCACAAGCATTAAGTTTTTTGAGGCCGCTGGTGGCAATCTAAATAGTGGTGGCGTTTACCAAGTTTATGGAGTTGCGGCATGACAATACAATTAGTGCAAACCATTACAGTTGGTGCTGGCGGTGCAAGCTCTATAGAATTTACAGCCATCCCATCTAATGCTGATGACATTTATTTGGTACTGTCTGGCAGGTCTACAAATGCTGATAGCTCTATAAGCCTTAGAGTTAATGGGAGTGCATCAAATCTTTACATGCTCCGCTTAACTGGCTATGGAAGTTCTGTAGACTCAGGGACCTCAACCAGTCAAATTGGAAACATTAGCGGCTCAGACTACACCTCAAATACTTTTGGAAATACTGATTTGCGTGTTTTTAAGTATGCCTCTAGTGATACATACAAAACTTTCAGCTCAAATGGTGTTAGTGAAAATAATGCAACTTTGGCAGTACAAAACGCTTATGCTGGTAGATGGCTAAGTACCTCTGCTATTACATCCATTGGATTTTGGGGTAATTTTGCACAACATTCAACAGCATCTCTTTACACAATTACAAAAGCATAAGGAATAAACATGTCAGATACTAAAATCATTGTTGACTGTTCAACAGGTGAGGTTCAAGAGCTACCTCTAACAGCTGAGGAAATCGCAGAGCGTGAAGCTATGGCTGTCCAGGCAGAGGCTGAGCGCCTACAGCGTGAAGCTGAGGAAACTGCCAAGGCTGAGGCTAAGCAAGCCGCCGCAGACAAACTAGCGGCTCTAGGTCTCACCCCTGAGGAAATCGCCGCTATTACAGGTGCATAATGACTGAGCAGGTTGGTCCAAAATCAACCCAGTCTCAATTGCTCTGGTCAATTGTCCAGGACATGGCTGAAATCAAAGCCACTGTCAAAGTAGTTCAAGACCATGAGGAAAGAATTAGAGAGCTGGAAAAAGCCAGGTGGCAAACCGCCTGGATTACAGCGTTAGCAAGCGCAACGGCCACAGCATTAGTTGTGGCCTTTGTCACATCTATCCTGGGATAGTGATGCCTTACTACATTTCAAATAATCAGAATCTAACAGGCTGTCCTAAATGGGCCGTGGTAAAAGAATCAGGGGAAACCCTAGCTTGCCACGCCACAAAGACTGCCGCAATCGCCCAAATGGTTGCTGTAAGCCGTGCTGAAAAGATGGCACCTGGTGGCGACTGGGAGAATAGGAATAAAAATGGCAACTAAGAAAACCTATAAGCCAAAGGTAGAGGGCTATGTGCCTGAGGCCCTAGATGGTGATGGTGATGGCATGGTACAGGATGGCACTGAGTTTGAGCGCCCAGTAGGCACTGAAATTGATGAGCTAGTAGAGGTCATTGAAATTGTAGAGCCAGTGATGCAACAGGCAACACCTGAGGGCACTGTAACCCTGGGTGAGGGCGAAAACATCATTACAATTGCTAAGCGCCACTGCCCTGAGGGACAGACCTGGCAAGATTATGCTAAGACCCTTTCAAGGCTAAACGGTACAGTTACTCCAGGGCAGGTGATTCGCCTTGGCTAAGTGGCAATTGCCATTCCCAGATAAAGTTTTAACTGGCCACTTTGGTAAAATCCGCACATTCAAGGGAGCACCAACTAACCCTCACCGTGGAACTGACTGGGCCCCTGGCGCTGAAGCTATCATCCCTAACATCACCCCTGGCAAGGTTGCACTAATCAAGTGGAGCAATGTTATGGGCTGGGGTCTAGTCATTGAGACAGATGACAAAGACAAGGATGGCAAGCCCTGGTTTGTGAGCTACCACCATTTGCACTGTAAAGACCATGGAATCAATTGCAAGGGCCCTAAGGTGCATGGTGAGCACTCACCTTTTACCAGCACTAATGTGGGAGACCGCAAAGAGCTGGGAGAGCCCGTAGGCCGCATTGGAAACACTGGCACTGCTAGTAGCGGTCCACATGGTCACTTTTGCCTTAGCAAAACTGTTACTGGTGCCTGGAGCGGCCAGGTCTATGACCTATACGCCCACATTATTGCCCAGGCTAAAAAGCCAACTACCAAAGCCGCCGCAAAATCAAAAGTAGAGCCACAGGTAACCAAGCATGAGTGCGTTTGTGGTGAGTGCGGAAAGAAATGGATAGCGTGAAAGAGATAGTCAAACAAATCCTGGTTAGGTCCATTGGTCTAATCCTGGCTACAGCATTTGGTGGCACTGCCATTGGTGCAGTAGCTGGAAATGTCTGGATGGGTGCCCTGGTAGGCATTGGTAGCGCCTTTGCCGTTGTAGCCACCACATTAGGTGTAGCTATCGCATGGCGTGGAACTCTGGAGCTGGATGACATCAGCTCAGCTTTCAGGGCCGCCGTAGCCAAGTCTGACTCAGAGGCTGTCAAGGATGCCCTAGAGGTTACTGAAGATGGTGACTTTGACTTTGATGACATTGCAAAGTACCGTGATGAGGACCCTGAAATAACTGAATAAAACTAAATAAAAAATGCCCCTGGCTTATCGCTGGGGGCTATTTTTTTATGCCTTTTTTGGGCGACCTCTGGGCACTAGGCCACGCCTTAGTTTCTGCCTCTCTTTGACGCTGACCCCACCCCAAATGCCAAATTCTTCCTCATTGATTAGGGCGAACTCTAGGCAAAGGTCTTTGACTGGACATTGCTTACAGAAATTCTTAGCAATGCGGGCAGTGTTGAAATTGTCATCCGCACCGTAGTCATTGGTGCTAAACCACAAATCAGGGTCTGTGGTTTGACATGGAGGAATTGACCTGGCCGCCTTAGTGGCATCCATAAGCTCATTCCACTTTTCCCTTGCAAGACTATTTTTGAACATCTGAGCACCCCGCACAAAAATCTGAGTTAGCCATAATTGTCCAACCAGCGTTCCACGCTTTCCAGTAAACGCTATTGGTGTCTTTTGGCATTGGGTTAGTTATCTGCTCTGAGAGCTGGGTTTTACACTCATTGCAAATGAGGTCCCAGATTCCATCTTCCCTTTTGTACAACATTGCAAAATGTCCTATCTGTCCTGTACAGTGCAACTATGACACAACACAAAGCGCTAACGCAAATCCAGGTAGCAAGATGCCTGGGTAACTATGAATCAAACTCCCCTGAGTGGCACATGCTCAGGGCTAACCACATTGGTGGTTCCATGGTGGGCACAATAGCTGGACTCAATAAATGGGAAAGTCCTTATACCGCCTGGGCCAAGTTTACGGGCAAGATTGATGACCAGGTAGCAGACTCACCAGCCATGGAATGGGGCCGCCGCTTAGAGTCAGTTGTTATCCAGAAATTCTCTGATGAGCACCCTGAGCTAAAGGTATTGGACAGTGTTGGTACCTGGCAGAGTGAGAGCCGCCCGTACCAGATTGCTAACCCAGATGCTATAGCAGTTGAACCAGATGGCAAACTATCTGTTATTGAAATCAAGACCGCTAGATTCCCAGATGACTGGGAGGCTGGGGTGCCGCTGTATTACCTAACCCAGGTCCAGTGGTACATGTCTTGCCTAGGACTTGACCAGGCTTATGTGGCCGTACTAATTGGTGGCTCTGATTACCACGAATACCTGGTACCAGCTGACCCATTCCAGCAAGCCGCTGACATTGAATTAGTAGAAAACTTTATGATGCACTGTGAGCATGACATTGCTCCATCCTGGGATGGCTCTGAATCTACTTATCAGACAGTCAGAACTATGAATCCAAACATCCAGGATGATGAAGTGGAACTGGGCGCAATTGGACAGGACCTACAAGTGGCTCTGGATGTAGAGGCATCAGCTAAAGCCAGCGTGTTGTCTTTGAAGTCTCAGGTTATGAGTATGATGGGAAATGCTAAGCGTGGACTGGTAGATGGCCAGTGGGTGTTTAGCAGGCAATCCAGAGGGTCTGGAGCGCCATTCTTAGTGAGTAAGAAATGAGGACAGAAATGCCACAGATTGGTGATGTCATTGACATGCGAATAGTTGGCCAACCGCACAACACCTACATTGTTGGTGAGGTGATTGGTGTACGCCAGCACTACACAAATCCTGACATGCTGATGGTTCAAGTCAAAGGAATTGACCTATGGATTGACCTTGGTGATGACACTGAGTGGGAGGTAATCAAGTGAGCGACTACAAAGGCCCACTGGACTACATTGATGTAGCCACAAGGATTGTCGAATTTAGGGAAAAATTCCCCCAGGGTTCACTACAGCAAGAAAACCTAGAGTTTGTAAATGTAGCTGGCAAGGATTGGGTTGTTTATACTGCCGCCGCTTACCGCACTCCAGATGATGAGCGCCCTGGTATTGGAACAGCCTGGGAGCCTATCCCTGGTCCAACCAGGTTTACCCGTGACTCAGAGGTGCAAAATGCTGAGACAGCCGCCTGGGGTAGAGCTATGGTTGCGGCACTTGCAGTTGACACCCGTAAAGGAATTGCCAGCCAAGAAGAAGTGCGTAATCGCCAGGTTGAAGTAAGGGATTACACTGTGGAGGCATCAAAGGCAACTGATGTCAATGACCTCCGCCGCATCTACAATGAAGCCCGCCAGAATGGGGCATCAAAAGATGTGCTAGCTACCATCACGGCCTTAGCTGATGGATTTACAGAGTAAGCGGATTCTAGTTGCCGCAATGATTGAGAAGCGGGAGCTGGTCCAAATGTTATACGCCCAGGGTAAGCCTGATGAGGGCCAAGTTGAATACTTGGAGCTAAGGCGCTTGGGCCAGGTCTTGCGAGAGGAAATAAATGGAGACTCCAGGGCAGGTAATCAAGGAATTGAACCTGATAAGGAATCAGAGTGAAAAGGGCATTGAGGTCTTAGCTGAGGCTGAGCGCAAATGGATTGAGCTGGAATCTGAGGCTGATAAAATTGAGCAGACAGAGTTTCTAAAGGCTCAGGGCACGGTTGCTGACCGCACTGCCATCTCTAAACTCAAATCCGCTGATGCCAGATTTCAGGCTGAATTGGCAAAGGCAGAACTAAACAGAGTCAAATCAAAAATCAAGCAACTTAGTGAGTCACTTATGGCCGTGATGGCCGCTGGCAAGCTGGTTGAAATGGAATGGAGGACAACAAAGTGAACTGGTATAAGCAATGGAGACAGCGCCGCTTAGAGCGCCAGATTTTCAAAGCACTACTTGACCTAGGACTAGCAAAAGCTATGGCTGATGCCGTGGATAAGTGCCAGGACTGTGATGGCAAATGTGATGTCTGTGAAATTGATTGCATGGACTGTGACTAAAAAAGAATTTCAAAAGTACCTGGACAGGGATGGTCACTGCTTACATTGTGGGCTGAATGATGACACATTGGTACCTCAGCACCGCCGTAATCGTGGCATGGGAGGCTCTCAGAGCCGTTCTAAGCCATCAAATGTCATTGTTCTATGTGCTTACATCAATGGCATCATAGAGGCCTCAGATACCCATTCAAAGGCCGCTCAGAGGTATGGTTGGAAATTGAGGCCTGGACAAGACCCACTGGAAACTCCAGCCTATGATTCTCTGACTGACACCTGGTGGCTACTTGATGATGCTTATGGAAAGACAGAATCCAAATGAGCCTAAAATACAGGGCCACTGCCCAGGACTTGGAAAATGAGGCCAGGGTAGCGGCTGAAATAGAGGAAAAGTGGAATTGCAAACTGACTCATTTACCTCATCTGTTTCATGTGGATTGGATGGCAGAGCGCAATGACAAACTGGTGGGATTCATAGAGTTCAAACAGCGAACCTATAAGGCCTCAGAAAAGCCTTATGTGCATCTCAACACCGCCAAAAAGTATAGACATCTATCTATGTTGTCTTATACAGCACCAGCATTCTTTGTGGTGCGATTTGCAGATGGAGTTACCAAGTGGGTGAATGTCAATGACATTGATGATTCACACAGAACCGTGAGCGGTGAATACAATCGCTGGGGTGAGGGAAAACATGACCTGGAGGAAATGATTATCATTCCACTCAGGGACATGAATGACCTATAAAATTGGAAACCCCTGGAGAGGACAGGGCTCCAGGGGCATGAATACACCAAACACAACAAGGACTAAAATCTTTGTTACTAATAACCTAATAGACACCAAAACAAAATAAAGGACATGACATGCCGCAAAAGAAAAGAGAAAACAAATGAGTGTAGAGGCCACAACTGTGGTGCTACACCACTCCAAGGCTGAGGGTTCAGCCAAATTAGTTCTGTGGGGAATCGCAAACCACCACAGTGATGCTGGTAGCTGGCCAGCAATCTCTACCCTGGCTAAGTACGCCAACATCAAAGAGCGTAGAGTCCAGCAAATCATTCGCCAATTGGCAGACATGGGTGAGATTTCAATTGATGAGCAAGGTGGCTATGGTGAGGGTCAATACAAGACCAACCGTTACCACATTTTGCTCCAATGCCCACCTGAATGTGATGGCACATTGAACCATAAAACAGGGGTGCAATCCGTGGCACCAGGGGTGCACTCTGTGACATCAGGGGTGCAATCTGTGACGGTCAGGGGTGCAATCCAGAGTCATTCAGGGGTGCAACCCATTGCACCAGAACCTAATAAGAACCTAATAGAACCTTTATTGGTTCACGCCAAAGGCGCTCACCGCCTACCAAAGGATTGGAAACCATCATCTGAGACCCTCTCAGTAATGGCTGAGCACTTTCCAAACATTGACCTAAAACTGGAGATGCACAAGTTCAAAGACTATTGGGCCGCCGCTACCAAATCAGCCATGAAAAAGGACTGGGATGCCGCTTTCAGAAACTGGATTAGAAACGCCGCTAAATTCCAGGCTGAGAAAGAACCCACTACAATCAAGCGTAGAATTTTCTAATCTCAGGACAGAGGACAGATTATGAATCCAGAAATTGCCGTTTTAGGTGCCGTGTTACTCAGCAATGGCCAGGCGCTAGATGATGTGAACCTAACACCAGCTGAGTTCAATGACCCAAAGCTAGCTAAGGTCTTTGAGACTATGACCCAAATGCGTAAAGCGCATGAACCAATTGACCCAATTACCGTTGGTGCAAAAATGCCTGAGCACTTGGCTGATGTTTGGGATTGGCAGAGCATGGTTCCAGCATGGGAGACCGCTAGCTATTACGCCCAGGCTATTAGGGATGCCGCCGTAAAAAGGGAACTCAGTTTCTCAGCCCAGCGCATTACTCACGCTCTAAGCATTGGGGCAGACACCATAGCAACCATTGACCAGGCAAGGCGTGAGCTAGGACAGCTAGCAGAGCGCACTACTCACGGCACTATTGAGTACATCAGCAACATAGCTGTAGCGCACCTAGATACACTTCAAACCCCTAGGGTATTCATGAAGTCACCATGGCCAAAGCTGAATGAGGCCATCATGGGATTCCGCCCAGGGGCCATGTATGTCATTGGTGCTAGGCCAGGTGTTGGTAAGACCGTGGTTGGACTACAGGTGGCCTATGAACTATCAAAGCTTGGTCCAGTTTCATTTCATAGCTTGGAGATGTCCAAGGCAGAACTGCTAAATCGCTTATACGCCCAGACCGCCAGCGTGTACCTTGGCAACATTGAGCGTGGAAAGCTTGATGAGTTTGACTGGAAAAAGATGGCTATTGGAAAGTCAGAGCTATCCAAGTCCAGCCTGGCGATTATTGACAAGGGGGGTCAGACCATAAATGACATCCGCTCACATGCCAGGACCCTACAGCAAAACGGTGGACTAAAGGCCATTGTGATTGACTACATTGGTCTAATCCGTGACACCATTCCTGGCCGTAAGCGCTATGAGGCTATTTCTGACTTCAGCGTGGAGCTAAAGACCATGGCCCGTGACTTTGAGGTGCCAGTAATCGCCCTGGCTCAGCTAAACAGAAACTCTGAAGCCAGGACAGACAAGATGCCACAGCTGAGTGACCTGAGGGACTCTGGAGCCATTGAGCAGGATGCTGATGTGGTCATGTTGCTATCAAGACACCGTGGGCCCAATGATGCTGAGTTTGAGGCAAATGAGTTCATCATTGATGTGGCAAAAAACCGCCACGGATTCACTGGAGAGGTTCACCTGAAGTTCAACGGTGGTTGTGCTAGGGTGGAAACGCCTGCCAGCTAGGCAGGTGCGGAATAAAAAGAAAGGCCGAAATGGCTAAGATAAAAATAGATGGAGCAACGGTTGACCGCCTACTTTCTGATAAGGGAATGGCAGTTAGCACCGAATTTACAGACAAAGAGGGCAACCCCCGCAAAGACAAGTTTACCGTTTGGGGCCAGGTTCCTGGCATCCAGGTTGGTGACACTGTGGATGTGGTTGGCAACCTATCTGTAAAGGTAGAGAAGTTTGAGGGTGACAATGGGCTAATTCACTATGCCCAGGTAAATGTCAATAACCCTCAGATTGAAAAAGTAACAGCCCAGGATGCACCGTTCTAATGGGCGCTATAGCTTATGCGTTAGTGTTTGGGGTTTCGCTTGGTTTACTCGCCACTGATGCTGAGCTACCCTGGTTGAAAGTAATTGGATACACCCTTTCAGCATGGATGTTCCTGGCCGCAATTTTACAGGCGCTGAGGATTTCAAAACAGGATGACTAGGGAAAACGCTGAGCTCTGGGTGGTGGGTATTGAACCTGCTCCCCAGGGCTCTAAGCGTTATGTAGGCAATGGCCAATTTATTGAGGCCAGCAAAAAACTAGAACCATTTAGAAAAGCCATTGGCCTGGCAGTCCAGGAATTGATGGCAGAGACTGGGGAGCTGACCCCATTCACAGAGCCCGTAATTGTGCGAGCAACTTTTTACATGCCACGGCCCAAGACCGTAAAGCGCCCATGGCCATCTAAAGTCCCAGATTTGGATAAGCTCCAGCGGAGCCTTGGCGATTCTTTGTCGCTACCTAAATACTGTGATGGCAACCCGCTGATAGAAGATGACAGTTTGATTGTTCAATGGCAGTCTCAAAAGGTCTATGGAGATGATTGGCAGATTGGCGTGTACTGCCAGATAGAGCTAGCCAAAGAGCGCTGGGTATTTTAGACACGCCAAAAAAATGTTCTTGACATTGTTGTGCAACATTGTGCAATAATAGTTACATCAGGGAAACGCCCTGAGGGATAGGACAGACAAAATGGCACCTTGGGAGCTAAGACTAAAGAGGGTTCAGGCAATGATTGATGCAATGGACCTAAAGACTGGTGATGTGATTACTTTTACCAAGTCAATCCAGCAGAGACTAGGCAACTCAACCTCAAGAACTTACTTCATGACCATTGAGGAAATGAACGGAGTTTGTGCCACTGGAGTCAACACCAAGACAGGAAAGCCAATGAAAGAATGGCTAGATGGTGTTAGCGGTATTAGAAAGGTAGGGGCTTAGGCCCCTGCCAGATAGGACAGAGACATGGAAACTGTAGGCATCACTTTGTGGCTATTAGCCGCTGGGGTTGTTTATCTAATCATTCAGGCAGGAAAGGGCAGGCCATAATGGAAATCAGACGCTGGATAGCAGAGAAGTTTTTTGAGGACATCCTAGATGAGGATTACGCCATGGGAATCCGTGAGGGCATGAGAGCTCAAAGTGCCACAGTCAGAATCAAGTTGGACTACAACCGCACCCGCCAGCTTGCAGTTGGCATGACCAAGACTGAAGCCAAAGGTTATGACAGATGCGTGGAGGCACTCAGTGACTACCTCAAATGAAGTATTGGAAGCCACCTACATGGCAGGCGTAGAGGCAGAGCGTGAGCGGGTTAGCCGCATTATCCTCAGTGAGCTTAGGACTGAGACACTAAAGGCAGAGCGTGAGGGCCTTACCAAGACCCGTGAGTACGCCGCCATGCGTGTAAAGCTTGCAATGCTTTGGGAGATGGTCCAATGACTGTTTACAAAGTGACTGACACGGCAGAGCTAGAGTGCTACCACAACCGTGAATTTACTCAGACCATTGACAGCTCCATGCTGTTACTTTCAGTTCCATCTGGTAAGTACCACTGTGACCCAAAGCATGAGGCCCTGGTTTACAGCCCAGAACTTCCCTGGGGTTCTGTCTATGTGGCCAGCAAGTATGACTTGGAGGTGGTTGTACCATGAGTGACCCTAGACGGTTAAAAGTCAGCAACACCTCAGCAAAAAAATCGGAGGTTGTAGACCGCACAACATCAGAGCGTAAATACTGTGCTATTGACCAGTTCTATTACTCAGAGATGTTCACCTGCCCTATTTGCTATGGAGCAGAGCAAGAGCGTGAGCGCATTATCAAGTTGTTAACACCATACGCAATTCACATGCCAGATTGTGTCAATGGTTGTTATGCAGAGGACTGCTCAGCCTATTCATACCAACACGCAATTGACCTAATCAAGGGAGAGCAGAAGTGAGTGACATGGTAAACCACCCTAGCCACTACACCAAGCATCCATCTGGAGTGGAGGCAATCCAGGTGACTAGACACATGAATTTCAACCTTGGCAATGCCATGAAATACATTTGGAGGGCAGGCCTAAAGGATGATGCAATCCAGGACCTGGAAAAGGCAGTGTTTTATCTGAATGATGAA
>OGWN01000071.1_pt1 | contig 13379 bp, 5 predicted proteins | sample 1575921 | NCBI WGS metagenome assembly OGWN01 (sample SAMN07581531, study PRJEB24739) | freshwater metagenome
GTTTCCCAGTCACGATATTGTATTACAATAGTTTTGCAGATTGGTATCAAGACTCAAATGAAGACTATGTTATTAGTCCTAGTTATGTAGAAAAGTATCCTGATTTTTTTGAAGAATTAAATCAATATAGATTTTTAGTGTTTACTGTAGACAGACCTCATCACAAAGCTTTTGAGGTGATTGAGTTGAGAAAACCAATTGACATGGATTCTTATAACGAAGAAAAATTCTGTTTTAGATTGTTTAGAACAAAAAAAGAAGCTTATGACTTTATACTTTTATACTTAACAAAAGAGTATTATGAATCAAAAAAATAATTGAATAGAGGTTATAAAAAAAGAGGGGATTAATTTCCCCTCTCTTCTTTTTCTTAGTTAGCAGACCTTCCGTTTACCTTTAGGTCTTTGTTTTTGTTATAGCTAGGAAATCTTGATTTCAATTTAGTTTCCTTAACTCCTGAAATAACCCTTGACTTCTTAAACTGCTCATCAATACGTTCTTGCTCAACTTTCTTCTTATCTCTAAGAATATCAATCTTGGTTTTAGATATATCCTTTAAAATATTCTCCTTGTACTTACCGTTTGTTTCTTGATAGATAACATCGTTCTTCATCTTAGAGTTTATTTTAGCAAGGTCGTTTACCCCTAATATACCAATAGGTGTAAATCTTATAAGATCAGGTAAAGAGTAATCGCTATATCTGTACTTGTCAAACTTCTGAAAAACAGGGAATAAAACATTTACAGCGTCATCAATAAGACTTGCATCTTCCTTTAATTTATACTTAACAGGCGATTGGAATATACCATCCTTGTAAACATCGTAACCTCTCTCTCCTCTTTTAGACTCAGTTATAAGTTTATTAGCAAACTCAGCTGAGTAATTAGCTGCTGCTTTACCGAAGTTGTTTGACCTTGAGAACATCATACCCATTAAAAGCTTAAGACCTTCAGTTACAGATGTATCTTCAGCCGAAGCATCTGTTCTATAATCAGATAACGTACTAGCAACCTTCGTTATAAGCAATCTATCTATAGCACCTCCAGACTCCCTTACAGCTCTGTTGTTTAGGAAATCTATTTTTGACATATACTCCTCTACCTTAAGAATGTTTCTATCTATCTCTTCTTGAGTAAACATTTTATATCCTTGCTCTGAGTTTAGAATTCCCAACACCTCTATAATATCTTCTCCAGACTTACCAAAACCATTTTCGATATCTGTAAAGAAACCATCAACTACAGACCTATCGTACTCATAGTTACCCTGATTAATTTGATTTACCTTACTTCTAACTTGTATATCGAATAAGTCCCTATTTAGGTATCCGTACATTATGTCGTATGCTTTGGCAAATTCTTTATTACTCATCAACTTATCCCTCATTTCGTTGTATCTAGCCAAGTCATCTATGTTAAGCTGAATTATATTTCCTTCAGCATCCTTCTGTATTGGGAAGTCTAATAAAGAGCTATTAACATATTTAATAAAGTCGTCATTATCTGATAACTTATCAAATGATTTTTTTAATTCATCTTCATCATCATCATCTCCTTTAAATGCATTCCATAAAGTAGAAGTTATATAGTTAATAGATGCAGAGTACATAGCTAACCTTACAGCTCCACCAATTAATTTTCTAGCTTCTCTACTGTCTTGATTCTCTATATAAGTATTGATTGAAGTATTTATTGCGTTTCTTGCATTCATGTCAAAACTACTAAACAAGTAAGCTGCTTTATTTCTAAGTGCACCTATAGCACCAGCTAAAGAACTCTTAACTGGTTTCTTTGCAATCTCCATTATACCAACCTTCTTCTCCATTGGGTTTGTACTTCCGTATAAATCAGCGTTCTCTTGATTAGCTTTATTAGATGCCTTCTTTATAGCATCCTTGTATTTCTTAAGGTACTCAACATCACCTCTAGCTATTTTTTCAACATCAACCTCAACACCTGCTTGTTTCTTGAATTCTTCATAGAACACTCCGTTCCAAGACATTCCATAAGGTTTAACGTCACCAAATCCTAACAGCAAATCAACAGTGCCAGATGTCGCAGATGTTATAGGGTCTGTAATTCTAGCTTTTATTTTAGTTACTAAATTAGAAGATGGAAGCCCTTTTGATAACACACCTCTGTTAGCTCCTCTGTTCATAAACTCAGTTCTCTCTGTGCTTATTTTCTTAGAAGAAATCATTTTATTAATATCAGAAGCCTCTGCGTTCTTGTAGAAGTTTCTAAGAATCTCTGTTCCACTCTCATCATCTTTCTTTATAGCTAAAAGATTATTTAAAACCTTTCTGTTGTTTGCTAATATCTTAGGACTTATAGTAGCTAACTGAACCATATTTCCAAGAAAGTCGACACCCCTACTTACTACACTACCTAAAGCTAACGTATAAAAAGACTTATCCATCGCATTTAAAATATCATCAGCAAGAGTTTGCTCTGTACCAACAACTCCATTTGTAAGTAATTCGAACTGAGAGTCAACAGCTTTTTTTATACCGCTTAAGTATGATAAAACCTCTTTGTTATTTGTATTCTCAATCTCTAATTCAGACAAAGCTTGTTTAAGTGCTTGATACTCTGTTCTAAGTTGGTGTTGAAATATAGTACTCTTTATACTTGAAAATGCAGTAGAGAAAGGATTCATATCAATTGGATGAATTGTTCCTGTTTTTTCTTCTAAATTTCCAGATTTTATAGACACAACATTTGAAATTCCAAATCTATTCTTAAGCTTAACTAAATCCTGCTCAGCCTGATTTTTAAGACTATTCATAACAGGGTAGTAAGCGTTAATCATTGGAGATGCATTTGAGTTTTGGAAGAAGTTAGCCTCGTAAGCATTTATCTTATTATCATCCAATACCTTTCTTATTGCGTTAACAGCGTTTATTTCCTCCTTACTTAACTCATCTATTTCATTGTTGTTGGATTTAACTTTGTTTACAAATGCTTGTATCAATTCTTTAGCTCTGTTGTTTTCGGCTATCTTAGAATTTGGATCTGAAAGAGTTGCTTCGAAATACTCCATAGCAGAAACCTCTGATTTATTTCCTACGTTGTTTTTAGCCATAGCATCTATAAGATGATAAACAATCTTCATGTAAGACTCTTGAGGGTTTTTAGATTTCTTGTCTAAATCCTTCTTAACTTTTAAAAGGATTGTTTCAGCTTTCTCTTCAGCAGAAGAAACTCTAGCCATAGCTTTACCAAATCTTGACATGATATTGTTAAAAATAGGCGTTTCACCATAAACTTTAACAGCCGCATCAATTGAAGAGAAATTAAAGAACTTAATTCTTCTATCTATTATTTCTTGTTTTAAATTACCGTTATTTATACCTTTCCATATAGCAGACATAGGAAGACCTATCACTTCTCTAAGTTTTAGTAAAGGTTTAATTAATTTAGCTTTGTATATACCTTTCTTACCTGCCTTAGATAAAGTGTCTGTAAAAATCTTCTTGTGGTCTTGTTTTAACTTGTACTTGTGTATTTCGTTAGCATAAGAAACCAAAACATCATTGTAAACCATAGAGTTCAATGCGTTAAATACATTGTTAAGCATATTTTCTGGCATAGATTCTATATCCTCATCCGTTAAATTAGATAGATTCTCTAAAATATCCCACTCTATACTTCCTTTTTCAGCAATAGAAGACGCAAAAACATCAGAAATAAAAGGTAACAATTCTTTTATCTTTCTTTTCTTCTCAGCTATCTCAGCTTGTTTCTTAGCGTCTCTGTCAGCTTTCTTGGCTTCTTTCTCTGCTATAGATTCAGGAGTTTCTCTTTCACTGAATTCAGACTTATTATCCTCCACAAACTTAGACTCAGCAGAACTTAATGTTCCTCCAGCATCTATAATTTGTTGTATTCTGTTTACCTCGCTAACATGGTCTGTGTATGGACTAATTATTCTATCGTATAAGTCATTTATAGCTTTTAAGTCTGTCTCTTTTATAGCTAAAGACCTTTCAGCTAATCTGTTTATATAGTCCTTGTATTGAGAGAAGTCGACATTAGATAACACCTTCTTAAGTATGTTTGGATCTAACATTGTTAATCCTACAACCTTAGATGACATAACCTTGTCCATATCACCTTCTTTGTCAAGCTTACCTACATTACCAGACATAACGTTGCTATAAGCATTTTTACTATCAGCCTTAGCTTTATTTACATCCCTATTTGTATATAGATTATCTAATATATCGTTTACTTCTAAAAGTTTTTCTTCGAAGTTTTGGTCTGTTACGCTTTGAACTTTAGAAATTATAGAAGATATAGCTCTTTTACCTATATCACCAGCCTCTAAATCTTGTATTGCAGATTTTACGAACTTATTGACATCCTTCTTAAGACCATCTATGACTTTGTTTCTGTCTTTTTCAATTTTTAAAGCCTCTTTTGCTGCGGAAAAAATATTTTGTATTTCTTTTTTAGCGTCAGATAACTCTTGTCTTTTTTCTTTAGAAGACTGCTTGCTAGGCTTCTGCATTCTAGCAGATGGTTTGTCTACCTTAACGATATTCCTTCTGTTTCTTTCGTTATTTATTGTAGTTCCTTTAGCCACGCCATCTAAACTTTCGTATCTAAGCTTGTTTCCATCTACATTTGTAATTAAAGACTCTCTACCGTCAATGATAGCATAATCTCCTTCGTTAAATGTATCAAGTGGTCTCTCTTTAAACTCGACAGATTTTTCTGAAGGAGTTAGTTCTTTTGTAGATTGTGCTCTTAACTCAGAACCCCTCCATTGAGTAACAGCAACATCAAAACCATTTTCATTAGCAACTTGTGTAATGAAAGCTCCTCTATGGTTGTTTGTAAAAGCTTGTCCAGGTCTAACTTCGTTAAATCTTTTTCTTGCTTCTTTTTCAAAACCAAGTGGGTCTGAATCTATGTCATAAACCTTATCTTTAGAAACAAGAATTGTATGCTCTACGTTACCAACACCAGCCTCTACTTGCCCCTCCATTGTATAGAACATAGCTAAACCTCCAACAGCTCCTAAAGCAGAAGCCTCTTCTCTTGAAGTTATTCTGTTTGTTCCTTGACCTTTCTTGATTACATCTCTTTTTTGGTCTGAATAGTGTTTAAATACAAAATTTCCATCACCGTCTTCAGTTAGCTTTTCTGCTACTTTTTCAGGTAGCGCTTTTTGCTGTCTTATATTTATATTTCCAGATGCGTTAGATAACTTAGCTGTTCTATTATATTGAGACTCAGCAAACTTTTCGCTTTTTGGTCCGTGTTTTGCCAAGTACTCATCCCACGTAAATGTCTCTCCTGAACTTTTCTTTAGTTTAGGAAAAACATCTTTAAGGCTATAGGCAGCATCAAGAATAAACATCTCTATATTCGCAAGACTTCCGTCTTCATTTTCTGCGTATATTTCGTATGGATATGATTTATGGTAGAACTCATCAGACTTATCAGTCTTCTTGTATTTTAAAGTTCCCTTAGTCCTCATTACTGTAACTATATCCCCTATTTTTTTAGCTTTTTGAGTAATAGGTTCGGCAAATCTTAATGCTGCATCGTAAGCATTTCCAGCCGAAGGGAAGTTTACATCTCTAACTGTAGCGTTTCCAAGAAGTGTTTCTATGATTGATTTTCTTTCTTCAAAAGTAAGTTTTGATATCTTTGATCCGTTTGCATCTAATATGCTATTACCTGATTTATCAACTATACTATCATTTTCTTGGAATAATACGTACTCAAGCTCATTGAATACATCCGCTATACTATTAGATTTTTTTATTACAGATTTTATTATAGGGTTTTTAGACTCTAAACCTTTTTTCTTAAACGCTTTGTTTATTAAGTCTATGACATCTGATTTTGTTACCTTTGTGTTTCTACTAGTAGCATCTAACTTCATTAACTCAACAGTAGCAAGTAACATATCATTGTTGCTCATATGCTGTTTTTCTGATCCAACCATTGGCGTTCCGTAAATATATCCGTCAGAATCTCTGTTTAAATTAGAGTTGTTTGCTATACTCTTTGCTTTGGTTGCATTCTGAGAAGCCCACCATTTACCAGTTATAGACGGAAAACTTACTCCTCCTAAAAACTTAAACAATATAACATTAGAGTCGTTCTTTATGTACCCTCCAGTCATTCTATCTGATTCAAAAAGATTTACATTTTTTCCGTTAAATTTTGAAAGACTTACGTTTTCTGTTACTTTTGTATTTTTGTTTACGTCAAATCTTATTATGTCGCCAACTATGCTCTTTCTAGGTTTAGCAGAGTCTTTTATATTTAAAACAGAACTTACATCACCTGTTACAAAAATATCAGCATCTGATTCATTTATAACACTTCCAGCAGCCACTTTTTTAGCAATGGTATTCAACACATCAAACACCTCATTACTCTCGAATAATTCAACACCAAAAGATTTAGCTAAGTTGTTTAACCAATTCTTAATGATTTCTTTTACTCTTGTAGAAAATGAGTCATAGTTTTGAGCCATAATACCTACTAATTCAGCTAACTTCTCTTCGTCTTGGATATTCTCATCATACATTGATGCGAAGTCCTCTAATTTAGATTTTAAATCAGGATTACCCTCTATCTTAGATGCGATAGACTCAATCATTTTCTTTGTTACTGTTTGAGCATTAGCATCTGTCTTAACTTTGTCAAGTAATATTGCGTGGAATATTTCGTGTGCAACTGTTCTTGAGTTGGCTTTTGGAAGATTTATATGTATCTCTCCGTTTTTATAAAGACCAGAAGACTCTTGGTTTTTAGACTCACCACTAACACTTCTGAACGAATCATCTGTATCGTGAATTATCACTTTTACGTTAGGTAGAAGCTTAGATATAGCTTTAACACCATTTATAATAGCTTTTGCTACCTTCTTATTTTCTACTTTAGATAATTGTTTTTTAGCTTCGTTTGTGTCTTTTGACACCTCAACTCCTTTAGTTTTTGGTTTTAGTCTTTGCTGTATATCTCTGAACTCAGATGGGCTTAATTTTTTAGGATTCATCCCATCAGCTCCAGTCTTAACATTTTCAAATGTATCTAAGTCAAATAAAGATTCCTGTCCAAGCTCTTTGCCTATAGCTATTCCTTCTTCTCTCATAGAAGGGTCTGCAACAATGCTTATATCTATAGACACCTGATTTGAGTTAGGGAACTTATAAATACCAACTTTTACATTGTCTTCTCCTATAGATTCTGCGTTTTCATCAATAAATTCTTGAATAGCTTCTGGAGTTAATTCAGATGCATCCATGTTCTTAGAGGCTAAAGGTATAACTAAACCTCCACCTTCATATTTAGATCCATCAAGATTCATAGTTGCTCCATCTTCAGATTCTTTAGGTAGAGCTTTAACTCTTTCTACTTCATTTGATGTGTATGGGTCTGATACCTTTGTACTTACTTTTTCTTCACCTTGTTTGGCAACGACTTCTTGTTTGGTGTCTCCTTGCTCCATTTCTTGCAATCCCATTTTGGATTGTTCTGGCTGTAGCACGCCTTCATTTGTGCTTTGCTTTTGAACGGCATCTGTTTCTGTTTTAGGTGTTAATGTTACTTCTTTTTGTGTTTGCAACCCTGCATCGACTTGCTGTGTTGCGTCAGCTGTTTTTGTTTCTGTAGCGGTTGCAGGCTTTTCTTGCTCGGAAACTTGTCCTTTAGTTTGCTTGTTTGATTCATATATTTCTATTGCTTTTTTATTAATTATTTCAGGGTTAGGCTCTTGTATATTATCTCTTTCTACACCCTTATCCAACTCTTCTTGAATAATAGCTTCAGCTGCTTGAGTTTTAAATTTAACTTGCTCTTCTTCAGGAAGATAATTAAATTCATTATACGTTCCTTTTAAAATATCGTTTCTTTTTTCCTCTAAAGCTATGAATCTACTGTTCAAGTCATTATATTGGTCTTTCTTTAAATCAGAAGATATAGCTGACTTATTTAATTCATTAAGTTTAGATTTCAAATCTGATTGCTCTTTGTTTATGTCAAGCAACTCTGTAATTTCTTTTTCAGATAATTTACCTACATTATCAACTGACTTTGCAACTATCTTAACGGCTTTTTCAGAAAGAGAATTTGCTTTATCTTGAAGTGTTTTTTTATCTGAATCTGTTAACAATAAATTTGTATTTAACTCTTTATTTATACTCTCTACTCTATCAATTATTTCTCTTACATCTCTAATGTCTTTATTATCAGATATAGCTCTAAGTTCTCTTGATGCAAAAGTAGATAAAGCTCCAAAAGAAGAAATACCCCCATCCATAACAAGACCAGCAGCATAAGCTTCTTTCATGTTTTTAGCTATGTCACTAGAAGACATTTTATCTCCATTAATAAATATGTCAGATATAGAGTTGGACAAAGAAGATAGTGCTTCTGAGCCAGCTCCAATTTGAGTTTGCGCTAAAGTACCAGCAAAAACCTTTCCTACTTCTTTTTTGAATTCTTTTTCAGCTAAATTTCTTGATTCTTTTGATATAGTGTTTAAAGACCCTTTTAAATCTTCTATGTATTTAAAAGTGGAATATTTCTCTGTATATTTTTCAGCACCATAATAAGCCCATCCAGATAATACTTTTTGTAATTGAGAATAATCTTTTTCAGATTCTTCCATTTGTTTTATCTTAGCACCTCCAGACCCAGCAGATATAATTTCTAAACCAATTGGTCCACCAATTGATAAAGCAGCCACAACACCAGTTTGTTCTGTAGCAGTTTGACCTAACCAACTTCCTGCGTCACTCCAATTATTAACATCATCAAGAGTCATCATTCTGAATTCAGGCTTTCCTTTTTTCCATTCTTTACCTATATCCATTACATAGTCTCCAGCCATAGATAACGGATCTTCATATTGTGAATCAGTAACTCTTCCAAGAGTCTGTTCAAATACAAATTCTCTTGTTTCACCTAAAAGCTTTAAACCACCTCCTATAGTTTCTTTAAAGAAGTTATTTAGTATTTCCCTTGTTTTATCTAGGTCGTTATAATTATATTTTAATAGTTCTAATTTTTCTTCATCTTTTTGCAGTTTAGACATATTAGATAAATATTCTTTTCTTAAAAAAACATTATCTTCTTCTGCTTTTTTTGCTAAATTAAATAACTCTTGACCTTTAATTTTATCTTCTTCAGTTGCAAATCCTTTTTTATCTATATCTAATAAAAACTGATTGTAAGCTAATATTCTGTCGTCATTTAACTGTTTTAGTTGAACAGTTTTCTTAACATCTTCGTTCAACTTAAATACATCAGACTTCTTTTTTATTTCTAACTCTCTCTGGACTGAATGACCTTCTGGTAAACTACTAAAATAAGCGTCTGTAGCATTCTTTTTTTGAGACATCTCATCATTTTTTAAGAATATACTCTTTGCTTTTTCTGAAATATCTTCTTTTGAAAAATTACCAATACCTTTCTCAGCTATTAATTCTTTTTCAGCTTCCTCCATTTCATTCGCTAAAGGAATACCTTTCTTTATAGTAAAATCTTTATCTCCTCCAAAGAATTTGTTAACCTCTGTTAGTGGTTGTAAAAAGAATTTGTTAGTAGAGCTTCTAATGCCTTCTGAAATACCATCTAAAAATTGGTATTCATTAAGTTCGTCATCTAATTTCTTTTGAGATATAGAAGGGTCGTAATTTTGATTTATAATTAAATCTTGTTGTTTGCTTATTGTTAATAATTCATCAGGACTTAATTTAACTCCTTCTTCTAATTTTTCAGTAACATTAGGTATTTTAGATAAAGTTTCGTATTTTTCTTCTACTTGCTTTGTTAAAGTTTCAGATACAGGTTTAGTCGAAACAACAGGTTTAGATTTAGTTGTTCCGACTTTAGGTATATTTCTTTGAGCTTCGTATGCTTTTTTTTCAGCACCTTGTATTTTTTCTCCAGGTTTGATACCAAATTTTGAAATTAAATCTTCAGAGTTTGATTCTTTTTTAACCTCTTTTCCTCCTACTTTTTTACCTCCTCCAGTAGAAGATGCCGAAGCCCCAGTTTTCTTTGGTTTTCCTCCAACCGATAAAGAACTTGCTTTCTTCTGTGGTTGCTGAGATTCCGATTGAGGAGCTTCTGAAGTAGAAACTGAAGTCACATCTGATTTTTTTTTTTCAGGGGTAGACGCATTCATTGAGCCATACTTTAATTCAAAAGCAGATTGTAAATCTTCATTCGAAGAATAGTTATTTGAAATGTGGTCAAGCTTTTCAGGTGTAAGCTCAACACCAGCCTGTGAGTATAATTGTTTTACAAAATTTGTATCAATTCTTGACATATATTTGATTTTACTTTTTTTAATATTTTAATTATAAACCTCTATCTATAAATAACGCTTTCTTGAAGTCGTCTATTGTTTGTAGGTCAGTTCCAAACGATGAGTTGTATACGGTCTTGAACGCATTGAATTCACTACTGTTAGAAGGAAACCACTTAGTTACTTTATTACTACTTCCTTCGCTAGCTCCACTGCCGTTATTACCCATAGACTCACGAGATGAAGCATTAAATGCAATACCAATATACATTTGGTCTGTATCTGGGTCGTATAAAACCCTATCTAAAGGCATACTATTAACTAATAACGTCTTACCTGTTGAGTTAGATATTGTTGTTGTTTTAGCTTTACCAGCTGTAACAGGAACTTTTTTGATACTAGTTCTTCCTGGAGCGCTACCTGGCTCTTCGATATTTATTGTTGAACTCTCCCATAAGGTAGGTGTTCCAACCTTCATTCCATCTTTTTCAGAACCGCCTCTTTTTGATTTCTGAGATATAGAATATTCTATTTCGTCTCTATAAGCATTTTTTAATTCTTTGTAGAAAAAATCTTCAGCACCTTTAATTTGATCCTTATCCATTTTATAGAAATCAAATAAACTTATCCCATTGTCAGACGCATATAAAGCTCTAGCTCCTACATCTTTAGACATTTGTTTTGCTTTTGACCTCAACTCATCCTCTACTCTTTCATCATTTAATATAGTTTCAGCACCTTTTACTCCATACAATTCTCCTGAGTTTATTATGTTTTCTAAAAAGTCTGGTCTATATGTTTTTGCAAAATTCTTAGCTGTATTTGTTAGCATTTCAGGAGTGTACTTAGGAGGTATCTCATAAGACTTTAATAATTCTGGAATTGTTTTATCAACAACAATAGGAATTGTTTTTTCTTCATCTTCATATATAGTTATCCTATGCTCCTTTGTTTCCTTATCATACTTTCTATCTACTTTAGCTTCGTTTATACTTCCTGTTAAAGCCCAAAATTGATTATAATAATTTTGATTAAGATTTTCTCTATTTTTTTCTATTTGTTCTGATTTCCTGTTTGTAAACTCAATAGCATTATTTATAGTTGAAAGTTGGTCTTTAGCCCTATTCATTCCCTGCATATCACCACTATTGTATGCGTCTATAAATTCTTGTTTTAAAACTTTTAAGTCTTTATTTGTTTGATTCTCAAGCTCTGTTATGTTACTTATTTTTTTATCTCCAAGAGAAATTTTATCCAACTGAGCTTGTTTTTTAGCCTTAGCTTCTTCTTCTGCCTTTGCTTTAGCTTTTCTTTCTGCATCAAGTTTGTCAAACTGAGCTTGAACCATTCCTCCAAAGTTTGGTCCTTCAATTGGTTGTACTGTTGCGTATGTTCCTACATTACCTACTACTGCCATAATTATCCCTTAAATCCTTTTAATACCAAACCACCTAATCCTTTAGCTATCTTATCTTTCTCTTCTTTTTCTTCATTATATTTGTTCAAAGCTCCTAACCCTGCAATACCTGTCTGAGCTATTCCTCCAATACCTTGCCACATCATTTGATTTCCAACATTGTATTGAGAAGATAATCCTGCAATGTCTTGCGTTTCTCTTTGCTCTTGCATACTTCTAATGTTAGCCTCATCTTGCGCTCTAATTTGGTCTATCTGTCTTTGTTGTGCATCTAAGTCAGCAGCAATCTGTCTGTTAACCATTTGATTCCCTGCTTCAACTCTTCCAAGACCACCGATAACACCTCTTGCTCCCATACCTTGTAAAGCATCAACTTGAGAAGAAGCTAACCTTGCTTGCTCCTCTCTTTGTAAATCAGCCCCTAAAGTAGAAACTTGAAGTCCTTCAGCGATATTATTAAATTCTTGTCTTTTGTAATTATCTAAAGCGTTTTTCGCATCTCTTGCGTCTTTCGCTCCTTTTATAGCTTGGTATCCTGAACCTAAGAGTCCAATACCAGCCATTGCAATACTCGTAGCAGCAGCCATATCTTTATAGTATTTTTATTAATTCAGTTGTTCCTTTTGTTCCGATAGAGAATCCGTTCTCTATATACTTATTAATTAAATTTTCGTTCTTAATAGACGAAAATATCACTGAGAATCCTAACTCCTTAGCAGAAGAAGAAAGTTCTTCTAATAGCCTTAAAATAGCTTTATTTCGTTCGCCAGATGTTGTATTTGGATTTGTTACAATAAATTCTAACCAAGCAATACCTGAATTTGTTTCATACAAGAATCCTGAAACTAAATCTTTCCCTTCTTCTGACACAATAAGACCATTAAACAATCCTTCTTCATATTGAGGTAATAAAAGAGGTGATGGAGCTGGAAATCTCCAAAAACTCCACCATTCTTTTAATATTTCGTAATCAGTATGTCTTGCTATTCTTATATCCATATTGCAAAGATAAAGCATTTATTCAAAAGATTTTGCTACTTCTGAATTTACAGCAAACACTTCAGCGTATTCTGAAGTATCTAATTCAAGCCTTGTATTCATATAATAACCTCTAATACCAGACGTTTCCATAACGCTAGATTTAGATGCTAATAAAAACGTACCAACTCCAACAGAAAATGGAAGTCCAGGGATAACATTTATCGTAATATACGTCTTTGTTATAGCTGTTACAGTTCCAAACTGACTACCATTTAATATCCTTATAGTATCACCAACACTTAAAGCACTTGGTATTTCTTTAAAATAATAGTTACTACCTAATATTAAAGAAACTTCACCTATACCAAAAACAGATAATGTGCTAAAATCTAAAGAATCATTGCCTCTTATGTATCCATAATACACTTCTTCTTTGTTTTTGTAGTCAGAAGATGTTAAAAATCCGTTTTGCATTTCCGTTCTAACAAATGTATTCCAAGACGCATTACCCTCTATCGAGATATTTTTGAATATCTTTCTAGTAGAAGGCTCTTCATTAAAATTAAACTCAAACAATGATTTCGTTCTAGTTCCATAGAATGTATTGTACGGACCAATGTTGTGTTTGTATAAATTAGCTCCTTTAAACGAAATAAAGTCATTATTAACTTTAACCTATAGATATCGTGACTGGGAAAC
>OGWN01000072.1_pt1 | contig 13258 bp, 15 predicted proteins | sample 1575921 | NCBI WGS metagenome assembly OGWN01 (sample SAMN07581531, study PRJEB24739) | freshwater metagenome
GTTTCCCAGTCACGATAAGCGACTCCGATAGCTGGAACAAGCCTTCATCAAAAGGAGATGCGTTGTTCACTATGTACAGACGACCCGTCTCGTCTCGTAGTTGTTTTTGCAATTCTTCTGCGGACATATTTCCTCCTGCTTTTATTCAACTGCGATCGCGCCAAAATCAACCCAGTTAAAGGTAAATAGTGAAACCAAAAATATTAATGGTTTCACCCTTCACTTGCTCGTTGTAAACCTCAAAATCAGACTCTTTACTTTTGTTGCTCGACGCGGGTCTTTTTGATCTGTCACCCGCGTCATTAACACCAGCATCATTAACACCAGCATTTATGCAATCGCCTTGCACAGACTTGCTATAAGTCCCTCCCTGCAAATTGATGTGCCGCTCCTCATTGTTACCATCTTCCGGCTGTTTAACTCCATTGATATAGCGTGCCATAATGCTGTTTCCTCCTAAAGTTAAAGTTGTTTTCGTCGCTATTGCAAGATATTGCGCTGATTGTATCGCCAGAAATCTTCCACGCAATCCCAAAATATATTTCGACTGTCTTTTAGCGCCAAAACTAGCCCAGTTAGATGCTCGTGTCCTACAAAGCCGCTAAAAACTTATTTTTTCCACAAAACAACCGTTTCTCTTAACAAAAGAAGCGGTCTGGGCAGCTTGTGCGGAGAATATTGCTGATACGCCGTGTTTTTTGCCGTTGTGGTTTATTAGGTTGATTGCGGAGCCTATCTCTTGTGCCTGAAATGAAGAAACAGAAGCTAATAGTCGATCAAACTCGTCACAAATCAACAAGATACGCGGTTCTCTTTTGTCTCTACTTACACGATCAATTAGTGTTTCAGCGACATACTTAATCGTCGCCAAAATTTCAGTAGGAGTGTTTATCTTTGTTAACTCCTCATCGTTGTCTGAAAGTATATCGCAGAAGAACACTTCGCCTTCTAAAAACTCTCCCAGAAACTGTTTCGCCTGTTGATTTAAGTAAGTAGTTTTACCGCTACCTGACCGACCAACTACTACAGTCAAAAAACTATTAGCTTGCATTGCTTTCTTTCTCCTATCCCACAGCAATATAAATCCCGCACCCGATCGCCACCAAGAACAAGATCCCGATCGCGATCGCGGGTGCAAATCCGATTGCGATACTGCTTTTGCCAAGTGCAATTCCTTTAGTGTGGACGCCAATCCAATTAGCTAATCCAAGAATAAAGATACATCCAGCGATCGCCAGCAACAACAGAAAAGCTCCCATCCGCGCTTGTGGATAGGCTACACCGATAAAGCTCAACAACTGAACTAACGAAAATCCAGATAAGCCCAGACCGCCGTAAAACAAAACTTTCATTTATCTATCGTCCTTGGCGCCGATCTGTTTGCACCGATCTTCTAGTTCGCGCTCCGAGATCGCGTCTTGCAGAAGCGAGGTAACTACAAGCGTCACAAACAGATAAATTCCGCACCCAATCATAGGGGGAGAATACCTGGTAACTCGCTGCAAATACAATTCCTCTTGCTTGTCGGGAACAAACGGCGCGGTCAGATAGCACAATCCCAAATTGGTGACTACTACAGTCCCAGTCGCCGATGCGCCGATGAGCGCGATCGCCATTTGAAATTGCATGAAGCGAATCGCTTTTTGAATTAGTTTGAGCGAAATCGCTTCCAGAATTAATTTGTTTAATCCGTCCGAAAGCATAGCAACCCTCAAAAATCTAACTGACCCATTGCCGCACCAAAGCTCGCTTCATACCCAGAAACGTTAGCTTTGTTCTCTGTAATATTTAAGCCGTATCGCAGCAAAGCTTTACCGTGCTGCCCAAAGGCGCGCTGGAACTCAGCTTCTTTCTGCATCATCTCTCTGGAATGATCCAGTCTCGTCTGCAAAATCTTCAATGCAGAATCAGCTTTTCTCAACTGCCATTTTGACAGTCGATTTAACAAAAATGCTTGCGCTTCTAGATCGCCAGATTCTTGAGCCGCTGTAACTACCTGACTAGAAGAAGTCCGATGAGGCAGTTTCGCAGTAGCGGCAAACGTTTGCCTCTCATTTCCAGCGATCTGAGTAGGATTGCCCCCAGATCCGAGAGAAGTACTCCCGGTTCCGGCTCCAAATCCCGAAAATAACGCTCCTAACATTTTGTGAGTACCTCAACGAAAGATTGCTTAACAGGCGCTGGGCGCTTCAACAGCAGCACCCAAGGGAGCGCAAGCATCGCAACAAAAAACGTCGCCAACCCCCACGCGATCGCGTTTTCGACACAACTATCGCGTTGCATTTCTTGAATCCGCTTTTGGATGCGTACATGCTGTTGATCGGATGATTGTTGCGCTAGATCGTAAAAACGATCCAGCGCTTGAAAAAATTTCTCATCCAACTGGTCATCGCTGGAAACCTGCATTTTCAGATCTCCCAACGACAGGGATAGGTTTAGCCCCTCCTTCTCTTTCTGCTTTTCCACTTATCGCTACCCCCAGCGAAATGAACACAATTAACAATCCAACTTGAATCCACGTACCCCAACGCGCGATCGCATCAGGTTTCATCTGCTGGGACAAAGCCGACCAGCGCGCTACCAAATGTTTGACCGTAAGCACGAAAAAACTCCGTATCGCCCTCATAGTTGCTGGCGATACTGGCAAGATTTTCAATTACCACGTTCGGTTGATGCGCTATCCGAGCCATCAGGTCTTCTGCGTGTTGCTGCGCGGATATATCAAGTGCCGATGTGACACCTTGCTTGAACGCCTCAATTTCGTCGTTGACTTGCGCCGATGCGTTGGCGATCGCCTCTCCTGGCGTTGGGGTGCGATCGCGTTTGTTGGCGCGCGACATTTTTCCAGTTTTTGTTGCTTTGGTAATTTTCCCCGCCTGCTGAGACAAGTACTCAACCACGATCGTGGCTTGCTCTAGTGTCAGAGCTTCTTCATCTACACCTAAATGCTCGCAAGCTGCGGCGATTTGCTGATGCGAACATTTGATCCCTTTTTGTTTCAACAATTCTTGCAGCACTTTATTTCTCGCCACTAATGTTAATTACCAATAAATAACCCACCAAAAAAGGTGGGTCTAGTGCCTTCAGGCATCAAACAAGAATAAATCAGAATTTTATATCTTCAATGTTGACACCCATCAACAAAAGGGTGTCGATTGCTTTGGCTAGGCGACAAGCCACGACGGGGGGATTTCTTTTCCCTTTAGCTCCCTCCCTAAAACCCCAACGCCTTACTGCCAGTTCCTCGACGGCAAACCACTCCGCCATTAGGGAATAACTTAAATTGTGCTTGAGTTTGAGTTCCATTGGGTGCATGATTAAGTAGCCTCGTTGCAGATGTTTGCTGTAATGAGGAAGTTGGGACTAAGAGTACGAATCTTGGTTCCAACAACAAAATATTATGGTAGCATTGTTACATCTACGTAACGCACACGTAACAGTGGATTTAAACAATCTTATCAGCAAAATAGACAAGCAAGTGCTTGTCGATCTGGAAGGCAAACGATCGCTTACTGGCGTCATACCTGTAACAACCAACATCAGGTTGTTGATCGCCGAAATCGCCCTAGAAAAAAGCCGATCGGCGATATTGGCAACTGCGATCGCGACTTACCTCAGTCGAAACGAAGATAGCCACCATTTGGAGATAGAAGCCAAAGCCGCGATCGCGGGTATGGAACCAGAAGAATTTTTAGCACAGACTATCAAGGAAAAAATAAGGAAAAGCGATGGAAGAGAAAACACTACCGCTTGATTGGGTTCATCAAGCTTGCGTTGCAGTGTATGGCAAGCCGTTACGAGAGCGCGCTTGGAGAACGTGGAAGCGGACGTGCGAAGTCAAACGCCACGTAAGCGTTTGTTCGCAGGAGGAAGCGGCTTACTTATTAACACTGGCACATATCAAGCGTTACAAACCGAGAGCGCGCATCGATCTTTTACAGGTGAAGATGGCGATCGCGAAGCAGGGTCAACCCATCGAGGCGATCGCCTCTAAGATCCACGAAAACTTTTACCTGGACGCATTCGGTCGCGACTTACCCGAAATTATCAGACAGGTGACGGGTCGGACAATTTCGATGCGCCATCTGTACAGATTGGCGGAAAAGCATAAACTGCGCTTAAGAGCTGGGGAAAAAATTCCTAGAGCAGAAATTCAGCAATGGGTTGATATTGTTTCTGGAAATCGGGAATCTGCGGCGTAAATCAAGATCGCTCTGGCAATCAAAGCGCTACCAAAAGTAGCGCTTTTTTGTTGCGCGTTCATTTCCTGTCACAGAGAAAACACGCCGCGACATCTTAGCAACGGAGTAACGCGATCGCGGACGCGACATTTTACCGAAACAAGGCGATCTCCTTCTGGTAAAAGAGTCGCATCACGGCGCTGCGCGATCGCCAAAACGTCGTAGCAATTAAAAATCTGCCAATCCACGATAATGCCGCGACATTGTGCCGATCCGAATGAGGCGATCGCCAATCCTGCCCAGCCACAGCGTCTTAAACCTTTTTGCACTGCGAGTATACGATGTCGCGACTGAAATCGGCAGATTGCTTGCCAATTGATATATCAATTGTTGCAAAGGTATACAGTCCCCTACCTGTAAGCGTTTGAGGTATTGACACTCCCCTGGCTAAAGCCCTTGGGATTCTTAAGACATTGCGGTCTTAATATCCTTGTTGCCAAGCCCTGCACCATTGGGGCAAGAGTTGGCAAGTTTAGCAGAGCAGTTCGACCTCCCCGCGTCAGATCCAGCGATGGTTGTTAGTTTTTTGCTGGGGTTCGTCGCGATCGCGGGCATAAAGAAGGGCGAGAGCGTCGTGCTTTCTCGCCCTACAAGGGAAGCTTTAAGTACGTTATCCCAGCGCTGGGGAATCGCCGACGATCCGGCGCTAGTTGTGGGGTGCATGGTGGGATTTTTTATAGAATAGTCCGCGAAAACCCCGTGTCTTTAGACCGGGGTGACCGCGTGAGACTTTAGTCTCACTAACCTTTCTGTTGCTCAATGTATCGTTTTACAGTCTCCGTACAGACGTTGCCAGCAGTTGAGACAAAGTAACTTGGAGTCCACAAGGTTGGCAGTTTGAGTAATTCTGGAAACTCTTTCCTCATGTGGTGAGACGCACGACCCTTAATTTTTCTCATAATATCTGCTGGTGCATCTGTAGGCTTGACATTGAGAAACAAATGAACGTGGTCAGGCATTACCTCCAAGGCTATAACATGCCAACGATTTTCATTGGCGACCTCATAGATAATGTCAGTTAAGCGTCTAGCCACGTCTCCAATTAGCACAGCTTTTCTGCGTTTAGGAATCCAAACAAAGTGGTAATTGAGTAGCGATACCGCGTTGCTTTCGTGACGGTAATCTTGTGAATTGAATTTCATAATCCCCTTGACATCCGTATACGGGCATCGTAGCATAGACACAGGTCGAGACAAAGAGAATTCAAAAATGTTAGTTCTAGAGTATAAGGTCAAAGGCAAGGTAAACCAATATCAGGCTATCGAAGAAGCTATCCGGACAGTACAATTTGTGCGTAACAAATGTATTCGTTACTGGATGGATGCACCCAGAGAAAGCAAGATCAATTGTTTTGCTTTAAACAAGTATTCAACAGAACTACGCAACGAATTCTCTTTTGTGCAAGACCTAAACTCAATGGCGGTACAAGCTTCTGCGGAACGTGGATGGCTTGCTATCTCTAGGTTTTACGATAATTGCAAATCTAAAAAGCTAGGCAAAAAGGGTTTCCCTCGCTTCCAAAAAGACAATCGCTCGGTCGAATACAAGACCAGTGGATGGAAGTTGCACCCAACCAAACGTCGCATTACCTTTACTGACAAGAAAGGAATTGGCACTCTTAAACTGTTGGGTAAGTGGGATATTCATACCTATCCAATCAAATCAATCAAGCGGGTTAGATTGGTGCGCCGCGCTGATGGCTACTATTGCCAATTTGCGCTCAATGCTGAAGTTAAAGAGCAACTAGAACCAACGGGAAACGCCATCGGCCTTGACGTTGGGCTTGAGTATTTCTACACTGATTCCAATGGACATCAGGAAGAAAACCCGCGATTTCTAAGGAAAGCCGAAGCCAAAATCAAGCACGCCCAACGCCGGATCTATAAGAGGGAAAAAGGTAAAAGTGGACGCCGCAAGGCACGAAAAATATTTGCCAAGAAACATCTAAAAGTAAGTAGGCAACGGAACGAACACGCCAAGAGACTGGCGAGAAACCTATGCAAGTCTAACGACTTAGTAGCCTATGAAGATTTGGTTGTTCGCAATATGGTTAAGAACCACTGTTTAGCTAAGTCGATCAACGATGCTAGTTGGACGCAATTTAGAGAGTGGCTTGAGTATTTTGCTGGCAAGTTTGAACGTGTTGCCGTTGCGGTCAATCCACAATACACCAGTCAAAAGTGTAGTAATTGTGGCGCGATTGTGAAGAAGTCTCTATCGGTTCGTACCCATATTTGTCAGTGTGGATGCAAGTTGAATAGAGATGAAAATGCGGCAATCAATATTTTGAATCTTGCACTGCAAGCTAGGGGAGGGCATCCCCAAAGAAACGCTGTAGGAGTTGGAACCTCTACTCTTCTTGGGGCAACCCTGGTTGAGCAAGTTCTGACGTTGAGTACAGAATCCCCCGCGCTTTAGACGGGGGAGTGTCAAGGTGCGGTCAGCGAGCGCGAACTGTTGAGATCAGAACGCGATCGCGCATATTTTCTGTATCTTAACATTTTAGGCGTGCCAAAATATAGGCATTTTGCGACGTAGGAGAGAAGAAAAATGTAAGATGTAAATAAGGAACTCTTTGGTGCATTGTAGATGCTTGTTTTGAGATAAATAATCGCAGGCGGAATTGTTAAACATTCTATTTCGACAAGCAGGAGTAATTGGGTTATGGGATTAAATTGTAGTCATGGAGCTTGGCGCGGATCTTATTCTGCTTTTAGCCGGTGGAGGTGTAAGCTGGCTGAGGTTGCCGGACTTCCTCCCCTGCAATTAATGGAAAAATTTTACGTTCCACTGCGTCATCGTCCTGGATGGGAGAGTTGGGAAAAACCGACTTTTTACTGCGAGAATACAGAGGATATTTTGCAACAAAAGCTTGTAGATGTTGATTCTTTGCTTCCCATTAAATGGGAATGCTTAAAACCAGATCCGCTGCATGAATTGCTGTCGCACAGCGATAGCGATGGCGAGATAGCGCCTGAGAATTGCCGATTAATCGCCGATAGTTTAGAAAAACTAATTCCTTTGTTGCCGGACGAAGACGCTGGTGGTCACGTTGGTAATTGGCGAGAAAAAACTCGACTATTTGTACTAGGGCTTAGATCGGCGGCGAACAACAATGAGCCGTTGTTGTTTCGCTAATTCGGAAACCTAAAACTATGCCAAAATATTGTAACCAACCGATTCTTCTGTATACTCTTCATTTAACTCGCTTTAATTCGGTTATAAACCGATCCATGCCCTGCCGCACCTGTTTGTCTAATTGTTTTGCCATTTTCTCGCTTTCAATATCCCCCTTGGCTAGGTGGTTGACTTGCTCAAATTTCTGGTTCACCACTGGCGCGTTGATCTTTCCTACCATCGCCTTGATTTCCTCCATTACCGAGAGCAATTTAGGCTCTACCGCGCCGCTTTGTGCTGGTTGTGTCGGGATTTTGACTTGCTGTTGAGGCAGGGCGATCTCAGCCTCAAACTTAGCCTTGCCTGCATTTGTCAATCTCTGCGCTGCTTTTTCTAATAGCGCTTTTTCCTCTTCCCCAGATTTTGCTGCTCGCATTTTATATTCCGAACTCTTTTGAGAGATTCCCTCCGACCTTAAAAAAGCATCAAGATCTATGTTGCGATCGATCGCGCTTTGCACTCTTTCTTTCTTGATGGCGATTGCATCTTGGTAAGCCGATCCCGCGTTTAATCTCAATCCCCTGTCTTGGTAGCTACTTCGCGCATAAGGATCTAGAGATCGCGAGCCTGCATTAATCCCTGGCAGATTCTTCAAGCTCCCCAGTCCTAGCTGCTGCAATATCTGCCCCTGAAGTTGGTTACTCATCTGAGTCCGCATTCCGTCATCCGCGATCGCTCCAATGAACTTCGCCTGTCCAGACACCAACGCCGCGCCTTGATTCGCCCTCTGTTCGTTGCGTCTTATCTGAGCCATCTTGGTGTCGATGACTTCTTGCCTAGCTAATTGGCTGTCAACTTTTTCAAGCGCCTGCCCTGTGGTAATTTCCGCATTGAGTTTCGCTTGCGCTGCCTGCAATCGCAGTGCCTTGGCACGCGAATCTAGCGTTGTGTCGGCTTCTACCGCCATCACATCAGCTTGGGCTTGGGCGATCGCGGCTTGCTGCTTGGCTTTAGCGATTTCGTTCTCCAGCTTCGCCCTTTCCCTCGCTTGGTCGGTTTGCTGAATCGAAAGTTCGGTATTTTCCCGCTCGATTGCCTGCTTTTGTATCAGCGCTTCGTACTCTAGGCGCGCCGCCAGTTCCTTGATGTTCGCCTTGTCTTTCTCGTCGGTTGCCAGTTGCTCCAAGACTCCTAGCTCGGCTTGCACCATGTTGTTGAGTGAGTCTTGCAACCCGTTACGGGCGTCCATCAATTTGGTGTAGTTGCCCAACTCTTTCGCTGCGTCATCGATCAAGCGGATCTCTTTCTCCCACGCAGCAGTTGCAATCGCGGTTTGGTTATTGATCGCCTCCATCCGCAGATCGATCTCTCGCTTCAGTGCCGCAACTGCTGCCTGACGCTGGTCCTGTTCGTTTTTGGTTAAGTCGATGGTGAGTTGCGTTGTCCTAATCCGCGCCGCGCGAATTTGAGATTGACGCGCTTCCTCTTCTTTAGGGTCGGATGATGCGGGTAGCGCTTTGAGTTGGGATAATTTGCGTTCCTCTAGCGCTAGTTCCTGGGTAATGCGATCGCGGGTGAATTTTAGTTGCTCCTGCTGCGCCGCTTCCCTTGTGACTAACCCAGCGGCAATCAACCTTTCTAGTTCTAGCTCGCGATTCTTCTCGGACTCGGCGATCGCCTCCGATGCCTGTCGCTGCTGCTTCTCGATGTTGGCGACAACGCGATCGCGCTCTTTCGCTTCAAATTCGCGCGATGCTTGCGCTGATTGTTGACGTAACTTTGCGCGTTCAGCTTCGATCTTCTCAAATCCTTCCTTATCGCCTGCCACCAATCGCGATGCACGATCGTTTAACTGCGCTTGTTCTTCAGCGATGCGTTGTTTCGCAATCTCTAGCGATCGCCGGTTGAACTCTTGCTCTGAAATCGCGCGCTCTGCGTAACTTGCCTCAAGTAGGGTGCGTTGCTCGTCAAAATCTTGCAAGCGCTGTTGATTTAACCCTTCGCGATATTGCTTCTCTGCCTTAGCCTCATCTGCTAGCAGTTGCGATCGCCGAGCTGCCAACTCCTGTCGTCGTTTATCTCCTTCTGGTAGCTTGTCTTGCAGCGCTTGGTTTTGCTTCAATTCCTCAGCGATGCGCTGTTTTGTTAAATCCAACGATCTGCGATGGTAGTCAGAATCGGAAACCAAATCGCGATCGCGCAACGAATCTAGTTCTGACTGTCTAAACTGGAACCCTTTCAGTATTTCGTCGCGGATCTTGGCTTCGTAATCTTGTAGCAGCTTGTAGCGATCGGCTTCCAGCTTGGCAACTTGCGCGGTAATTTGTTCGCGTTCCGCTTTGGCAGCCTCTGGTAGTCTCGCAGCGCGTTCCTTCGCCTGCCGAATCTCCTCATCAATTCGCGACTGGGATATTTCTAGCGATCGCGCGTTAAATTCTTGCTCGGTAATGTTTTGTTGAGTGTAAGACGACTCCAGTTGTGTTTGGCGATTTTCGTATCCTTTTAACCGTGCCTGCGATATTTCCTCTTGAAAATCTCGCTCTTGTTTAGCAAGATTGCCTTTAATCTCCGCTTCTCTAGCAGCAAGTTTTTCTATCGCTGCGATGTTGTTGTTGGGGGTGCGACGACGCTCTGCCTCAATCTGTTTTAATTCTTCCTCGCCTCTCCTACGAGCAATTTCTAAAGATTTGCGCGCAAACTCCTCCTGGGTTATTAACCCTTGGTTTAATTTAGATTGCTCGATGGTGTTTAAGCGGTCATAATGTTCGAGACGCAGTTGATATTGCTGTTGGACAAACTCGCGCTCTTGCCTAATAATACCGGCTTTAACTTCTGCCTCGCGAACGGCTAACTTTTCTAATTGATCTGTCGCACCAGGGGGTAACTTAGCTCGTTCTGCCTCAATTTGTTTTAGCTCTTCCTCGCCTCTCTTGCGGGCAATTTCCAGTGATTTACGGTTAAACTCTTCCTGAGTGATTGTTTGCGAGTCTAGCTTGGCTTTTTCTAGCGCTGTCAAGCGGTCGTAATGCTCCAACCTCGCCTGCATTTGTTGTTGCAATATCTCTCGCTCTTGCTTAGCAAGATTGCCTTTAATTTCCGCTTCTCTAGCCGCCAACTTCTCCATTGCTGCGATGTTGTTGCTGGGGGTGCGGCGGCGCTCTGCCTCAATCTGTTTTAATTCTTCTGACCCTCTCCGTCGCGCAATTTCTAAAGATTTGCGCGCAAACTCCTCCTGGGTTATTAACCCTTGGTTTAACTTGGATTGCTCGATGGTGTTTAAGCGGTCATAATGCTCCAATCTCGCCTGCATTTGTTGCTGCAAGATTTCGCGTTCCTGTTTGATTAAGCCAGCTTTAATCTCCGCTTCGCGAACGGCTAGTTTTTCCAACTGGCTGGTCGCACCTTTTGGAGCGCGATCGCGTTCTTGGGCGATCTGCTTTAGTTCTTCAGACGCTCTCTTGCGCGCGATCGCCAGCGACCTGCGGGCGAATTCCTCTTGATTAATTGCTTGTGAATCTAGCTTGGTTTTTTCTAACGCCGTCAAGCGATCGTAATGCTCTAACCTAGATTGGTATTGCTGTTGCAACAAATCCCGCTCTTGCTTGGCGAGATTCCCTTTGATTTCCGCTTCCTTCGCAGCTAAATTTTGCAACGCTTCGGTTGAACCTTTTGGTAACCGCTTACGTTCTTCCTCGACTTGCTTCAACTCTTCCGCCGCGCGGTTTTTAGCGAACTCAAGCGACTTTTTGGAGAACTCCGACTGACTAATTAACCCTTGGTTAAGTTTAGTTTGCTCAATCTTGGTGAGGTTGTCGTAATAATTTAACCGCGCGTTGAGGCGATCGCGTAGATGCTGTTCTTCCTTCTTGAACTGTTCCGCTTTAACCTGTTGCTCCTCAACCAGTAACGCCTCTAAACCCTCTTTGTCTTTCTTGCCCAATTTGGCGCGTCGTTCTTCAATTTGTTTCAGCTTCTCCGCCGTCTCTTTCCGCGCGTTAGTTATTGACAGGTCTGCGTATTGCTCCTCTGAAATTATCTTTTGATCTAACGCCGCTTTGTTGACGTTGGCCTGTTCTTGATAGTCCTTTAATCGTTCCTGTAGTCGCTGTTTTTCTGCTTCTGCCTGCGATTCCGATAGTTGGTTTTGCAACTGCTTCTCTTGACGTTCTAGATCTTGCGCCTTTTGCGATCGCATATCCATCTGCGCTTTCAAACCCTTCTCGGTTGCCTTCAAATCGCTAACGGCTTTCTTCTCTGCCTCCGATACCTCCTGTCCCTTACCTTGCTTGTCTGCGATCGCCTTTTCGGATGCTGCGATCTGAGACGCGATCGCGGTTAGTTGCTTCTGTAGTTGCGATTTTCTGAGCTTATCTTCTTCCTCTATTTGCTTTTTAACCGCTTCGAGTTGAGTTTTTAATTGCTCTTGCTTTAACTTAGTAAGTTGCTGTTCTCCCGCTGCTTGAGAAAGGTTGCCCGTCTTCATTAGCGCTTGAATTTTGTTCTGTTGGTCTTGAATTTCCTTAACCCGATCTTCCCCTTCTGACTGGTAGAGGGCGGTTAGCGCTTCCTGTGCGGCAATTTGGACGCTAGCTTCAAGCTTGGTGTTAGTGGCGATGGATTGATAGCGTTTGGTTGCTTCTTCCTCGGTAATTTGACCCAACTTAAGTTGCTGCTCTGTTAATTCCATCAACTCTTGCGCTTTGGCTGCGTACTGCGCCGGATCGCCTTCAGCCTTGGCGATCGCCTCCATCGCGCTAGTTGCCTTTTTCGCCATCTGCTCAAACGCCGTACCAATTTCCGGCACTTGCTTGGAGAGGATTTCTACGCCCTTAATTGCACCAACGTTACCCAGAGTTTGCTTCATCCGCTCCAATTGAGCAATCTGGGCATTAATTGCGTTCTGCTGTCCTTCTGAAAATGTAGTAACTGACTTCAATTGTGCGATTTGTTGATCGATCTGTTCGGCGTTGATTCTGGCTGAAGTTTGCAGTTGTTTCTCTGCTTTTAGCTGCTCTTCGGTGAGTGGTTTACCTTGTTTCCTTGCGTCGTTAAGAACCTTATACTTTTGGGCTAAATTTAACGCCGAATCTGACATCACATCGGTTTGCCTGCCTAATTCTTCAATCGCCTCATCAGCATCGCCAATCTGCTTGAAAAGACCAGTTGACTTAGCTTCTCATAGCCCTCTACCGATTTAGCAATAATCGCAGTGAGAGTATTGACGACAGGGCCTAAAGCTTGCACCGCCGTTACCGCACCTTGAACGAGTAGCGTAAATAACCGCGATACGAGCGGCCCCGCGCTTTCGATGGTTGACTTGAGATTTTGAATCGCTGGGCCAAGGGCAGTTGCGATCTCTTCCCCCGCATCCAACACGATCGCGATCGCGCCGCTCACCGCCTGTCCGATCGCTTCCTGATTTCGCGCTAAATATTTGTAAACTTTATCCAGTACCTCAACCCAGGCTTCAAATAACGGCACGCCCGCTTTACGCCCGGTGATTTCAATAATTTCTGTAATATTGCTGCTAATCCCCTCAATCGACTTGGCAGCGAGCGCGTTTCCTGCGAGATATGGCTCTAGCTTTTCCCGCAATTTATCAACCAACACGCCTTGGTTTTTCCAAGCGCTGACCATTTCGTTGGTTAAACCCAGAGATTTGGCAATAACAGAATCAGACCCGATCGCGCCTTGGAAGATCGAGCTAATTTCTTGCGATGCTTGCGACAGATCGCCGCCCAAAATTACGCCCAAAGCCGCAGCAAAGTCGCTAGTCAGCTTGGTCGCTGCGCTAACCGAAGCGGATAGCCCCTTAACTGACTGGTTCGCTAGGTTGTTGGAGTTTTGTAGCAACGTATTAAAGACTTCCGTCAACTGCACCCTTATCGTGACTGGGAAAC
>OGWN01000073.1_pt1 | contig 13202 bp, 20 predicted proteins | sample 1575921 | NCBI WGS metagenome assembly OGWN01 (sample SAMN07581531, study PRJEB24739) | freshwater metagenome
CTCTGGAAAACCTTTAGGGTGGTTGATTGGGGTTTGAATCAGACGATCTGCGCGCAATGAAAGTTCGCGCGGGATTGTCATTGAGCTGCGCCATGGTTGCGTAGGAACTTTGCCGGCATAGTGCCAATTGCTCATCCACCCTACAAATATTTTTTTATTGTTAGGAGCGTTAAAGAATGTAACGCCTGCGTAATTGTCGCGGCCGTAATCGAGCCATCGGGTCTGCAGATCATCGGCGATAAATTCGTGGCCGTTCCATTGGCCGATGAAATATTGCGTGCCAGATCCCACTTGATATCCACCTGGGTTGAGTGAAACCAGCAGTACCCATTTTTGGTCAAGGTGAATCAAATCTGGGCATTCCCAAACGCCACCAACTTCTGCTGCTGGGCCAAAATCACTTAAGTGCTGCCAACTCTTTAAATCTGGTGAAGAGTAGAAAGAGATCTTGTGGTCGTTGCGGTATGGAAGACAACATCTTCCTAAGTAAAGGCGTACTAGCAAAAACAAACGCCGAACTTGTTACTAAAGCTCGGCGTATTGTTGAGGACCTTGGTGGGTCCTTAGCTAACTATGATGAAACTAGGAAGATCCTAGGTATCATTAAAAAGTAAAAAGCGGGATTGGCTCAGCATCGGCTGGGCCAGGTTCCGGATAAGTACCGTTATACTCAAATCCTGGGTGTCCTGGCCAAATTAACTGTCCTACTACGCTTTCAGACGGGAACGGAAGGTTCTCGCCTACTACACCAGTTAACTTATCTTCCTCAGTTACGATCTTTGCGCTGATAGCACCTGTGTTAAGCATAAACTCGGCATACTCAAGAGCGGCAGCTTGGTCAATAAAGATTCTATACAATACTAGCTCAACCTTCGACGCCATTCCGCCATCATATGCTTCGCGAGAACGTGGGCAAGCTGCACGGCGATAGTCGTGAAACCCACCTTTGTTAAACTCAATCTTTGTGTTTGGATCCCATTGATCTTTTGGTGCCCAGTAGGCCCCGTTCATTGCAGCTTTACCAGCTTTAATGTACTCGTCAAACTTTGCTAATGTAACTTCTTCAACATCCAAGTTTGGCATAAATCCTGGTGGCCATACATATTGTACAACGTAATAATTCTTACTCATTTGAGCCTCCTATATTCAGTATTTAGTTGTTTTTCCAAACAAACTTACAAACGTGTTCGTAGCTAGGGAATTTCACCATCGGGGATATTGTCTTTCCGATGTCATCTTCGGTTATAACTCTTGCTAATTTTGCCCCGCACTTATAATTTAATTCAATGAAGTCATTGGCTGCATCTTTGTCAAAGAATATTCTGAAGAAGTTTTGGTCTACCCCAGTGTGCCAATGCTCTCTATTTGACCATGCAGAATATCTGTAGTCAACTTCAGGTTTTTCTCTGTAACCCCATGCGTCTGCCATAGTACACTTTCCCTCCTTAATGTAAGGATCAATATTTCTTAGAAGAACATCTTCTAAATCTTGATTAGGGAAAGTGTTTGCAGGATATAAAATTTGTACAACTATGTAACCCATGTTACTCGACTGCGTTAGCACTCACAGCGTCGGGGTATTTTTTATTAAAATGCCTCATTATTACGCCTGCTAATTCATTTGCTTGGTTCTCAATCGGGCTACCAGTTTCTCCTGCACCAGGATACATTTTGCCCTCTAAGTTTTGTTTGTAATGCACTAACTCATGTGCCAATGTTCTCAATATGTCAACTGGGTGTCGTTGACTAATTGCAAGGTATACTGTTTGGTCGTCATTAACAAATCTTCCAAAAGTTGCTTGACCGTTATCCTCAATATGAGACTTTAACACTATTTTAGGCAAGTCTTTTAATCCCAGTTCTTTCTTAACTAAAGGCACAAACTTTTTCAATAAGTCGTTGATTGTGTTTTGTTCGGTGCCCTCTGATAGACTTAACAACCTGTCCTGCTGATTTAGGTACGCAGTCTGAAGCTTTTCAATATAACCAAGATTACGTAATGCTTTGAATGCTAAATTTTCTACGCTAAATTCTCCAGCGGTGTCGAGGCCTGAGCGTCGAATCTTTCTTACTTTATCTATTAGGCGCTTAATATCTTCAGGATCATCGGCAGTTTTTAAAGCATGTTTAATCTCAACTACTAATCCCTTGACTTTGTGGTACACAGCGCCGGAACTTATACTTGGTGGTTCATATTCAGGTTTACTGAGCCACTTGTTTTGCAATAAGCTAAACATACCTTGCGCCACTGGCGGTTCGTTTACATCCTCAACATATAATTCAACTTCGTGGCCACGAACTTTAATATCGTGTTCGTCGTTCCAAATCTTCTTTTTAGCTCTATAGAACGCTTCAGCAATCTCGTCTGCATCGAGGTTTTCATACTTAGTAACGACATGCAAATCAAAATCACTGAAACGTGTCCAATTGTAGTTTGCAAGAGATCCAGTTAAGACAATGTCTAACACTTCGAAATTAGGCACTTCAAGGTAACCGATAAAGATTTTTGCTATCTGTAATAGCTTTTCTCTAATTTCGGGCTTCATATCTGTTCCGTCCCATGCAGACGGAAACAAAGTTTCGTGATACTTCACTGTGTCATTAACAAAGTCTTTAGCTCTCATTACTCGGCGCTCTTTCCGCACTTGGCACGTTTGGCATTTGTTAGTGCGCCGAAATCAACCTTCCATTCAGCACCCGGAGCAAGTTCTGTTGCATTAGCAGGGAAGGCATACTTAACGCCGGCTTCTTGCATAATGTTAGCAACAGGTACACGGAACTTAGTTAAATCGTTGCCCAAGTTAACATATGGCTTAGTGTGTGGGAATTTCCAGCCTGCAATCTCACCAGTAGCGTTGTTGATTACAATTTTGTAATAACCGTGTGGGACGATTATCTTGCCATTAGCAATAAACTCATTACCAGCGCCATACAATGCGCCAACGTATATAGTATAAGGCTGATTGCGCTGTACTGCCCAACCCCTTACTGAGGTCTCTAGTAACTTCCAAATTCCGCGGTTCAAGCTGCCATGTTGCGGATACATATTCGTCATTAGGAAACTTTCGTACTCCACTTGCTGGCTCCAGCTCAAATCCCCATCCGGCGCTGCGTGGCCTTTGTCGTAGCCAGTCCCTGCATAATCCGCAGGGGTTGCACCGTTTGGGACCGATTGGTCTGCAACGAATGCATTGGTACGTGGCCAACAACCTAGCGCATTTTGTGGTAATAGTGTGTACGCTACATAAGCAGGAATACGCACAGGTGCATCATAAGCTACTAAAAATGCTTCACGGCAAATAGGTTGTGCTGGACGTGCGGTTGCTGCGAACCCGTATGGGCTATGCACTTGGCATGCTTGGACTGGCAACGGTGCCCGTTGGTCCCATGCAAATCCACTTAATGTTGTAAAGGCTAATACCGCCGCTGTAATAATCTTCTTCATATGGCTCCTTGTTGATTATTGGTAATGCGGGACAACTTCTACTTCTTGTCCTGCGTGTTCTTGATTAAATTCTGGGCTACGTTGCCTTAGCCACTCACGTGCAGCAGCGTTAGCAATTGCTTGGGTTTCGCCTTGCACCCTAAATACTTGTTGGCCGCCCATTAGTACGTTCCAGGATCCAGTAAATCGTTGTTGGGGTTGGCCTGGAACAGTTTGGGTCTGATTTGGTCCAGACTCTTGTTGCCTTGTTCTTACACCGTATAATTCAGGATCCAACCCACGCAGTCCTAGTGCCGATCGAGCTTCTGATTCAGCAGCCATTCTGTTGGTGTGCTCTAAAGGTCTTACCGCTTCGCCATTGACAAGTCGATAGATTTCCCATGGACCTGGCCCACGCGGAGTTAGATCGCCTGTGCGTTCCTGTGCCCCAAAGTTGGAGCTAGACGGTGCATCATCTATAGGACGAACACGATAGCGGGCCCAGGCATCATCGGGACTCAAATTATGCGGTCCGTGGGCTTGGTAAGCTTCAAGATAACTCAATGCCCTAGCATTAGATTCTGCATGGAATGCCTCAACTCTAGCACCAGTTCTAGTATCATAGATTTCGTAGTTGGCGTTTTGTGCAGCCGCTGCTCGTTGCATAGCACGGTCCATTGTGCTACCTGGCACAGGAATCTCACGAATCTCAAGGTCCGAGCGTATGCCCGGTGTGTTTGCTCTAAACTGCTCTGCTGCCTCTCGGCTTGGAAATCTGCGTAGCACTGAGTTGTCTGACTGGCCAGGCATTCTAGCAAAACGGTTGGCACTGGTGATCCAGAAACCCCAGTTACCTTCAGATTGTGTCCCAGTTGGTTGCTGTGCAGCAGGTTGTCCGGCAGTTTGATTTGGATCCTGAGCGACATCCCACACGCCAGGATTGGCTCTTCTCCATTGTCCTAACACAACCAATGCATCATTCTGGTCTGCTGCAAGGAATCGATATACTGGGGTCATATTCCCTGGCGTTTCGGCATTATAAATGATAAAGTTGCCAGTGGGATTACTTGGACGACCGTTGAGTGTTGGTCCTGTTGCTGGTTGACCACCTGGACGAGCAGCTTGCTCAGGTTCTGCAGGACGAAGTTGTCGAACTGACCACCAATCGATTTGATCAGGAGAAGTTACGTTGCGGTGACCTGCTAGTCTCGCAGCCGTCATTCTTGCTTCCTCTGGCGATGTTGCTTCCACTTCTAGGCTTCTAGCACCCGCGTCATTGCCTATGGAAACTTTATATACAAACTTCGGTTTTGCTGCATCGTCTTCAAACGGGCGAACAGGTTTAGCAGTAAAGTCGGTATCCTTGTTGTATCGCACGAGATATGTGTCATTAGCCTTGGCTGCCGAAATAGCTTCGGCGCGATTAGCACCTACTACTTCAATGGCATAGTTTGGATTGTCTTTTATCCCAACACGCCACCACATCTTGCCTGTTTGCTTACCTCTAGTAATATTACGTTCTAGCTGCGCCTGTTTAATAAAGCTACGCAAGGCAGCTTTGGGAATGTTGCCGGCAACATAATCAGCAAAATACTTAATAGTATCTGGGTTAGTGGCTTCTGTAGTAGGTGCCAATAGTTTGTAAAGTTTCTTTAGGTACTCTTGGCGATACTTCTGTGGGTCACATGCTGCATCTAGTGCAACAACAAATCGTAACATTGTATCTTCAATTAGATCAAAGTTATCACCTAGCCAGTCGTATCCAGGACCGCGGAATTCAACATACCCGCCTTTGGTATTAATACTTGTATATTTGTGAGTTGTAGTACCATGCACAGCTCGGCTAGCAAACTCGTTCATATGACCTTTCATTTGGTCTAATAACGATTTTGCTTTGTCCGGATTACTTTTAATTTCGCGTTGAACTTTTTCTAATGCACTCTTGCAATACGAATTGCCGCTGCGACCAAACTTATCTAAGACATACTTGTCGCCCATTAACACCGCTAGCTTAACAAAGTCTAGTTTGCCTTCAACGTTGCCCTCTAAGCTAGGTACACTAATGTTCATGTGCAGGCCAGTACTTTCGTTTGTGTAGCAACCTTCTTTATCGGCCCATCGCTTAACTTTCTTAAGATCGTCAAATAGCTCTTGCACTGGCATTGGGGGGCTAACAAATTCTAGACCTGCATCACCGGGCGAGTCACCTTCTAAGCTTCCGTCGGGTTCAACAACATATTTGCCGGCCTCGCGGCGAGCACTGTGGTAACCGCTGGCGTGGTTAACAGGTTTACCAATCGCGTATTCAAAGCTGTCAGCAACCTCACTCGAGCTTCGACCGCCATTGCCTACGCTGCCCCAGAAAGGCCACGATACATTGTAGCTGTTTTCCACGTCACTCATGTAGTGTAGGCCTTCATTGCGCAACCAATCACTTTCGTCAACGTCGCCTGACTCGTAATCATTAAAATCACTTTGCGCTTCGTCGTACACCCTACTGTTACCGCGGATACCATCTTCCCACGTTTCCTGGGCAAACTCCTCTTCCATTTCTTCTACCCGGGCACTAATTCCGCGTTGCGCTTCTTCAGAGTCAGGTGGTATGTCGGGGTTAGCATCAATAAATTCATCACGTGCCGTATCTACAGCTTCGTCGCGATCAAAGTATCCGTGGTCATCAATGTAAGATTTTAAGTATTCATAACCACGGCGATCCCACTCTTCGCCTAGTTGCTCAAACTTCCATTCCTGGAACGCATCGTTAAGTGCCGATTCTAATTGGCGGAGCGTACTACGATCGTTCATGTCCCCGTTGCTAAAGAAATCAACAATGTTTTCAATACTACGGCAACGTTCGTCTTGGTCGTAATCGGGTTCTGTGTCGTCTGGGTCGTCGTTTTCGGTGCCAGGGACAATCATTTCAAATTCCATGCCTGCTCGGGCATCAATTTGAGCTGCTAGCTGTCGTAGGCTAGTTGGACTCATACGAATCTCGTCCAACTGCATTTCTGATAAGGGTCTAATGTGTAAGTAACGCATAATAACTGATGTAATATCAGTTATTTATGGCTTACTGTGAGTCTAGGATATTTGACGTGTAGTCGTAATTAACCATGTTTGCATAGCTTTGCGCTTGTCTGCGTTCGCTATTGTCTGCATTAGGTATAACTCTTAGAATTTTTGCACCGTTGCGAATATGGAACTTGGCTACCGGATCCTTCTGCGCATGTAGAAATTCTAATACAGCATCCAAGCTAGGTGGCTCGCTAAAATGTGCGCTCAAGTTAGGAATAGGACTCATAGTCACATAATTCTTAATTTGCGGCATGTTCTCTTTGATCCACTTAGCTGCTTCTCTGATTAGCTTTGCTCCAGCATTTTGAATGCTGCTAGTTTCATTGGTCCTAAACACACTGTAAAAAATAGCGTGATCGGCAGCTAATGACACTGGGCTTTCAGTGTCAAGTATGTCGTCAATGTTATTAGGTAATCCCTGTGTATACGCTACACAAAGCACAGCAACTGGCTTATTATTTTCTATTAGGAAAAATATATTCCTATCGAAACGACATCTTCGCTCAAGATTTCGTTTATCTGTGATGGCGTGTACAGGATCTTGGTACACTGCATGTAGTAATGAATTAGAAAATGAGTCTGAACGAAGATGAATAAGCATATTGAACCCCAGGCATAATATGCGTATTTATTACAGTGACAGCTTAACCTGTTATTTTAGGCTTAACAACTGGGACGTATGCAGGAATCCATTTCATATTCCTAATACGTGCGGCAATAACTCGATGGTTGCCATCTAAGATCCAGTTCCTGTCGTCAATGACAACTGGCTTGCGTTCAATTTGAGATGTAGTGATACCAACAATGTGATCCCAGTCTGGATCAATTAAACGCTTATAAGGATCATCTTGATCGTAGTTCTCTGGTGTGTTTAATTTAGAGACTTCGACCATCTTTAGTTCCCACACCTTGTGCTTCAGAATAGGCTCTTCTAAATGATATTCGTTGTGAATTCCCTTGACGTACTTTACTACATCTTTAGAAGTATAAAACTTAGTACCGTCTGGGTCTGGTGGCTCAACTTGTTCGTCTTGGTGTACTTCAGTTGCAATGTGCCCACGTAGAGCTCGGGTTAGTTGGTCTAGCACATCATCGATGTTTTGGTATTGATACAGAATGCCAATACCCCCACGCTCACGCCATAAACGTATATTAGTCTCGTAATCGTCAATTAGTATGTTAGGAGTCCCGTCACTTTGCCTTGCATACTTTTCTTTATTGTGATCATATACAATAGCGTTAGGTGGATGCTTAGAAAGGTGATGCTGCAACCAATCTGTTTTTTCTTCAGTGCTTTGAGTAACGCGACTCATTAGTGGGCTGCTGAGAATACTGTATTGTCCGACTGCTGACAAAACTCCACGTATTAATTTTCCTGCATTTGGCAGTGCCGGTAGTTTGCGAAAGAAGTTTGGGTTCTTTGCAATCTGCTCTATTTTTTGCTTCTTACGAGCCTTCCTCCAATTTTGTACTCCGTGGTGATTGGCAACTTGTCCCCACATATCAGCGAGGACGCCATCCATATCAACATACACTATTGGAGGACGTTTTTGCTCTGAGCTTTCAAGTTCAAATAATTTCATCGTATAGATTGCCTATACGATATTTATCCGTAAACTTCGTCCCAGAAAGGAACTATACGTTGCAGAAACATCCTGTAAACATTGCGATTACGGGTAATAACTTCTTGCGTGATTGTTGTTAAATCTGCTGGTGGCAGGGCTAACTTTGTATCAGTTTCCCCGTATGCTGTTTGCAGATTCATACCGTGTTTAATGCAAAGTTTCTTAATTGGAGTGTTCCAACTCAAACAGTGCATATATAGCGATTGGTATCCGCGGTTCCTTGTCCAAGTTATTGCTTCTCCCATTAAGCGATCAGCAATACCTTTACCTCGGTGTTTAGCATCAACTATCACCCCAAACTCAACTTCGTCGATTTCAGTTTCGGCTATATGAATAGTCCCGATCCATTTCCCTTTAAACTCTGCTACTAAAAAGTTATGCATGTGGGGGTTGCTGACGATTCCGTTGACTAAGTTATCAATTTGTTCATCAGTGTATTGGATCCCAAAATAAGTTGCGCGAGTTTCGTTGTCTAGCTTTTTAAGCCAAACCGCGTACTCAGGATATTCAAACTCAGAAAGGAATCTCGTGGTAATCATTTTAGTACCAGCGATATTGATGTTGTCTAGACACTTTGTAGCGATATTCACCCCAAGCTACAAAGAAATCCCACACAGCTTTTCCGAACTTTTTCATAGTGCCCACTCCTTGCGTTGGTCGTAGACACGAATCCAATATTCAACTTCTGCTGTGTTAGTTGGGTGCTTACTTGCTACAAATGTTTCTAGGCTATCTTTGTAAGTAACCTCAGAGAATAGACTTTTGATCCATTTTAATAATTGCATCGCTTTTTCCTTATGTGCATAATATTTATCTCAGTAGAAACACTGATATGATTGAATCATAAATATTTTTATGACAGCGACATCAAAAGAATATGCAAAGTTCAAAAGATTGTTTGTTGGCCCGGTGCTAACTAGAAAACAACGTATCGCCCTAATGCCTGCAATGCCGGCAGAGAAACCCAATAGGGCAAATTACAAAGCGATGCTATTTGAAAGTTTATCGCCAATTGATCAAAGAAAAGCACTGTGGTCGGCGTATGTAGTAGAACGCCAAAAGAAGAGAGCTAAGTCAATGCCATCTTGGGCAAATCGTAAAGCTATACAGGAAATTTACCTTAAGGCAAGACAATTAACTATTGAAACTGGGATCAGACACGAAGTAGATCATATAATTCCGTCAAACCATAAACTAGTCTGCGGGCTACATGTTGAGAATAATCTTCAAATTCTAACTGAAGCCGAAAACGGTAAGAAGTCTAATAAATTTAACGTCTAAGTCACCTTATCCATTTAAGTGCAAACAGTGTGGCCTTGGCTTCATCTGTTATATCTACGCACCAGCTAACCGTACAATCGTGATCTGGTGACGGTTGTTCTCGTTTGTTGTTGTAAAGGGCAAATATCTCCCACCCTAACCCAACTCGAACTGTGCATGTTTCTTCGTTACCCCTTCCGTAGTATTCGCCTACGTTATCAGATAACCAATGAACCAGTTCCCACATGTTACGCTGTCTATGACCGGACCGGTCCCATGGCATGACGTCACTGATACTAAGAACAATACCGGTGACGTCAAAAACAGCCATTATTTGCGTTTTTCAACAACTTCGTCTGCAAGCCCATACTCCACAGCTTCGTGTGCTGATAGGAACGTATCAAACTTCATTGCGTTAAAGAAATCGTCATATTGCTTGCCCGCCGTATTGTGTTTAGCATACAAGTACGTTAGGCGCTCGTTAAGACGTTGTGCTTCTTCGAAGCTACGTTTGGCATCCTCAAACTGTAGCTCCTGTACGTGAACAGATCCACGGGTACCAGGTGTACCAGAACTAACGCGGTGAATCATTGTACGGCTTTCAGGCAAAACTAAGCGTTTTCCTGCGGCGCCTGCTTGGGCAAGGAAGCTTCCCATAGAGCAGGCCTGGCCCAATACAATGGTAGAAACATCAGGTTTAATGAACTGCATAGTATCATATATTGCCAGGCCAGCAGTGACGCTTCCGCCGGGACTGTTGATGTAGAATAAGATGTCGGCATCCGGATCCTCACTTTCTAGAAATAGTAGTTGACTAACAATGAGACTTGCTGAGTGCTCGTTTACATCGGTATCGAGCATCACAATGCGATCTTTAAGCAAACGGCTATAGATATCGTAAGCACGTTCTCCGTTTGCAGTTTTTTCAAGGACGGTTGGTACAAATTGCGGCATGTTTAATAACAGAAGTTGTTGAACTGTTATTATAGCACAATTTTAACATTTTGCAAAGTCTTGGTATTTGAACCAACGTTTCTGACCATGCCAACTTTTTAGATCTATCCCAAATTCAGCCATTTGGTTTCTGTAAATGAAAAATGACTGCCTATGAGTCATTTTACGTTCTTTGCCCCGGGATTCATACCAATCCCCAACTACGTCCCATTCAAATTGGTGCGCCATTTCGTGGGCTACTGTGGTCACTAACCATTGCACACAAAACCAACTTTTTGAGATTTTCATCGAGCAATATGTTCCCGGTCTCGTAAACTCATCGTGCCCCGTACACTCACCCCAAAACCCCTTCCAGTGTCCTAGAGTTATTGGCGGACGAACCAATTGTCTATCAAAAACATACTGATTTACTTTATCATAGATGTAATGCACTTCCTCAAGGTCAGGTCTGTACATTTTACGTTTTTGAAAAGTTATGCTAGGTAATGGCGATTGCATCATCCTAACTAACGGGTTAATTCTTGGCATGAAAAACCTCCGGGTACTGTATTTACAGTGGTCCCGGAGGGCAATTAACTGTTACTAGAATTAACGTACAGTGATTTGTCCAATTACTGCACCGGGCTTTTGCAGTGCTTCTGCCCGTTTTTGCTTGTAATCTGCGTTCTCAACATCTAGTAATTGTAGAGTTTGCCCAACTACCGCTGGCGCTGGGGTAGCTGGAGCAGGTGCCGCCTGACTAATCTCTTTGTCTACGCTAACATCGCTATCCTGTCGTTGAGTTTCTCTCTGAAGCTTTTCCTTCATTAGCCTATTTGCATCCCCAACTGGGTATCGAATAAGCACAAATGTTCGGTAACCACGATTCTCAGCCTGAACTTTTGAATCCTCAAGTGTGTAACCTGTGATACTAGTTTCAACAATCCGCTTGCGAATCGCAGAACTCGTGTAATCGTTAGTTACTGTACCTGCGCTGTCCTTCTTACTTTGTCGAACCACAGCATCAATCATACCGTTGAGTTTATCTGCCAATTGATGTTGGGCATCTAGAACAGCTTTATTGCGGCTCATTGAGAGATCAGAACTAACTCCGGTACCCGTAACAAAAAAGTACTCGTCTGTGGGCGCCGGGGCCTTGATGTACCAAGGCGGAATTTCAATTGTTCGAGGACTGTCAACTTTGCCGGGGGCCGCAACCGTTTGCGGATCTTTTACAGCAGGCGTAACACTTGCTTCGGGTTCAGACTTCTTAATAGCAGAAGTTGAGCCGCAGCCAGCTAGCACCGCAACTAGCATTGTTGAAAATAAAACTCGTTTCATGTTGACTCCTTAGTCAAAGTTGATAACCCAATTGTACTACAAGACTTATTTTAGAACAAGTCTATTACCTGCCAATGTCCGGGACGGGTTTGGCAAATGATTCCAGCGAAACCAACTACTTTTCCTAAGTGTGGTTCTTTATGTAAAAACCATTTACACGGTGTCCCTTGGTACACAAACGGCTCTGTCTTTCTTGGGAAAGGTGCCACTTCGCTTTCCCGCACCCAGTCACCAATTCGTATGCGACTCTTGAGTGTTAGTTTCGGTTCGTCAGTACACACCATACTCGATTCAGTGTTTACTACAGTTGAATCGGGTAGTAAAAACTTTGCGTCTTCTCTGGCATTTTTACAGGCTTCGGCATCAGTTTCACCTTCACCAACACCGTCAGCATCGTGCCAATCTCTTCCTACTAGGACACGCATTGTAACTTCGCATCTTCGGGCGCCGTTAAATGCAAACTTTTTTTCTTTTACATCGACTGTCTTTTGCCTACTTGAAACAGTCGACGAACGTATATAACACTCAGCTGAAGCCGCAGTGGCAATAAGAGATACTGCGATTATCGCGAGCACTTTTCTCTTATTTCCCATGTCTTTAACTTTACTAGAGCGTGAAATTTTTTGTTTATGCTATTTGGATCTTCGCTGTACTCAACCCCATCTACTGTATAGTAGCGTCGAGTTTTTAATTGTTGATCAAGGTATGCTAACTGCTCAAGTTGTTTTTTGCAGTCAATCCTTAATCTAGCAATCTCTAGATCCGATGCGGGTTTAACATTGGCAGGAGGCTGACTAGCACACCCTGCCAATGTTACTAGCACAATTAGGCAGTAGCGCATGCCTTGGGTTGCTTGTGGAATGTAACCACAGTGTTAAACGCCTGCTTGGCAGACTTTTCATCCACCCCAGCATTGCGCTGGATATACCGCACAGCATCGGCGCGGTTAAATTGCAGAACAAACACAGCCTCGTTAGCGAAGCGTTCGGTTTGGTTAGAATGCATCATTATCTCCTTTATTGCGATGCTTGGGTTGACGTTGAAACTGTAGTGCGTTCTTTACACGCTTAGGCTTGAACGGGCTGTTCTCTGCGAACAGTGCGTAGTGTGCCCTTGGATTTGGATTTCGCGGAACTTTTAGTTTTACGCTTCGTTTTTCCATATTTAAACTCCTGACCGATGTACCATTCCATCATTTCAGTATTGATGTGACTCAGTAGATCAGTATTTAAGCTTTCAACCATAAAACGCACCGGGCAGTGACCCCAGGAACGCTTCTCTACAAATTCAAAATACCATGCTCGGTGTTGCGGATTTGTTGCATCAAAAGCCACAATGGGCCGGGCTCGGAGGTACAAAATGCTCATATTATTTCACCAATGCGTAAGGTTGATTCCACTTACCAATGTTAACATCAATATACCAGCCCACATCAAAGTAGTCAGTCTGGATGTCGCTACGATCGTGATTACCGTTGTTCATTGCAGTAATCACTTCTTCAAGGAAGCTCTTGGCTTTGCCGTCAAAGTGGTCCCGGAACCAGT
>OGWN01000074.1_pt1 | contig 13127 bp, 19 predicted proteins | sample 1575921 | NCBI WGS metagenome assembly OGWN01 (sample SAMN07581531, study PRJEB24739) | freshwater metagenome
GTTTCCCAGTCACGATAAACAGTTGTGTGACATTTGATCTCGACACTGCGGTTGATTATCTCATTGTTGGTGGTGGCGGTGGTGGCGGTTCGACGGGTTCCGCTTCTTCTGTGGGCGGCGCAGGTGGCACTGGCGGCCTTTACGGTGGCGGTGGTGGTGGTGGCGGCAATGCCACGACAGATGGAACCGGCGGTAACGGCGCGCAGGGTGCCGTCATCATCACTTACACGGTAACATCTGCTCCGACAGCAACCGGCAACATGCTGATGATGTTTTAATGCTTTCTATATTAGACTCGGAATTACATTTATAAGGAAAAATTAATATGGCAATTACCAACACTTGGTCCGTCGTGCAAATGGATTGTTATCCTGAGGTTGACGGAGCTACCAACGTAGTATTTACTGTTCACTGGACTCTAACTGGAGTTGACGGTGACTACATAGGTTCTGTTTACGGGTCTCAACCGATTATGCTCGATCAAGATTCATCCTTCACACCCTACAAAAATCTCACTGAGGCGCAGGTCATAGGCTGGGTACAAGAAGCTCTTGGCGCTGAACAGGTTGAGAACTTTGAAGCCAATGTTGCTGGACAGATTGCTGCTCAGATAAATCCTCCAGTGACTACACCACCTCTGCCTTGGGGCGACGCATAAAATAGGTCTTGACTTTATATCCCATTCTTGCTATAAAAATAACAACGGTCCCGTAGCTTAACGGCAGAGCGTCCGGCTTATACCCGGTTGAGCGGCAGATTACCGCGTGGTGCAGGTTCGAGTCCTGCCGGGACTACCATAAAATAGTTCTTGACATTCCGAGTGGTTTTTGTTATATTGAGTTCTCAAGAGGAAAGGAACTAGTATGAATATCGAAGGACTTCGCGATCTTCTAACCAAGGACATTGTCATGGTAACTTTCACGAAGAAGGATGGTAGCACACGGGAAATGGTGTGTACTACAATTTCCGATTATCTCCCAGAAATCACCGAAGCAAGGAAAGAACCTAGCCCAGAACTAGTTACAGTCTGGGATGTTGAAAATAACGGATGGCGATCTTTCAAGTTCGACTCGGTTCAGTCAATCGAGACGGAATACTTTAATTATGTGGTCGAACGCTAAAGCTGAAATAGAGAAGTCTGGGGAGTCGTCTTCGATCTATATCGGGTGCGACTCCCTATGTCTCGGAGAATACGCAAATTATTGCACAGTAATTATTCTACATCGTAACTCAAATAACGGCTGTAGGGTATTTCACAACTCAGTCAAGCGTCGTGAATACGGTAATATGCGTACACGACTAATGACTGAGGTGCAACTAGCACTAGAGGCTTTTTACGAGATTGAAGACGTAATCGGCCCGCGTAACCTTGAAATTCATCTTGACATTAATCCAAATCCGCGCTATGGTAGTAATATAGCGGTTGCGGAAGCCCTTGGTTGGGTTCGTAGTCTTGGATTAACTGCTAAAATTAAGCCTGAGGCTTTTGCGGCCTCAGCTTGTGCCGATCACTTTGTTAGACGTCCCTATAGCTTAACTGGATAGAGCACGAGTCTTCTAAACTTGATGTCGGGGTTCGAGTCCTCGTAGGGACGCCAGCAAGGGAAACACTTATGTTAGAAATTCTAATAGGTTGTTATCTAGTTATAGCAATAATCTTCTTTATGGTCGCTGTGACTGATAGGGGAGTCGAGCTGACTAGAAAAACCGCAATTCAATTTACCCTTATTTCTCTAGTGTGGCCAATCGCGCTAGGACTGTATATCTTTTCGAAGTGAATGGACGAGTAGCTCAATTGGTTAGAGCCGCCCGCTCATAACGGGTTGGTTAGGGGTTCGAGTCCCTTCTCGTCTACCAAGGTACGGTGGCAGAGCGGCCCAATGCAAGTGCCTGCAAAGCACTAAAATCGCTGGTTCGAATCCAGCCCGTACCTCCATACTTTCTCATCTATGCCGGATTAGCTCAGTGGTAGAGCAACCGCCTTGTAAGCGGTAGGTCGTGAGTTCAAATCCCACATCCGGCACCATACAGACATTATTGACGATATGGCAGCTGCTGCGTCTATGAACAGTTGACAGCAGAATTGCGATTCATTAATATAGTCTATTTCTCGTTGTGGTTAGGTGATTAATAATTATGCGGAATTACTACAGCGAAAAGCCCAAGACTTACTAGAAGTAGTTTAACAACAAAGCGGCTCAGCCGATAAGGTGAGCCTATATCTTGCAATAAGGAGATATAATGAATTTTCTATTTGACCACACTTACAAGTACCCACCATTCAACCTCAAGAAGGTTGCAGATGATAAGTACACTATCGAACTAGCTGTTGCAGGATTTGCAAAGCAAGACCTCGATATTCAGCTCGCCGGAAGTAAGCTCGTTGTAAGTGGTAAGCTATCAACACAAGACGAAGCAGAGAGCTTTCTTTGGAAGGGAATCTCTAGCAAGCCATTCTCTCGTACCTTTACTCTAGCAGATAATGTGGAGCTAAAGAACGCCGAGCTAGTTAATGGAATGCTCAAGATTTGGCTAGAGTCTATCTCTACAGCGACTAAGAAGGTAGATATCAAGTGACTTTAGCAAAATTTACTCGTTTTAACGGTGCATTAATCGCATCAGTTTGTTTTATGATGATGGTAGCTCTAGTAACAGGACTTTAATTTATGATTCACGAAATTTGGTGCGAAGGTGATCCACGCCGCGACTTCACGGCCTGCCATCTAGGTTATGGTAAGGGTGATACCGTCGAGGAAGCCTGCGAGGATCTAGCATCTAGAAGTGAATACTTTATGGAGCATTATAATCCGTATACTCTACGGTACAAGGGCTGTAAGCTGTTTGTATCAGAAGCCAAGGCTAGAGAGTCGCACGGTTAAGGGAGCGGGTATGGCGGAACGGTAGACGCGCGAGACTTAAAATCTTGTGGATTTAGTCCGTGTGGGTTCGAGTCCCACTGCCCGTACCAGGAACACTAATATGCCTATTAGACCAGGTAAGAGAGAAACTCAGGACGAATTTCTAGCCAGGTGCATTCCCGAAGAGATCGGGCGTGGACATGAGCAGCAACAAGCGGTAGCCATTTGCTATAGCAAGTGGAAAGAACGTCGTCGCAAAGAAATGGACGATGAGTTGAATTAAGATGACGGAGCGTTTGTCAAAATAGTTCTTGACAAACGCTCCTTTTCTTTGTATAATGAGCGAATCGACAGCGAAGTCGATTACAAACTATTTAACAGGAGAATTATTTACTATGGCATGGACTGACGAAAAGAAGGCCAAGGCAATTGAAATGTACGAGGAGCGCGAACCGACTCCCGAAAACTCAATGGACATTGTTTCTGAAATTGCCGAGGAGCTTGAAGAAAGTCCTAACGGAGTTCGGATGATTCTATCTAAGGCTGGTGTTTATGTGAAGAAGGAACCTGCTGCTGCTTCTAGCGGTAGCAAGTCGAAGACCACCAAGACTGCCAGCACGCGTGTCTCTAAGGAAGACGCTCAGGCTCAGCTAATTGCTGCCATCGAAGCTGCCGGTAAGGAAGTTGACTCAGACATTATCAGCAAGCTAACTGGTAAGGCAGCCGTTTATTTCGCGGGTCTGTTTTCCTAAGTCTGCTAGTATGCCAACCTGCCAGACAGAGGAATAATGAATAAAGATGAATTTTTACGGCTAGTTGAGGAATATGGTGATGCAATAATCACTTACCGGAGTCTAGAATCTAAGAAACTAAAGTACAGTGTCTGCACTCTAGACTTCGATAATCCTTATATACGAACCAAAAACAATAGAGCGCAACCTACTGAGGATACGGCACTACTATTTTGTTGGGACTCTGATTCCTTTAGGCTTCTGAGGCCGGCTAATATTACAACTGTTCAGCCGCTATCCTCGGTCCTAAAGAAAAGGTCCAAATGAATGATGACGAGGAAATCTACTCTAGAATAATTCATTCAACCGATGATTTTCAGATTAGACTAACTATCAATAGGTTCAGAGGCGTCGAATACCTTCACCTAAGAAAGTACTTTATGGACTTTAGTGAAGAGTGGCTACCCAGTAAAGATGGAGTAGCCATGCCTCTGGATCTCAGCAACTCACAAGAGTTATTTATCGGCTTAGTTGAAATTTTGTCTTTAGCCGAGTCTAAAGAAGTGATACGATTACACTTTAAAGAACTATTAGAGGAACTATACCAATGAAGGCTTTTCTAGATTATGCGAGTTCTAAGTATTACGCCGGTAATCCAGTTATCAGCGACGAAGAATTCGATAAGCTAGCAGAGTACTTCGGCTATGAGAGCGTGGGCGCTCCGGTCGTTGGCGATCGGATTGCTCACGCTTTTCCTATGTGGAGCCTACAGAAGTGCTATAACGACGAGCCTACTATCGGTCTCGGCGGAAATGGAGAAACTGTAGCTGTCACACCAAAGCTAGATGGTGCTGCTGTAGCTAATTATTATGTATTTGGTAAGCACGTACTATCACTCACTCGTGGCAATGGTAAGGAAGGCTTAGATATTACAGATAAGATGAGTTTGCTTATTCCAGAGACTATTCCCTATGGTGAAGAAGAAATTATTCAGATCACCGGAGAAGTAGTGGCCCCTAAAATCATTGAAAATGCTCGTAACTATGCTGCTGGTGCGCTAAACCTGAAATCAGTAGAAGAGTTTCACTCTCGTGCATTGACTTTTGTTGCTTATGGTATCATGCCTAACCAGTATGATACTTGGACAGAAGATATGGAGAAGCTAAATGAGTTTGGCTTCCGTACTGTCTTTACAGAAGAACCTAAGTTTCTTGAGCAGTTCCCGCATGACGGAACAGTGTTTCGCCTTAATCGCTATGAGCGATTTAATGAACTAGGCTATACTGCTAAGCATCCGCGGGGTGCCTTTGCTCTCAAGGAGCGTAAGGGTGGCGTAGTAACAAAGTTACTCAATGTAGAGTGGAACGTTGGACGCAGCGGAGTTGTAAGCCCAGTAGCTATTCTACAGCCCGTAGTAATTGGTGAAGCGACTGTATCACGAGCCACATTAAATAACATTAAGTTTATTAGGGATCTAAACCTAGAGATTGGTTGCCTTGTAGAGGTAGTTCGCTCTGGTGAGATTATCCCTACAATTGTCAGGAGAATTTATGAGTAATACCATTCTAGCTTTCAAGGCCAGTTGGTGTCAGCCATGTAAGAATATGGCTCCAGTATTGGAAGGCATTGATCCAACTAGGCTTATCCAGTACGATATTGATGAACATCGTGACCTAGTAGATAAGTACGAAATCAGAGCAGTACCTACCTTCGTAGTACTAGGTTCAGATGGTGCTGAGATTGATCGTTTTTTAGGTCAGCAGCCTAGATCTAAGTTTGAGAGCTACCTAGGGTGAGTAAAGGGATTTATAATCCTACTTACTTTAGAAATAACCCAGAAGAATGTGATGTTCCAGCCGTTTTGTACTGCGTAGTGTTGGTAAACAAAGAAACTCTTGTAAGAGAGTGTATTAAAATTGGTATTACCAAAGGCTCCTCTTATAAAAGCGTTAATAAGCGCGCCAAGGGGTTTACTGGTTACGATCTTCGTGTTCAGAAGATCGTTAAAGGTAGGCTAGAGGATATTTATTACCTAGAAGAATATCTTCACGAGAAGTGGTCCGACTATAAATATAAGTCTAGTTGGTCGTTCGGAGGCCACACGGAGCTTTTCGTTATGAATGATGATATTATTCGAAGCATCCCAGACAGTTGTTAAAAAATAGTTCTTGACTTTCAAACCTAATACTAGTATAATGGCTTCATTAGTTCAGGAGAGAGACCTTTGATTACAGCCCCTACAAATTGTCCGAGCTGCGATTCGGCTCTTGAATGGTCTAATGACCTTCTCTATTGTCGTAATTCCGAGTGTGTTTCAGCCAAGCTAAAGCAGTTAGAGCACTTTGCTAAGACTCTTAAGATTATGGGTCTTGGACCCTCTTCAATCGAGAAGCTAGAAGTCCTAAGTATCCCAGAATTATATGAGTTGGATTACGAATACATCCTTAACCGGCTAGGGTCAGAAAAACTCGCTAGTAAGCTTTATGCCGAGATTGAAATGTCTAAGGAAAAAAGCTTGAATCTTGTTCTACCCGCATTTGGTATTCCTCTCATTGGTAAAACAGCAACCGATAAGTTGGCCGCTGTATGCCAGACCATTTTCGATATTTCAGAGGAAACTTGTAAAAAAGCAGGTCTAGGCCCAAAGGCTACTAGTAATCTGGTTAACTGGCTAGAGACTAACACTTACTGGGAATATTTGCCATTCTCATATAACTTCCAATCGACCAATAAGTCCTCAGCCAATCGTGGCGTAGTATGTATTAGCGGTAAACTAAAGAGTTTTTCAACTAAGCAAGAGGCACAGAGTCTATTAGAAGAATTAGGATATACTGTTAAATCATCACTTACCAAGGATGTAACTGTTCTAGTTAATGAGAGCGGAGCAGAGACTTCTAAAACGCAGAAAGCCAGAGAATCTGGCGTATTAATTGTAACCGATCTAAAATCTTTTATTGGAGATAATACTTAAATATGACTACCCTACCCAAGTGGACCGAAGACCGCACTAATCAGCTAATCGAAGGTGTTGCCGACGAATCACCAGTCAGCCGCGCTACCGTTGCTGATCTAGCCGAACAGCTTGGCACTAGCACTCGCTCTGTTTCAGCCAAGCTACGTAAGCTAGGCTACGAAGTCGAGCTAGCCGCTGCTGCTCCTCGTGCGTTCTCCGCCGAAGTAACGGAAGAACTTCGCCACTTCGTTACCCAGAATACTGGTGAATACACCTACGCTCAGATCGCTGAGCACTTCCATGACGGTGAGTTCACCGCCAAGGCCATTCAGGGCAAGATTCTTAGCATGGAACTAACTGACCATGTTAAGGAAACGCCAAAGGCTGAAAGCGTCAAGACTTACACCGCACAGGAAGAAGCAACTGTTCTCAAGATGATTAAGGCAGGTAATTTCGTTGAAGAAATCGCTGATGCCGTCGGTAAGTCAGTCCAGTCAATTCGCGGTAAGGCTCTCAGCCTACAGCGCGCTGGTGAGATTGATGCCATGCCAAAGCAGCGTGACGTTAAGGGCCAGGCCGCTGATCCGCTAGACGCTCTAGGTGACGTTTCTGGCATGACTGTTGAGCAGATTGCAGAAGCCATCAACAAGTCAGTTCGCGGCGTTAAGACTATGCTTACTCGTCGTGGTCTCACAGCCTCTGACTACGATGGTGCAGCTAAGAAAGAGAAGGCTGCTGCGTAAGTTTTCTCTTTGAAAGTGAAAGCCGAAGCAGTCTAATAAACTGCTTCGGCTAAACTTGTTTTAAGGAGACTACTTTGAACCTTAGTAGCGCACTTTTTAAGAGAATACTAGAGGAGCAGGATCTCGACACCTGGGCTAACTTAAGAAGGCACTACCTACCCTCTGAGTATTGGGTTGTCTATGATATTATTGACAAGCACGTTGATAAATATCATCAGCTACCCACACTAGGAGATCTAAAGACTGGTGGTGTACGAGAAGAGTCCGCTCTTCACAAGATTTACGCTATTGAAGCTGTCGAAGTAGATGCGGAGCCTTTTCTTCTTCTAGACTATCTAAAGAATGAATTTACTCAGAAAGAAACACTAACTCAGCTAAACAAATACGTAGATGATACTATTTCATTTGAAACCGCTGAGGAGACGATCCAATCCCTATACGGAATAATCGCTAGGATCGAAGAGAAAGTAGACTTACTATCAAATGAAGAGAATATGCAGCGCATTAATCTCTTTGAATCAGATGAAGAGCTTGCAGACTATATTCCTCTTGGTCTAAACCGAGAGTTTGACGATATTGTCCGCTTTAAGAGCAGTGACTACATCCTAATGGGTGGTAAGCGCGGTTCAGGTAAGTCCATTACCTGCTCTAATCTCGCTAATAATATTTATAAGCGAGGTAAGTCGGTACTCTACTTTAGCATTGAAATGCCAGTACGAGAAGTACTACAACGGCAATGTGCTATTGGTAGTGGAGTACCTCATTCTAAGATTAAATACAAAACTCTAGATAACCTTGAGTGGGCTAGAGTGGCTCGATGGTGGGCAGACCGATATGTAAACGGCGACGAGCATTTTGAAAGCTATAAGAAGCATCATGACTTCGATAGGTTTCATAAGGCGATTCAAAAGGAAGACTTACGAGAAGTCCAGCTTGATATTATCCACGACCCGTCTCTGACCCTTCCAAAGCTAAAAGCGGAAGTTGTCAAGAGGGTTAGAAAGTTAGGCAATGTAGGTCTAATCATTGTAGACTATGTTAATCAGATTAAGCGCACTGCAAATAGTGATGATAAATTTGATTGGAAAGATCAGATTCATGTTAGTGCGTCCCTTAAGGAGTTGGCTGGTACTCTAGGTATTCCAGTATTCTCTCCTTACCAGATCGACGCTAGTGGTGAGGCTAGGTTCGCTAAGGGTATTCTAGACTCCGCGGATGCTGCCTTTATTCTAACCGCTGGTCCTGAGTCTATTGAGTTTACGTGTACTAAGATGCGCGGAGACGCTGAAATTGGGTTTACATCAAAGGTCGAGTGGAACACACTAACCATCGGCCCAGAGAATGGCAGCCCTATCATTGTTGAAGAGCCTAACAAGAAGAAGAAACAGCAGCAGCAACCTGCCGGTAGCTTTGATAAAATCTACGACGATAGCCCATTTTAGGAGGTAAGATGGTAGTTGAAGAATTACTTCGATCTAAAAAGATTTCCTATCTGCCTAGTGGCAGGGATTATCTTATTCGATGCCTGAATCCAGAGCATGAGGATAAAAATCCCAGCCTAAGAGTGGATAAGATTACTGGAATCTTTAACTGCTTGTCTTGTGGTTTTTCTGGTAATGTATTCAAGTTCTTTGGTCAAAAGGCCAACCACCTAGAAGTGAGGCGAGCAAAGCTCAGAAATGCTATACAATCTAAGTTGTACCAGACGTCGGGATTACAGATGCCCTCAGATGCCGTGCCGTTCGATAAGGACTGGCGCGGCATTTCTGCTGCTACAATAAAAAGATTTGAAGCTTTCGAGCTTCACTCTAATCCTGAGTTTGCGGGTAGGCTAGTATTTCCTATCAAGGATATTACTGGCAAGATTGTAGCTTTTTGTGGTCGAAACCACCGAGATGGCACCGGATTTAACAAGTACCATTTTTCTCCTCCGGGAGCCAAACTGCCACTATTTCCAATAGTCAAACCTATAGCTGGCAGAGTCATAATTGTAGAAGGCATTTACGATATGCTGAAGTTGCAAGATAACGGTGTTTACAATGCTTGCTGTGCTTTCGGGGTAAACAAAGTCGATGAAGATAAGATAAACATTCTGAAAATGCAGGGTGTTTCCGCGATTGATATTTTCTACGATAGCGACGATGCGGGACAAAAAGCCGCAGCAGCACTATACGAAGAGCTAGAGTCTCGGTATGAGATGGAAGCTAAGATTATACGCTGCAACGATGCTAAAGATCCGGGTGATTTGACAGCCCAACAAGTGCTCAAAATAAAGGAAGAATTATATGGCTAATGTAGCGATTGTAGAGACCAAGCCTAGTCGAACAGACTATAATAAAGAATTTAATGGTGCCTTTGAGTTTGATAGGTTTGCGCTATGCTCAGATCCTACGATCAAAAAGGTACTAAAAAAGAATGTAGATATTGAATTTGATCCCGACTGCTACGAATGGGTTATTCTAGTAGGAGCGGATGCCTCTAAATACTACACTAAGAACGCTTCTGTAACTGACTACAGCGGTAAGATCGTAGAAGAAAAGTTTCTTCCAGTAATCAACCCTGCTATGATTTCTTTTAAGCCGGAGTCCAAGAGACTGTGGGAAGAGTCCAGGGATAGTATTATTGGTTATATTAATGGTACTAAGCGAGTAGTAAAGTACTCAACTGATAAGATATACGGTATCCGCGATTCAGAACATCTAAAGAAGTTCCTACGGGACGCTATAGCTAGTCCCAATACTTTTGTCGGTCTTGACTCTGAAACCTCGGCCCTGTATCCACGGGACGGTTACGTTCTAGGCGTAAGTCTTAGCTATGAGCGAGACCATGGGGTATATATTGACTCAGACTGCATTGACGAGGAAGCTTCTGAGTTATTCCAAGAACTCTTTAATAAGAAGATTGTAGTATTTCATAACGCAAAGTTCGACTTGAAGTTCATGAGGTATCACTTCGGATGGAATTTCCCTCAGTACGAAGATACAATGCTTCTTCACTACTGCCTAGACGAGAACCCAGGTACGCACGGACTTAAGCAGCTAGCACTTCAATACACTGATTATGGCGACTATGAACAGCCCATGTATGAGTGGATTGATGATTACCGCAAGCGTCATGGAGTCTTAAAGGAAGACTTCACCTTTGAAGCCATTCCTTTTGAAGTTATTCAGCCATATGCCGCTATTGACTCAATTGTCACCTTCTTGCTGTACGCTAAACTAAAGCCAGCGGTATCCAAGAATAAGAAACTAGATAAGCTATATCGAGAGATTCTTATTCCTGCAAACAACTTCCTTATTGACATTGAGGAAAACGGCGTTCCATTTGATTTGGAGCGGCTAAAGTTTGCTCAGACTGAAATGCAGCGCAGCATTGACGAGGCTATCGAGGAACTCTACAAGGAGCCTAAGGTTAGGGAGTTTGAAGAAGCTCAGGGTAAGCCTTTTAATCCGAATAGTGTTATGCAGCTTCGCACTTTTCTATTCGACTACTTAGGCCTACAGCCTACTGGTAAAAAGACAGGTACTGGAGCTAACTCTACTGACGCCGAAGTTCTGCAAGAACTTGCTGATACTCACCCAATCCCTAAGCTCATTCTAGAGATTAGGCAAAAGAGCAAGATCAAAAATACTTATCTGGATAAGATCATTCCCGCACTAGACCGAGATAGTAGGTTGCGTACGGGATTCAATCTACATGGCACTACAAGTGGCCGACTAAGTTCTAGCGGCAAGCTTAATATGCAGCAGCTACCAAGAGACAATCCGGCCGTAAAAGGTTGTATCAAGGCTGCTACCGGACATAAGATTGTCTCTATGGACTTAGAGACCGGGGAAGTTTTTTTCGCAGCCGCCCTCTCCGGAGATAAAGGACTATACGAGATCTTTAGGACTGGCGGAGATTTTCACTCAACTATTGCGCAAAAGGTATTTAAACTAGATTGTGCAGTTTCTGAAGTGAAAGCCAAATACCCCCTTTTACGCCAAGCCAGTAAGGCAATCACATTTTCTCTCTTGTATGGTTCCGGCGCTCAAAACATCGCTGACACTGTAAACAAGGAGGCTAAAGCTCTGGGCATTGATTATCATTTCACTGTCGAAGAGGCTAAGAGCGCTATGAGGGATTACTTCAAGGCGTTCCCAAGACTGAAGCGTTGGATCGAGGAGCAGCAAGAGTTCATTGCTAAGAATGGTTATATTTATTCTTACTTTGGACGTAAGCGTAGAGTTCCAAACGTATTTTCAACAGACGGTGGAATTAAGAACCACGCTATTCGTTCCGCGTTCAATTTCCTTATTCAGTCAGTTTCAAGCGACGCTAACCTACTGGGGGCTATAGAGATGCAGGATTTCATTAAGAAAACTGGAATGAAATCAAAAATCTTCGCTCTAGTCCATGACTCGGTTCTAGCCGAAGTTCCGGATGATGAAGTCGAGCTATACACCAAGAAGCTAGCTGAGTTCATTCAAAAGGATCGCGGAGTATCTATTCCCGGAAGGGCGGTAGGCTGCGACTATGAAATAGCAGATGACTATAGTATGTTGTCTAAGGATGGAGTTAGAACTAAATTCCAAGTGCTATACGGAGATCGCTTACCATAAATGGCCAATAAGAAGAAAACTGATGAAGAAATAGACGAGGAGCTTCTATTGAATAATAGGCCATATAAGAGAGTTGACTCATATCGTGGCGCTAATATTCCTATAAAGTTTCAATGTACTGTATGCGGCGACGTAAAAAGTAGAAGACCTTCTGCAGTACTATCTCAGACAAATAAATGCAAGAGCTGCTTTGATAAAAGTAGAGCTAAGACTAATGCACAGTTTGATCTAGAACTGCGTAAAAAGGGTATAAAAGTAACAAGAGTAGGAGAGTATAGTAATAACTATACGAAAATATTGTTTAGATGCGAAGCAGGCCACACCTGGCCAAGCCAGCCAGCTCATATATTAAACGGTATTAGCTGTCCTATCTGCCTTACAAAGAAAAAAACCAGTAATAGCGAAGAGTATGATAATAAACTATTTATTAATAAAATCCCTATAACTAGGTTAGAGGAGTATATAAATAGTCAAACCCCTATATTACATAGATGCAGTATCGGTCATGAGTGGAAGGCACGTCCTAGTAATATACTTCGAGGTAGAGGGTGCCCAATGTGTGTAGATAAATTTGGTTTTAAAATGGCAAAACCTGCTATACTGTACTATGTGGAAATAAGCTCTAAGTTAGGTGATATAAAAGCCTATAAGATAGGCATCACTAATACTTCTTTAGAGACTAGATTCCAAAGGGATAAGCGAGATAAAAATATAATATTACTATGGAGTAAGAGTTTTGACACAGGAGATAAAGCCTACGCTCTAGAGCAGGAGATCTTATCCAAAGCCCCCAGCGATAAAGCTAACCTGCCGGGTTTCTTGAGATCGGGCGGAAATTCCGAACTATTTACAGATAATATTATTGATTGGCTTGAGGAAAAGTATGAAATGGTTTGAGTATAAAAACGAACTACCTCAAAATACTGTAAATGCGTGGCGAGAAGAGATTCTCGCCACCACTGACTTCTCATTCTGCGGCTGGACCGGCCTAGCTAGGGAACCTTATAGACACTGGGCAGCTACTCCGGAGTACGGCGAGCCTTACAAAAGGATATTTGAAGCTCTCAATGAATCCTTTTTAGAAGACGGGTTTAACCTTACCCCTAAGAGTGTACTTATTAATTTTTATAATCATGGGGACAGCTCTTGGCTACACCGAGACGGAGAGTGCCACACTGCCATAGTTTTTCTTAACGACTATTGGGATATTCAGTGGGGAGGTGATTTCGTGACTGGGAAAC
>OGWN01000075.1_pt1 | contig 13036 bp, 28 predicted proteins | sample 1575921 | NCBI WGS metagenome assembly OGWN01 (sample SAMN07581531, study PRJEB24739) | freshwater metagenome
GGGGTTGCCTGCGAGTTCCTTGCCGGGGATGTTGTCGATGGTGCCAACAAAGCCCGCACCTTGGCCCTGTAGCGCAGCCGACGTGCTGCCAGCAACGGCAAAGATGAGTTCTGTGTAGGTTCCGACAGCGGAACGTTCCGCCCCTTGAGCTCCGCCAAATGTGATGAAGCGCACAGACCCAGAGGTGTAGGCCGTGATTGAATAGGTGACACGATAAGCCTTGCCTGCCGTGAAGGCGACTGAGGAGAATGCATTGGTAAACGCTCCGCCCGCAACGTTTCCGTTCAACACACCGCCGCTAATTGACCAGCCCGCTTGCAGCGTCCAACCCGTCAGACCGTTGCTGAAATCGCCATTCGTGACGAGTTCCGACCCCAGCGCCAAGCCCTGCGACCGATCCAGCATTAGGCCGACCGACTGCCCCGCCGCTGTGACGGGCGTCAGGGCGTTCACATCCTGATACAGCGTAGTCCAGTCTGCGGGCAGGAAGTCGAACCCAACTGATCCTGCAACTCGGAAATAGTCAGCAGGAATTATAGAAGATTTCAATTTACCTGTAAGACTAATTCCTAAGTTTAACATTATACCAAACCGATGATGTTAGATGCAGTTGCAGCCGTAACGTGAGTGACGACAAGAGGGAGAATGGAACCAGAGGTCATTGTAAATGTGAGGCTAGTACCACGCCATGTAGTGACCGTCACTGTGCCACCACCACCAATAAACAGGGCACGAGCAGGTACAGCAAGGGGAGAAGCACCCGGAGTGATGTTAAAACCATCAAGGGCCGGGCTTTCAGGACTAATTGTAAAATTCTTAAAATCGTTAGACATCAGCAGCCTCGCTTACCCTTAACCATACCACCTTTAGCAAATTTTTTCGGACCATATTCTTTCATACGTTCCTTAGCACCTTCGCTTTTTTCGTGTCTAGCTTTAGCTGTTTTAGACGGATACTTTTCACCAGTTTTCTTTTCCATAACAGGTTTTTTCATCTTTTTACCCAACAGGTTTAAACGTTTCGATCACTGTGCAGAGGGCGTCTACATGCACTGTACCACCAGTAGCCACAATTTCTAAACGATCACCTGTTTCGATGATCATCCCTGTTGGGTCACTGAGTTGAATGTATTCAGCAGTAGTCATGTTTTTACCACCAACAATGTGGAAGGTGTCTACAAGACTAGCTTTATAAATTTGAAAATTTACAGTGGCAGTGCCACCAACATTAGTAATAAATACGAGAGGAACTCTTGCAGTGCAGTTAGCAGGACAAGTGTAAAGGGTGTATGTCGTACCACTTACACCACAAGAAACAAAAGCTGAGGCTTCTCTTGAGATACCTTTTGACATATTAAGCCCTTATCGCATCTGCAAGACGAAACAGATTATCAATCTGCTCTTCTGTTAAACCTAAATGTGGAGCTAAGCCAGCAATACTGGGGCTGTCCCTACGAAACTCTGTAGCATCTGTCCAAGCAATTTCTGTAAGACCCCCAGCCATTGTGGTGAGAGCTTCAGCAGCTTCAAGCAGCCCCATTTGATACATGGCTGCCCTAGCTTGAAAACGAGAAACTTTCTCTGGAACAGGAGACACCACTACAGGTTCCTCCCAATTTCCATTAACATTTACCCAACCAATGCCCACTTCATCCGGCAAGACTGTCCAAGAACTAAGATGTTCGGGAATTTCGTCAACAAGAAAAGCTTCAACAACTTTGTTATTTTCAATTTTACCAATAATCATGTCCAAGGTCCAAACGAAACGGCTGTGTTAGAAGAATCTCTACGTTTAACTACCATATAAGTATTAGGCTGAACGATAGCGGCTCCTTGTCCTCAAATGTAGGCATTATTCACTCCAAATATTTTGGTCGTTCCAAATCTTTTCATCGTGCCAAAGCTGGTCATCAAATGTGATGTTATTGTTTGCGGAACGTTTAACCTTAACTACTGTATTACCCTTCCACTTAAATTCATCTTTCGTGTGATTACGGTGGGTTTTAGGTGCGATAGTCATTTACACTCCTTAACCCCCATAGCAATAAGTCTTTTACCAGATATGATATATATAGACCTTCCAGAGACGAAACGTCCTTTTTCTAAGAACCACTTCTTTAACTTTGGTGGGTAATGGTCAGCCATTAAGTTTGTTACAATATTCCAACTAACAAAGTCCAGAGGTTTACCGTCTTTACCAAGGGGACCATGAAAACCTAATCTAGCGTTTTTAGTAACACAAGTGTTTTTTAGTTTTAGGTAGAGGGTGCAAGCAGAGGCACAATAACCTTCAATACGAACACCATCAAGATTTTTCATCTCTCTAATTCGTTCCCCAATAGGACCACCAAGATCATAGTCAATAGTTTTACCAGCTTGGGCAGGAGCTATAAACAAACCAATAAGAAAGACAAAGACGAAAAGAAGTCTTACCACTTCACTTTGTCAGCCACAGCTTTGCAAACTTCGATAAAGTAGTCGTTGTCGTAAGCTTGTTTCATCATATTGACATGCCTTGTAAGAAGTTGCACATTACCGACAACATAGCCTTTTTTACTATCTATGCGGTCAATAGATGCAGGGGCTTTTTGCGAATGTCCGCTTTCAGGAAACTCAATATCCCAACCAGTTAGTGCACATTTACTATTTTGCTGCTCTAAAAGGTCAGCAACATCATCTAATGTCAAGTTCCACTCAATATCTCTTAAGATGGCGCTAGACTGAAACTTAGTAAACCAAGAGGTTCTAATACCTCTATACCAACCACGATGACAATTTTCTGTAATTTTGTTGGAGCAAGATTTACAAAGTTTACCCTCTCGTAAAGAAGCCTCTGCATAATTTTTTCTTAAGTAGTCTTGCGGCTCTTTGCAAGATGGGCAGAGTTTAGAATATCGGCCATTAGGTAATTTTACAACTACCCCCTCCACTCTAAATTCCACTTAATTTTATCGCTCCAATAAGCTGCGCTCATTTTGCCTTTGGCAATGTTCTTGGCATGACGGGCTTTGAACGAAGCACGTTTCTTTTTCATCCGTTCGCTTTCACCAGCTTTAGGTGCTCCTGCGGTAGAGGCTCCTTGCTCACCAAAACGAATGGTTTTAACTTTGTCACCTTCTTTAGCGACGACAATATGAGATTTTTTGGGGTGATCTGGTGTCCGCTTAGGCTTATTAAACCCAGCAACCCCAGCACGGTCGAGGCGTGGGTCTTTAGCCATTTCATTTCCTATAATCAGTTGGCAACCTAACAGTCGATCTTAATGGGAATGGACTCCCGCTACGCAGTCGTCCTTGGGTTTCTGGTTTGTTGCCACTACTACAAACCCTTTTTCGTAGAATTGGTGCCCCTACCCGGAATCGAACCAAGTTCTGCGGGTTACAAATCCGCTGCATCGCCATCAATGCTTCAGGGGCTTATGTTTAGAAAGGTGATGTCATCTAATGGGGAGCATAACGACAAAAATAAACTTCTTAGGGGAAAGAAGCAATGACATCACTTCACTAAACATATTGTATTAGTATTGAAAGACTCGGTAATAACTATCGTTATCGCGGTCTTTATATATTATATAATCTATTGTATTGGAATCGAACCCCCTACCCCTTTGAACTTTCGTTCATTGAGATAGTTTACCCCCTTAACTATATATACGCAGCAATGTGTCGGTTTATGACAAACTATTTTCAATTATTTTCACTTTTTTCGTATATTTTTCGTAACACATTGATAAATATAGAAACTATTTTACCCTCGTTTTATATAATTTATGACCTTTAGGTCGTCGAGGGAAGGCTTTCCCTCTCCTCTTAACCTAAAAAGAGACGAAAGAAGGACCAAATTTACACTAAAATCATCATCTTTCAGCCTGTTACCAATTATATTGGGGCGAAGGGGTGGGGAATAATGTAGTTAACACCTATTTAGCCTGATTTTTGGAAAAAGTTATATATAACAACGCCGTAACCCCCCTTGGCCCATGCCCCACCTACCCGAAGGTATATATGCAAACGTTTTCATATGCGAATGTGTGAATGTGATTGACTATAACAAATCCGCAACACTTTGTTTAACGTTAAACGATTCGGAAAAAGTAGTTTAGCCTTAAACTATTCACCCCTATCCCCCGTTTAATGTTTAACCATTGAGGGGGAAAACTAGTTTAACGTTGAATTACTTTTGTAATTCCCTAGCATGGGTATGCACACACACGCACGTAACACGCGGGCGCATAATGCGCGCGTGCGTATTGCGCGGGAACAATACACCCACGGGAAATAGGTAACGGAATGTTACAACGATTGAAACATTATGTTACTTTACTCGTCCAATGATTCGCCCCCATAACGGGCTTACCGAAACCGATTGCCCCCCTTGAACGGGAAAGGCGCGGGAAGGAAAAGCCCCTGTTGACATAAGCCGCGAATCGGTTTAGGACATAGGGCAAGGCGAAACTGTAAGACACTAAACGGCGCAAGCTAAACTAGGTGTTGACAAGGTAAACGAATCGCCTTAAGATGCAGAATATGAAAAGCGCCATTGGCGAAAAACTGAAAGGGGAAGTGCTACTAATGCCCGCATTGTCGTCTAAGGACAAGCTCAAGTTGCGGCTTAGTGCTGCAAAGGTGGAACGTTGGAATCGAGAACGGCGCAAGCCCGTTGTCAATCCGACTGACCCTGACAAGCCTATTCGTTGCCGCTCTATTCAATGGGCGCATGGGCAGGAAAAGCCTGTGCCTGTCTATCCTGACAAAGCGGTGGTGGCTTGTGATAATGAGCGTATGCGCTTGTCTTGTGGCAAGCTAACTCTTGTGCGTAGGGGTGACAATTTTTCGGACTATCAAGACGCGGATTATTCCGAGTCGCCACGTGATCCTGTGCGGATTGTGCGAGAGTATAAGCCGCGCCCTAATTCCCCTTTCAAGCGTGCGCAAGCTAGTGCCGCTAGTGTCGTGATTGTGCGTAAATAAAAGGTTGACTCCTTTAGGCGAATCGTTTAGGTTCGCCCTTGGAAGGCAACTTTGCCTGATGTAGCTTGCTACATCCGCTCTTTTGAAATGCGCTAGGTTTATCCTAGGACCGTCTTTAATTGTCGCGTGTTGTCGCGGGGTGGCGAAAGCTATCTAGGGCATAGATCGGACAATGGGGACAAGTGTTCTTTAAGCCTAGCTATTGAGTCTGTAAGGTTTCAGACTCCATCGCATATGGTTTGCGCTGTGAAGCGCCAAGCCTAACCGATAGCGTGTTAGGGTTAATCCGTTGTAACGGCTTAACACGTGAAAGGGGGAAGCGGTGTATCACTAAGGTTGTCGCCAATGGCGCAACGGCGGTGTAATCGAAAAACGCAAGAGGATTCCTATCATCAGGGATGCTCTGGCGGGCTAGTAGGACATTGGCTTGCGCGTCTAGGGGCTTGTGGCTTGGCATGGTGTAATGCTTTGTCACGGCATACGACAACCTAAAAACGGATTTTCCACTAGTCACGCTAACATGGGCCAACCCGTGTATGTCAAAGGACATAGGCGTGATTAGTGGATTCTGTTAGGCAACCTGTTGCAGATTGTCTAATTGAGTCCACTAATGGGGGGAATGATGTATAAAATCCTTTATACTAGCAATGGCAAGCTGATGGATTACTGTGTTAACCGCATGGACTTGGAAACTGCCAAGCGTATGCTCAATCTTTGGCTCTCAAAATATTGGGATGAAACAACCAATTCTGGCAAAGCCTATCCGAACGGAAAGGAGTCTTATCCCGTCACTCGTGCTCAAATCGTTAGGGCTTAATATGCAATATATCAAGATGGAGAAAATCATGGAGCTTGTGGTTTGGAAAAATCACGGGATCATTTTTATTGATCTCTGCAACGGCGGAAAGAAAACCGAAGTGTATCGGCACCGCGACCCCGTATACATCCGACACAAGCTGGACATACTCAAGGAAATTCTTGGGTGCAAAGCTCTTTTAGATAGGGTCGATGTTTGATGCAATACATCAAGGAAGCTCGTGATGGTTCTCGTAAACACGTGAATCATTGGGAATGGTCAATGGACAAATACGATAAAGCCTATCGTCAACTCTTGGCGGCTGGGCTTGTTGTCATTTACAAGATGCACTAAAGAGCAATCTTTAGATTGCCATTTTAGGGGGCTGTTCATTCGGCCCCCTATTGGGGTGATCTTGCCTCGTTTCAAAATGGAGTGCTTAATCATGGCACAAGCTAAACTGTTTGACCGTATCGGCAACTACTGGGACTCGCGTCAAGCCAATGGCCGTGACGGTCTTGTCCTCTTGGATGAGTGCATTCGTCGTGCTGCATCCAAAGATCGTGACTGGGATGCTCTCGCCCGTTTTGTGGCACGTGCCAACGTGTCCAGCAATGCTGCCAAGGTGAAGAAGATCATCCGTGCTGCCTTCGGCAACAACATCACGTTCACGCTGGACAAGAAACATCCGGCGGGTGGCAAGTTCGAGTTGAAGTGGGAAGGGGCTTTCCCCTTGTCCGGCTCCAACACCTACACCTTCGTCAAGAAGGCTATCGAGCAGGGCAAATCGTGGGATGACCGAGAATTCCTTAAGGCTCTTGGTGAAGTGATCCCTGCCCTTCCGAAGAAGGAAAAGCTCATCACTCCGGCTGAGCAGACCAAGGCGGCTAAGGCGATTGCGACCAAACTTGCCGAGCTTCGCAAGGAAGGTTTTGACATTGCCGCCATCATCCGTGAGGCTCAAGCTGAGCTTGCAACCAAGGTGATCAAGATCGAAGACCCCGCTCACTAATCGTTCCTTCAATCAATCACGGGGCTAGGGCTTAATTGTCCTAGCCCTTTTTCATTCGTGGCTGAAAATTTTTTCAGATTCCTATCATCAATCATCAGGCAGCCTCAGGAGAAATGTCATGAAATTCAACATCAACGCAAATGGTCACAAGGTCAATGCAGGTGGACACGATGAAGAAGTGAGTGAAAAAGATTTCTGGGCCATGCTGAAACGTCAAGTGGCGGCAATGCCGCACAATCGCTAGTATTGCGGAGACCTGAGCATGTCGTTAAAAGGCTCAACCTATTCTGTGGTAACATCTCGTGACCACCGCACCGATAAGGCGGCAACGGCTCACTTGCAAGCGGGGTGTTACCTCACAATAGGTTATGGAGGTGCCTATGGTTATCATTTACAATGGTGGCTTCCTTGCCACCCCACAAGCCACACACAAAGACGTTCAATCTCTCGTGGAGCTTATGCATCATGCAATCGGAAAGTGGATCAAGGACGGAAAGCCCCTCTCAGATTCCAAAGAAGATTGATATTTCATACGAAGAACTCACCCGCCTCTGGAACCAATGGATTGGTGATTCTTCTTTGTGGTATCTTCGCTTTGGTCAATATGTTCTGAATCGTTACGATGTTGTTTGGCCTGAGTGCTATTACGCAGGCACAAGTAAGGCGTATCAACTTTTGTATGAGCAGACAGATGGAATACCTACCTTTAAACAAGATCACTCCACCTCTTCAGTTGGGTGATAAGGTGATCAACCGTGATTATAAGTCCTTAGTCTATACGGTGGTCATGGAAGATGGTCGTCTCGTAGCGAGAGCCGGACCTAACAACTTCCAAACTGTGGAAAGAAGCAACCTCAACAATTGGGCAAGAGTAGCCACCGCAAAACCCTTCAATCTTGACGACTACATGTGAGGTAACATGCTAAGAGATATTTTCAGGACAGTGCGGGATATCATCATCCTCTCTCTCCTTACCTACGTTATAGTTACGCCTGAGGTTTATGGTCGGTGGAAAGCAAAGGTGGAACTAGCGTTCTTCCAAGAATCAGAAAGGATTGGGCTATGGTCCGAATGATCAACGTAATGCAATGGGTGTATGTCGTCATTGGCATTGCCCTTCTGTTCCTATCATACGTAGCTGCAAGCGATATCCTTGCTCTTGGCGCAATGGTAGGCGGTATGTTTGCTTTCTTGTTTGGCAATCTTGCACGTATCGAACTGAAGGTGGATGCGATGTATGCTGAACTCATGGCATACGAAATCGTGGAGGAAGAGGTAGATGAATAATCTTTCTTGGTTCCTCTATTTTGCTGAGATGGCAGATAGAGTGGTGGGTATGGCCGTTCTTGTGTCATTTATCGCATGTTTTGTTTGGTTTATCACACCACCAAAAGGTGTTGAGCCTTTCAGCTCCAAACACAGTAGGCCCTTTATGGGATGGCACAGAGCCAAACCTTTGGTCATCTTGTCCTGTGTCCTTATCCTTGCTGCGTTCCTCATCTCATCGAAAGAGACAATCTATCTGATTGCTGGCTCTGAGGGGGCTGAAGCTGTCGTCACCTCGCAAGAGGGAAAAGAAATCTTGTCGGATATCAAGGACGTTATCCGTCACCAACTTGATTCTTTGAAAGGGAACTAAATGACTCACTATGATTGGCTCTCTGCCTCTAAAGCAGGACGTTCCCCACTCAATATCGGACGTTCGCTTGAACGCAATCGTCGTAAACAAGCTCGTTCCGAAGAGAACCGAGCCTATCGCTCTTCCCTCCATCAACAGAAAGCCTCTGCTCGTGGTGATGCAAACACCATTCAAGGGCAGATCGACCAAATCAGTTTGAGAAAATAGCATGAGCTGGTTTCTCATTCTTTCTTGCGTGCTGGCTGTCTCGACAATAGTCTTCATTCTCCTCTTGATGCTCCTCGCAATCAAGAACTTGGATGAGGAAGATGAATGGACAGAGGATGATATCCCCTGAGACTTCATAGGAGGGCCTGCAAGGGCCCTCTAAGCTATTTTGTAGGTCACCCTACCAGAAACATGTAGAGGCCCCTCTATGAGCAAATTTGGACATGTTGAAGACCCTGATTTGAAAGCCTACCTTGAGGCAGAAGAGCCAAAGGTTGACTTCAACACCGTGGCAAACATTCTCGACTATTCTGAGCGTTGTATCAACAACGACTACGCACACATTCACGTGGACTATAAAGTTCTTGAGAGACGAGAGGAGCTTCTTGAGGAGGCTGAACAATCATTTGGTTGGCGTGACCTCAAGGGGACACACAAAACCCTTCGTAAACTATGGAGCGTTTAGTTATGTTCCCTGTAGGTTCTTTTGTAAAGAGAAAACCTGAAACTTTCAATCTTGCGGGAAACTTTTGGGTAAATAAATGTAGTAGATATGGACAACTTGTGAATGCAAGTTACAAAGTCACCTACTCCGGCAGTCAAACTTTGTGCTTAGAAGGATTCGGTGATGTAGGATTCTCCGCTGAACACTTCGTAGCAGGCTTTACCGAGCCACTCAATCTAGATAAATTCATGTGAGGGATTATGAAAATTGGAGACACTATTGGCACTTATGTGTTGACCAACAATGCAAGACGAGTCGGACTTCGTATCGGTAGGGTAGAGAAGATGTTTGATCTGAACAACACAACAATGGTTGTCATTCGCAGAAATGATGGTAGCAAGATTGTTAATGCCATTTGGGCGTGTCACATCGTGAGACCTCTTGAGCTCAAGATGAAAACCCTTAACCTAGACGCATTCTTGTGAGGAAGTATGGCAAAGACAAAACGTCAACTTGAAGAAGAGCTTGAAGAGACGAAAGCTATGGTGTTGAAGGTGCGTGAACGTCTTCATCCCTTTGTGTTGGCTGACATGCCTTATGAAATTTCTTCTTGGCTTCGTTCTTTGAAGAAAGAAGATAAATGAGATAGTGCGGGAGTAGCCCAAAGGTAGGAGGCAACAGACTTAAAATCTGTACAGTGTGGGTTCGAGTCCCATCTCCCGTACCAATTCCTATCATCAACGGAGACACAATGAAGCTTTTTGTATACGGGACGCTTAAACAACAATACGGTAATAACGTTCTTCTTTCTGGTGCTAAGCTTCTCGGTGAAGCTGTCACACAAAAACCTTATGTCCTATTTAATTGCGGCTTCCCCAAAGCCGTTCCTTTTACTAAGAACGAAGATAGTCATCCACTTCTTCCAGTTCATGGTGAGGTTTACGAGATTAATGATTATCACCTCTCTCGTTGTGATTCCCTAGAGGGTCACCCAGATTGGTATATCCGTAGAGAGATCAAGGCAACTCTTACAGCTTCTGGTGAAGAGGAAACTGTCATGATTTATGAGATGCCTGAGTGGCAATCACATGCCAGTCTGTGTCACAAGCAAGAGAACATGTATGTATGGTATCGTTAAGGTATTATATATATATTATAATATGCTCTAAGGGTGGGGTAAAAAATTTATTAAACAACCCTTTTAAATATATAGTTCAAAAAATACGTTTGTCAAGGGGTAGAGCGAAATATTTTTCGTAATGTCACAAAGGAAACATATCAATGTCCGTTCCCCGTAAAATCTACACTATCATGAAATCTGAGTGGGAAGGTAAAGGCTCAGATGCGTTCTTTTACCGAAACGTGTTTGACCACAAAGGTTACGAGAAGTTTTGTGCGAAAGCCTTGAGTTACCCAGAAATGCTGAATTCGCACATTTGTTGGGAATATACAAGCAGACTTCTTGAAAAGAACGGCATTAACATCTCTCGTCAAGCCATTTCTCTGGCTTACTACCAAAAGTCTGGAAATCATGAAGATGATGAGGACGAAGACCTTGATGGTGAAGCTGAAGAACAAGCAGAGCTTTTCCTTCAACATTTCTTGGTGGCTCTGACACCAGAGAGAGTTGATTTAGATAAGTTTATGTGAGGGATCATGAATAATATCAGAATTTATGTGCAAGCCCTTAAAGATCAAAAGGTTACTAAACAGCATTGCGAAAAAATGATTTCTCATGGTAATGCTGTGGATCGTTTCATAAATTGGACTGCTATGACGGAACATATTCGTCAATTGGGTGGTTACATCGTGAGAGAAGACATTCGCCAACTTTGTCACAGAGGTTTAAGTGAGCCATACGTATCCAAAGAAAGCCGTGAATTTGCAATGGCAATTATGATCACTGCTGAGCGAATCAAGCTAGAACCCCTCAACCTAGAAAGGTTTATATAATGTCTGTAGCAATGCTTCGTCGTCGTAAACTTGGCCGCACTAGCTGCCGTGAGATTGCTGGCTTCTCCAACAGCATTCATCATGTCGTACGTAACGATAAACCTATGCCTGATGGTGTAACCCTTGTCATTCGTTGGGGAACAACGAGTAATGTTCCTGTGAACAATGTAGTCAATACCGCTGAGGCTATTCATCGTGTAGGCGATAAAGCTGGCTTTCGTCGTGTATTGATGGAAGAAGCAGAGGTCATTGGGGGTAATGGGCTTCTTTGTCCCAAGACTTGGTTTGATGGGGATGTGGTGGACAATGTCTGGCCTAACCCTCTAGTTGTCCGTCCAAAGGTTCATGCACAAGGCAAACATGTGTACCTCTGCACAGATGAAGCAAGTTTTCAACAGGCTATCCGCCGTTGTGGTGCTGGTTGGTATGCCTCTGAATACATCCCAAAGGTGGCTGAATACCGCATCACCTTCGTCCAAGGCCGTGTGTCTTGGGTGGCACGTAAGACTCCGGGCAATCCGCAAGACGTTGCATGGAATGTTGCTCGTGGTGGTCGTTTCGACAATGTTCGTTGGGACGAATGGCCCCTCAAGGCTGTGCGTATCAGCCGTGAAGCCTTCATGTTGTCTGGTCTTGACTTCGGTGCTGTCGATGTGATGGTCGACGCTGATGGTAATGCTTATGTCCTTGAGATCAACTCGGCTCCTTCGCAAACCTCCCCGTATCGCCAAGAGTGTATGGCTAAGTGTTTTGACTATCTGATTGCCAATGGTAAGCAATCCATTGGTGTCACTAACCAACGTGGTGGGTGGAAAAAGTTTATCCACCCTGCCCTTTCTCCTGAAGCAATCATGGTGTAACATGCTCGACCACATTCAAAGTATGAGAGAGAAGTTTGCTGAGCGTTCCAATAACAACAAAAGCAGTAATGCTTTTATTGGTTTGGTCTTCAAACATAATACCACTGGTGAGCTGCATTACCATGAGCTTGGTCCCGGCCCTTGTCATGGTGCTTTGTCTCAATCCAGTCTTCGGTCTTATTGTAGCGGCATCATTAAAGCCTATTCACCAGAATACATCTTGTCGTCGGTTCAGAATCTCTTGGTCCCACAAGCTGACGCAGAGATGTTTATCGAGTGGTTAGTTCAACGCTCCCCCTACCAAGAGGCTTTCATCACCAAGGATGTCAAAGACATCTTGAAATATGGTTATGTATGTCGCACTGATCTGCCCAACACCTTTGTCGCTGGCGCACTCATTGCCTCCCGTTTTATTACCGAAAGTTACAACGACTCGATTGTTAAACGCTTCAAGGTATTCAAGAAGTTTACCGAAGCTGGTATATCTGAGACGGAAGCGTTCTTGTTTGCCCACTCCTTTGTCCTTAACAACAAAGCTGGTGGTAGATGGGAAGTTGAGGTCTCTAACCTTTCGTCTGGTCACGCTGCTATCGACCTTGGCGGTCGTGGTTTGACCTATGCAAAGAATTTCCTCAATGCCAACATCGCAGATAAGCGTGGAACGTTCAAAGAGCGTATGGGCTACGAGAGTGGTATCTTCTCTGTCTGGGGAGAGTCAGAGTCCAAAAACCTGTCTTCTATCTGTCGTGTGTTGAAGCCACGGTCTAAGCTCGACGCAAAGAACTACAACATCTTTGAGAAAAAGCCAACTGCTGGTTATCTTATCAACAATCTTGATGATCTTCGAGACATTGGCGAACAACTGAAGGAACGTATCTATGCTTAATGTCATGATTGTTGGTGGTGACTATGCCATCTCCACCATGTTCCTTAAACGAGGTTGGAATGTTGTCGGCCCTCTAGCCGATAAAATTGATCTTGTTCAGTTCACTGGTGGAGAAGATGTTGACCCTTCATACTACGGGGAGGCTAAACACCCCGCAACTTACAGCAACCCGACCCGTGATGCACGAGAGGCACAAGTGTATCACAGCCTCCTATCATCGCCAACGTTATTATTGTTGCTATACTGCTCATCTATCGTGACTGGGAAAC
>OGWN01000076.1_pt1 | contig 13000 bp, 17 predicted proteins | sample 1575921 | NCBI WGS metagenome assembly OGWN01 (sample SAMN07581531, study PRJEB24739) | freshwater metagenome
TTCAAGATGGCGAGATGGTTGGCATTAAGCGAATCCATCCAATGCCTGAGAATGAACTTATTAAGATTGAAGCGGCAGGAATGGGCTTTGTCCTTATGCACCGCAGCGTAGTCGAGAGGATTCAGACAGCAGTACCAGGAGCGGTTATGTTCCAGGAAGTTGCAATGGGCGACTACTTTATGGGCGAGGACATCTTCTTCTACGCACTATGTGGTCGAGCAGAAGTTCCTGTCTATGCTCACACGGGAGCAACTGTTCCACATATGAAGCGATTCTCATTCGATGAACACTACTACAAAGCATTCACTGGTGGTGTGAAGAAAGAAAAGAAATCAAATTTAATTGTACCTAAGCAAGGTTTAATTACACCAGAGAAGGGCTAGGCAATGGCACTAGGCAAGGAAGGTAGTTCCCTGGCAGCAGAGTTGAACAGACTCGCTGGAACAACAGGGTTAGATGAGCAGGGTGCAGCCAATGTTTGGGCTGGCACAACTGGTCTATCGACAGTCGGAGCACTGAACATTAAGGCTCAGGCTGGACGTACTCGTGACAAGTTTAAGGATATCGATGGTATCTGTAATGAGCTTGCATCAACTACTGGTCTTGCAGCCCCTGCTGCGTTAAGGAGCATCAACGCATAATGACAACTACACTCAACAAGTTGGCTGATGAAGTCACAATGAAGTTAGCTGGGTACACACTCCAGCAAGACCGTAGCACATACCTCAAAGAGGCTGTGACTACCATTACATCTTCATCATCTTCACCGCTTATCCTTAAGCTAGGCTCAACCGATAACGTCGGTAAGGGTACTATCGAAATCGACGAAGAGTTAATGTGGGTTGATTCATTTGACCGTGTTGCAAATACTGCAACCGTTGCTCCTTATGGACGTGGATACCTTGGTACTACAGCTGCTACTCACGCACTTGATACCAAGGTAACTATCTCTCCTACATTCCCACGCTTTGCAATCAAGCAGGCTATTAATGATACTATTCGTGCTCTTGGTTCAGTGATGTTCTCTGAGCAGCATACAACATTTACATTTAATATCCCACAGAATACTTACGGATTCAATGACTTAAATATTAAGAACATTATCTCCATTGCTTGGGAATCAGTTGGACCTACAAAGGAATGGATTCCAGTACGTAAGTACACTTGGGATACATACGCTGACCCAACAGTATGGGGCGCTAATGCTCAGACAATTACAATCAATGACTTTATCTCTCCAGGTCGCACAGTCAAAATTGTTTATGGAACTGACCCAGTTGAACTTGATGGCGATGAGACTCAGGACTTTACCACTATTACAGGCTTGCAGCCAACAGTCAAGGATGTTGTAATCCTTGGTGCTATGTGGCGTTTGCTCTCTAGCCTTGACCCTGCACGTGCTTCTATGGTTTCACCACAAGCTGACGAAACAGACAGCAAGCGTCCTTACGGAGCATCCAATACTGCAGTCAAGCAAATCTATGCACTTTATCAACAGCGTTTGCAAGAGGAAGTCCTCGAACAACAACGCCACTTCCCAATCCGCGTCCACTACGCTCGTTAAGGATAACTAATGACACAACGCAAATACTCATCCCGTGCACAGCAGACACGACTCTCTGCACCGTTGACATCTACAGATACAACAATGTCTGTTGATTCTGGTCCAGCCCTTATGGGTGGTAAGACACTTACTGGAACACAGACCTATACAGTTGTTATTGACCCTGATACAGCGCTTGAAGAAATTGTAGACGTTACCCTCTACTCATCAGGTAACACTCTAACAATCACTCGTAACATTGATGGCTCTACAGGACAGGCTCACTCAGCTGGTGCTGCTGTCCGACATATGGAAATTGGTCGTGACCTTCAGGAAGCCAATGACCACCAAGAGGCTTCTACAGCCGTTCACGGGCTTGCTGCTGGCGTTGCAGTCGTTGGTGATACAGCGACTCAGACTCTCACAAACAAGACCCTTACAAGTCCAACTGTCAATACACCGACAATTGCTGGCGCAACAATCTCTGGAACATTTACTTCAACTGCCACAATTACTGGCGGAACTGTAAATGCGACAACATTGCAGCAGGGTGGAGTTCAGGCTGTAACTACAACTGGCACACAGACTCTTACGAATAAGACTCTGACATCACCAATTATGACAACACCTACTCTTGGTACTCCAGCGTCAGGTACTCTTACTAATGCTACTGGTCTTCCAATCTCAACAGGTGTATCAGGTCTTGGAACAGGCATAGCAACATTCTTGGCTACACCAACAAGCGCAAACCTTGCATCTGCTATTACAAATGAGACAGGTTCTGGTTCGCTAGTATTTGGAAGTTCTCCAACAATTACTTCTGCTACATTGACAACACCTGCTATCGGTTCTGCTGGTGCAACATTTGCTGGTTCAACATCAGGAACAACAACTCTTAAGGCTGATGCTACAGCATCAGGAACAGTGACAATCCCTGCAGTTACAGGAACAGTAATCACAACAGGTGACACTGGAACAGTAACAAGCACAATGATTGCTGATGGAACAATCGTCAATGCTGATGTTAATTCATCTGCTCAGATTGCATACACAAAGCTAGCTCTTACAAATGGTATTGTCAATGCTGACATCAACGCTTCAGCTGCTATTGATTGGACAAAGATTGCTCCATCATCCACAGTATCAGCAACTGAACTTGGATACCTTGATGGTGTTACATCTGCTATTCAGACACAGCTCGATGCAAAACTAGCAACAACTACAGCATCAAGCACATACGCTCCATTGGCTAGTCCAGCTCTTACAGGAGTTCCAACAGCTCCTACTGCTACAGCTGGTACGAGCACAACACAGATTGCTACTACTGAGTTTGTAGGAACTGCAGTATCTAACCTTGTTAATGCTGCTCCGTCTGCTCTTGATACACTCAATGAGCTTGCATCAGCAATGGGTAACGATGCTAACTTCTCAACAACAGTAACTAACTCATTGGCTACAAAGCTGCCTCTTGCAGGTGGCACAATGACTGGCGCTATTGCAATGGGAACAAACAAGATTACAGGTCTTGGAGACCCAACAAACGCTCAGGATGCTGCAACAAAGAACTACATTGATACAGCAGTTCTTGCACCAAGCAACCTTACTGGTCCAATCACTTCTGTGGGTAACGTCACATCTGTTGCATCACAGACAGGTACTGGCTCTAAGTTTGTAATGGATACAAGCCCAACGCTTGTTACCCCAGTACTCGGAGTTGCTACTGCAACAAGCATCAATGGAACAACAATTCCATCAAGCAAGACACTCGTTGCTACAGACTCAACAGCATATGTAGTTCCAAGCCAATCAGGTAACTCAGGTAAGTATCTTACAACTGACGGAACAACATCATCTTGGGCATCAGTAGATGCTCTACCTAGCCAGTCAGGAAACTCTGGCAAGTACCTCACCACAAACGGAACATCCGCTTCGTGGGCAACAATCACAACAGACCCTACACCAGATATCTTTATGTTAATGGGAGCATAATCAATGGCAAAGAAAATTCTTGGGCAGTCAGCCCCTTCAGCGACAACAGTTACAACTCTCTACACAGTACCATCTGCTAAAGAGGCTGTTGTTTCATCTATTTCAATTGCGAACCTTGCTGCATCTGATGCACAGTTTCGTATCATTCTTCAACCGTCTGCTGACGTTTCTTCAACAATCCTTGACAAGCAATACTTTGCTAAGGATATTACAGTTGGTGCATCTGACACTACTGTTATCACAGTTGGTGTGACTCTTGCAACAGGAGATGTGATTAAGGTATACGGCTCAACAGCCACAATCGCTTTCCAAGCCTTCGGCAGCGAGGCGTAATATGACAGTAAGCAGTGTTAAGACTGGATATGAAGGCGTTAGCCTGCTTGTTGGCAATACATTTTACAATCCACTACCTAAATCTGTTGACTATCTTGTAGTAGCAGGTGGAGCAGGAAGTGGTTCTCCATCTGGTGTTGCTGCAGGTGGCGGTGGCGCTGGTGGCGCACGTTATGCTACAAACTTTTCAATCACTCCTGGCAGTTCTTATACTGTAACAGTTGGTGGAGGTGGAGCAGCAGCAGGTGGAGGATGGGGAGGTGCTGGAACAGCATCTACATTTTCTACTATTAATGCAACTGGTGGAGGTCGTGGCGGAGGATACACTGTAGCAGGCGCATCTGGTGGTTGCGGTGGCGGTTCTGGTCCTGGTGGTAGTTCAGGTGGTACTGGCAATGCTGGTGGTTATTCTCCTGTAGAAGGTTACGCTGGCGGTAATGCTGCCACTTCATCTTACTCAGGTTCTGGTGGAGGTGGAGGCGCTGGTGGCGCTGGAACTACAGTTGCTTACAACTCTGAAGTTGGCGGTGCTGGTGGTGTAGGAATTAACTGGCTATCTCTTGGAACTTATTACGCTGGCGGAGGCGGAGGCGGAGGCAACTCTGGTCAAGGCGCTGGTGGTAACGGCGGTGGTGGACAGCAAAGCAATGGTGCTGCAAACACTGGCGGTGGAGCAGGAGCCTGGGGAGCATCAGGTTATGCTGGTGGTTCTGGTGTAGTTATTCTTCGTTATCCTGATTCACTTAATGACCTTACAACAATTGGTGCTGGATTAACTTATTCCAAAACAACAACAGGCGGATATAAGTATTACACATTTACTGGTGGTACAGGAACGGTGACTATTTAATGTCTATTTCAAGTATTAAAAGAAAAGTAATTAAGAATAAGTTACTTGTTGGCAATACATTTTACAACCCTGTAATCATCTACGACCTTATGGTTGTTGCTGGTGGTGCAGGTGGCGCAGCTAACCAAGGCGGAGGCGGAGGTGCTGGTGGTTTTGTAACTACAACAAACAGCTCAATAGCATTTAATACATCCGTAACCGTCACTGTTGGCGGCGGTGGTGCTGGTGGACCAATTGACTCCCGTGGTGGCAGTGGAGGAAACTCATCATTTAATAGCACATCTGCAACTGGTGGCGGTGGTGGCGGAGCCTACAACCGTTCTGGTAACAATGGCGGTTCTGGTGGTGGAGCTGGTTCAGGAAGTAGTTCTTATGGAACTGGTACTGCTGGACAGGGCAACAATGGTGGAACAAACAGAGGTGGTGGAGGCGGAGCCTCTGCTGCTGGTACCACTGGTCCTGGTGGTGCTGGAACTAACGCCTATTCTTCTTGGGCAACTGCTACATCTTCTGGCTCTGGTGGTTATTACGCTGGCGGTGGCGGCGGTGCTGGAGGCGGTGCGGGCGGTGCAGGTGGTGGCGGTAACGGTGCAACAGGTGCATACCAAGCTCCACCTGCAGGCTCTGGTGCTGCCAACACAGGTTCAGGCGGCGGTGGTGAAACTGCTGGTGACTTATATGGCGGCAATGGTGGTTCAGGTATTGTAATTATTAGATATGCAGATACATACAAAGATTTGGCATCTATTGGTGCTGGTCTTACCTACACCAAATACACTACTGGTGGATACAAGTATTACAAGTTTACTGCTGGAACGGATACGGTAACTATATAATGGCAGTCCTAAGTCTTAAATCAAAAGTTAAAAGTCGCAGCGTGCTCGCTGGCAATACTTATTATGTGCCTTCCATTACAACTGACTATCTTGTAGTAGCAGGCGGCGGTTCAGGTGGAAGTGGACAAACAAGTCAAGGTTACTGTGCTGGTGGAGGTGGCGCAGGCGGATTAAGATATGCAACATCTCAAACATTTCTTTTAGGTGATTCCTTTACTGTAACAGTAGGTGCAGGCGCTGCTGCGCAAACTACTTCAAACACAAATGGCAATAAAGGAAGCAATTCTACGCTTTATACTTTGACAGCAAATGGTGGAGGTGGAGGGCGAGGAAGTGGCACAGCAACGTCCTCAATGAATGGTGGTTCTGGTGGTGGATGTTACCTAGATTATGGTCCTGGTACTGGAAATGAAAATTCATATTCTCCAGTCCAAGGCTACAATGGAGGTTCGCCAAATTCAGGCACGCCATATGGCGGAGGTGGTGGCGGTGGTGCTGGCGCTGTAGGAGGAAACTCTGGTATTCCAAGTTTTGGCTATGGTGGAACTGGCGGCAACGGTTCTTCTGCTTTTTCATCTTGGGGTTCTGCAACATCATCAGGCGAAAATATTGGTGGAACTTATTATTATGCTGGCGGTGGTGGTGGTGGAGACCTTGGGTATTCTAACCCAGCAGGTGGCTACGGCGGAGGCGGCATAGGAGCATCAGATACATCTAGTCGCCCAGCGCAAGCAACAGCAGGTGGAACTAATCTAGGCGCAGGCGGTGGCGGTGGCTGTGGAACTACAAGCAACAACAAACACTATGGTGGAGCGGGTGGTTCAGGCATTGTCATCATCAGATACCCTGACACTAAGGCTGATTTAACAAGCATTGGTGGAGGATTGACATATACTCAATATACCAGTGGTGGCTATAAGTATTACAAATTCACATCAGGAACAGGAACGGTAACAGTATAATGGCACATTATGCATTTTTAGATGATAACAATATTGTAACAGAAGTAATTACAGGTCGAAATGAAGATGAAATTGTAGATGGCATCTCAGATTGGGAGGCTCACTACGGTGAATTCCGTGGGCAGCGTTGCTTGCGTACAAGTTACAATAACAATATTCGCGGTATCTACGCTGGAATTGGTTACACATACAACGAAGAAGAAGATATCTTTGTAACTCCTCAGCCTTATCCATCTTGGATACGCAATGGTTCAGTATGGGAAGCACCTACACCTATGCCAACAGAAGGCGGTCCTTGGCAGTGGGTTGAAGCAGACCTTAACTGGCAAGCAATTCCAACTGAATAATTAAATAATCATAGCCCTGGACACGGCTCTAAACTGTCCATTAACTATTTCTATTTTAAGGAGCATACGTGGCTGGTCGTGACATAACCGAAGGTCGTTCCACTAGGTCAATTGCTGTAGACCTTGGTATTACATCATCTACATCAGTATGGCAGAACACAGATATGTCTTATGACGTAGCTCTTGGTGGTCTTCCATTCATCTATGCAATCAATGATTCACGTCCATACACGCGTCAGACTGCACCATTCCGCAAAGACCAGTTCGATAATGGTCAGGAGCCAGGTGAGCAGTCACTGACTGGTTGGTGGATTCGTTCACAGATGTCATTTCATTCTGGTACTGGTATCAAGTTCTTTGACCCAGCAACTACAGATGAGAACGGGCACTACCGCTTTGCTGACTCTAAAGGCGTAGATGTCTGGACAAAGGGACAAGCAACACTACTTAAGAATTCATCACCAGGTCACATTACTACTGAAGACCTTCAGCCTAATGGTCGTCCTTGGCAAACAATCCGTTCCATTAAATGGAACAACACACCAGGAGTACTACTTCACGATGGCTATGATGTAGATAAGATTGATTCAACTGGCACTGAGACTCACTTCATTAACTACAATGCTGGAACAGATAAGCCAGTCTATGCAATCTGCGATGATGGAACTACAGCGTACTGGATTACAAACACTTCAACAAAGAAGACTGTATATAAGAAGCCATTGACAGGTGATTACACAACAGGACCTGGCGATATCACAACTATGTTTGATGAAGTAGGACTTATATCAAACGCTGTAATGGAGTACGTTAAAGACCGTATTGTTATGTGTGCTGATAATAAGGTATACGAATTCTCTGGCTCTGCTGCAGCAATGCCAACGGCAGTGTACACACATCCAGTGACAAGTCACGTTTATACATCTATCACTGCATCTGGTCCTGCAATTTATCTTGCTGGATATAATGGAATTCAATCTACTATTCAGAAATTTACACTCAATACATCAGGTGTAATGCCAACCCTTACATCAGCAGTTACTGCTGCAGAGTTACCAGTGGGCGAGATTGTCCACAAGATTTACTACTATCTTGGCTATATGATGATTGGCACAAATAAGGGTGTACGTGCTGCAGCTATCTCTGATACAGATGGCTCAATCAACTACGGTCCACTGATTGTGGAAACAGACCAGCCTTGCTATGACTTTGCTGCACGTGACCACTTTGTGTGGTGCGCCACATCTGTTGATGGAGAGCCAGGCGTAGTACGCATTGACCTTAGCAACGAGTTAGAAACTCTACGCTTTGCTTATGCTAATGACCTTTACTATGGCGGAGTAACAGGACGACACACAACATCTTGTGCATTCCTTGATGGAACATCACGCCTAGCATATACAGCACAAGGCTTGACTAAAGGTACATTAATTACCAATAAGGCTTTGACATCTAACGTTGCAACACTAACTACATCTACAGCACACGGCTTTGCAGTAGGAGATTTAGTATGGGTTGAAGGAGTTGACTCAACATTCAACTCAGCAAGCGTATCTCCATACGAACCATTTGAAATCACAGCAGTGACAACATATACATTCTCATATGCATTAACTCATATAGATGTAGCATCTGCATCAGTATCATCATCTGATGCACGAGCACAATCTCCTGGAGCAATCTATATCGAGGCTGATACAGAGCTTATGCCAACAGGATATATCACTACAGGTAATATCCGCTATGGAACTCTTGAGCCAAAGAACTTCAAGCGTCTTCTAGGACGTGGAGACTTTAGCTACGGGTCTATGACAATGGAAACAGTTGATAAGAATGGCGTTGAATACGACCACATCTCTTACGACTCATCCATTTCACCTATCGAAGTTAATACATCACAGCCTGCAACAGCGCAGGAATATGTAGCATACAAGTTCCTTCTCTATCGTGATGGAACTACAAACAGTTTGGGTCCAATCTTTAAGGGATACCAAGCTAAGGCTACTATCGCTACACCTCGTCAGCGTTTGATACAGTTCCCAGTATATTGTTTTGATACCGAGGAAGATAAGTACAACGTTGTAACTGGATACGAAGGTCGAGCATTTGAAAAGATTCAGGCACTCGAATTAATCGAAGAGTCTGGAGACGTTGTTACCTGGCAGGACCTCACCACTGGTGAGACTCGCCAAGCGGTAATCGAACAAGTTTCATTTTCTCGACAGACCCCACCAGATAAAAGATTTACTGGATTCGGCGGTGTCATAACTATTACAGTGAGAACGGTGTAATGACAATACAGGATTGGACAGCATTAGTAGGACTTATCATCAGTGGCACAGGTGCTGCAGTGGTGGGAGTCAAGTGGCTAGTTAAGCACTACCTGGCTGAATTAAAGCCAAATGGGGGCGGTTCCGTGAAAGACCAAGTGAACCGATTGGAAGCAAGAGTTGACCAAATTTATCTCCTCCTCTGTGAGAAGGAAAACAAGTAAGTATTCAGCAGTAATCTTAGGGTTGTTTGTTGGCTTTGGCTTTATGGCTTCAGCCAATGCAGTTATGACACCTATGGTGCAGGTTACTTGTACCAATGGAACATTTACAGTTGGTTGGGATAATGCCAATCAATACTTTCAAGGCAAAGGTAATATTGCTGCATACTATTGTGATGTTATCCATCACACTGGTTATGTATCAGATAATCTTACCGACCCGACTCTGAGATACTATCAGGGTGTTTTGCCTCTGGATACCCAGACGACCATTGTTGAGACTCAAACTGTGGTTTCTCAGGAGACCCAGACTTCGGTTGTAATATCTGAGACTCCAACAAGTGTTTCTGATTCCTCAACTGTGCAGACTCCTGCAACAGAGACTGGTACGCAGACTGTAGTGACTGATACTCAGACCCCATCTGTTGAATCTCCAACAGTAGTTTCTGATTCTCAGACTGTTCCATCAGATACGCAGACTTCACATACTGGTACTTCCGAGACTCAGACTTTGACATCTGAATCCAGCACACAAACCAGCCCAGAAGAAAACACATCGCAGCCCACAGAGCAAACCAATCAGCCGATAGTTTTGCCATTGCCTACTCCAGTCCCTGTAGTGGAACCTCAACCAGTTCCTTTGCCCGTGGTTCCAGCACCTCAACCCGAGACTCCATCTGAACCAGTACCTCCTGTGGATTCGACTGAAGAACAATCTGACGAGCAAGTTCCCGTTGAGATTGAGGAAGTGCCTCAAGATGAGCAACCTGTTGAAGAGCAACAGCCTGACGAAGTATTGCCTGAATCTCCTGACGAAGAAGAACAACCTCTCCCTCAAGATGATACATCTCCTGAGGAAGATGCTTCTCCATCTCCTCAACCCGAGCCATTGCAACCCGTAGTGTCTGAGCCAACATCTCAGCCTGATAACGCATATGAACCTCCAGTCATTCTTGCTAGTGAAGTTAATTTAACCACACTTCCACCTGATACGCCAGTAACTCTTGACAACGGCGTGGTTCTTACAGCAGAAGTAGTTATCGCATTACAACTTTTAGAAAATCCAGCCGAACTGTTGTCTGAATTATTCTCAGACCCAGGGCAGGTACTTACAGCAATCTCAAACATCGGTGCAGATATGTCACCTGAGGTGAGAGAGAAGTCTGAAAAGGTAGTGGTCTCAGCCATTATCGCAGGGGGCATCGCAACACAGGCAGCAGGACTTGCTGCATCAGCCACCTACAGGAGAAACCAATAATGAAGAACTTCCTATCAGACATCATCAATCAAGTGTGGACACTCCTAGGTATGTTTATTGCCTGGGTTGTCCTTGAAGGTTCAGCCAAGGCAGTTGTCGGAGATATGATTCTTGTATCTCTCTTCCTCTGGGTTGTCACCTTCAGACTACGAAACCCAAAGGAATGACTATGGATACATTTAAGAATGTGATGATGCGTATTGTCGCAGTCATTGCAGCAGAAGCACTAGGTGTCATCGGTGCTGGCTCATTGGTTGGCATTGAGGTATGGCAGGCAGCAGTACTTGCTGGTGCACTCGGTGCAGCAACTGTTGTTGAGGCGCTCGCTCGTTTCTTCCTTGCAGATGGCAAGTTAGATTCAGATGAAATTAACCAGGCTTTTGCCAAGGTTGACAAGAAGAAGGCGGATTAATTATGGGTCAGCGTAATGACTTTATTGCAGTAGCAAAGGGAGAACTCGGAGTAATCGAGGGACCAAAGGATAACGAGACAAAGTATGGCGCTTTCACTAAGGCGAACTTCCTACCTTGGTGTGGCTCATTCGTGAATTGGTGTGCAAATGAAGTGGGACTTAAGATTCCTTCTGTGGTCAGCACAGTTAAAGGCGCTGAGGCGTTCATTAAGAAAGGGCAGTGGGAGAAGGCTGAAGAAGCGACACCGCTCCCAGGCGATATTGTCTTCTTTGATTTTCCCAATGACGGTGTTGACCGTATTAGCCACGTTGGTATTGTGGTTAAAGATAACGGAGATGGGACTGTAACTTGCATCGAAGGCAATACAGCCCCAGACAAGAAAGGCGACCAGCGTAATGGCGGTCAGGTGTGCGAGAAGGTTCGTGCATTCAAGAAGAAGAATGGCTCAAAGCTACGTCGTTCACAAGCTGTGACTGTCGTTGGTTTTGGTAAGCCAGTATTCAAATCATAAAGGAGAACATATGTTCGACAAAGAAAAACTCAAGCAAATCGGTCTATCATATTTCCGTGCAGCAGCAACCGCTGTCTCTGCGCTCTATATGGCAGGCGAGCACGACCCTAAGAAGTTGGCTATGGCATTCGTAGCAGGCTTGGTAGGTCCAGTCCTCAAGGCACTTGATGCTAATTCACCTGAATTCGGACGTAAGAAGTAACCTCTAGGATACCCCATACAGGGGCGTAGCAGGCGATTTAAGACACTTTGACCCTCAGGTCATAGGGAAACCTATGGCTTGGGGGTCATTTTGTCATTCTCGTGGGATGTTATCGGCGTGTCTCCACTTGCATTTGTCAGTGGGTATGTCTATAATTAAATTATTAATAGATATATATAGCGGCGGAGCCGCTTATATAATATATATTAATATATATAATTTAATATATAATATCAGAATTGATAGTCCTACCCCATTGAGTCACCTCCTGTCCTCTGGGGTAGGGTTATCATCTAACCTACCGACAGGAGTTACCAATGCGTAATTATTTTAAACGACGTAAATCACAGAAGCTATACAACGAGGCACTCGTCCTTTGGATTGAAGACCTGGACGATATGATTGCCCGACTTGATGAGGCTATCACAGACCTTAGCCAGGACCTACAAGACCTCACTGACTTTGTAGAGGCAGAGCTTGATTAAGCTAGAAGAGTATACGCTCCCTGAGCATATCTCTTACTCATCATTCACAACTTATCTGAGTTGTGGGTATCAATACTACCTAGGCAGATTGCTCCAAGTACCAGAGGAACCATCTATCTGGTCAGCAGGAGGACGAGCATTCCACTTAGCAGCAGAGGTATATGACCGTGAGCACGAATAATGAAATCTATAAGCAACTATTAGAGTTGGCAGTTAATGAAGAGCAGGTGCGATATCTGACTGCTACCAATGACACCATCAAAGATGGAAAGATTGAAACATTGCAAAGCCAAATCGGTATGCTTCAGCATAACTTATCAGTCGAAGAAACTCGTCGGCGTGAATCAAAAGATATTACAATGAGCATTATCGATAGTCTGATTAAGAAAGCAACACGCTATGACTCAGACTGCTGTTAACCCTTACTGGCATAATGCTTGGCTTAAGGAAACTGATGGATTAGATTTCGCCAACGCACGACGTGCGGGGCGAGCCACCAAAGAAAATCCTAACAAAGAGGATGGAGAGTGGTGGTACAGGAACGGTTCTGTCTGGACTGATAACTACATCACGTGGAGACAGAACAATCCCGATTGGAAGATATGGACTACACCTCAGGGTGCTAGGGCTATCGAGTTAGAACTCAATCCAATCATTGCTGGTGTTCAGGTCAAGATGTTTATTGACCGAATCTTTGAGGTTAACGGACAACTTGTGATTGTCGACCTTAAGACCAGTGCACGCAGACCAACATCCGACCTTCAGTTAGGTTTCTATAAA